>Ga0315914_1009564_pt1 | contig 12407 bp, 8 predicted proteins | sample MpolenodulesMG_FD_203920 | JGI IMG/M metagenome (GOLD analysis project Ga0315914, IMG submission 203920) | Medicago polymorpha root nodule microbial communities from Los Angeles, California, United States - elongated nodules | ecosystem: Host-associated > Plants > Roots > Nodule | place: USA... | reverse complement strand
CTATTACAGCTCATTGTACTGTTGCCAGTCCTAGTTTATAGGGATATTTTCTTCTCCCTTCAGCCAAACCCCAAACAGTCTCAATCCCTTTCCACATTCACGTACCACATTGTCATCATCATCATCCATATCATGGCTGGACCCATTTGTTCTTTTGCCGAGGATATAGTTAATTTGTTCAGCCCCGATGTTGAGATCTCCCTGAAGATAAGGTAGCAATTCGTCGCACTTCTTCGCGAGTGCCAGTTCACCGGTTAATTTCTCGTTATCCATTTTGAGTCTCTTGTTCTCAATCGAGAAGTCTGATCGGTCCACAGATCCAGTCGAAGTGGATCCCGTATCTTTAGCACCAGAGTTCGAAGGTGAGTTCCCGCCAACTCCAACAGATCTTACAGCTGCTGAGGACTGGGTCTTCCGACGCTTGGTTGTCATAAATACAAGATGTGTGATCTCAAGCGTCGGAAGACCTAGTACCCAGCAGCTGTAAGATCTGTTGGAGTTGGCGGGAACTCACCTTCGAACTCTGGAGCTGAAGATATGGGATCCACTTCGACTGGATCCGTGGACCGATCAGTCTTATCCATTGAGAACAAGAGACTCAAAATGGATAACGAGAAATTAACCGGTGAATTGGCACTCGCGAAGAAGAAGTGCGAAGAATTGCTAGCTTATCTTCAGGGCGATCTCAAAATCGGGGATGAACAAATTAACCATATCCTCGGCAAAGGAACAAATGGGTCCAACCATGATACGGATAATGATTATGACAAATGTGGTACGTGAATGTGGAAAGGGATTGAGACTGTTTGGGGTTTGGCTTCAAGGGAAAAGAAAATATCCCTTTAAATTAGGACTGGCAACAGTACAAGGAGCTGTAATAGATAAGGCCTAAGAGTTGTCAACACCTGTTTTCAACTATTGAAATTATCCATCCATCTGGGCTTTCCTTCTCACTCTCTTTTCATCAGTCTGATTGGGCCTTGTGTTGTTATTATGTCCATTAGTGTTGTGTGGACCTTCTGCTATAGGCACCCCCGTATCATTTGCCTTTCAATGTTCTTGTAAATTGCAAGCTTGCTAATGCACTTGACCTGCATTTGCCATAAACCGACTCACTATGCTAACCACATATGCTAAATCTGGCCTAATACAAACCATGCTTCTAACCCTAGCTTTATGGGGAGTACCATCAATCTTCTTTTTCTTATCCTCAGATGGAGGACATTACGTAGCCGACAACTTTGTGTGATGACCCAAACGAGTGCTAACGGATCTTAGAATCACTCATTCTAAACCGATTCACCTCTTTCTTCAAGTAACCATATTGAGACGAGAACAATTCACCTTTTACTCGGTTTCTTACGATATCAATACCAAGAATCCTTTTTGCTGCACCAAGATACTTCTTCTCAAATTCACTGTTTAGTCTCTCTCTGAGCTTTCTGATCTCTCTTAGAGCACCCAAAGAAGTAGCTCTCATGCCACGTCATCCCTTATACAGATGTGGGCATGTCGGGTTGTCTTCATACTGGGTTAGATAATTGGACCTGTTTATTATCTAATCTTTGTTAAAATTAGTCGTTTTAGACCCATACCATTACACACACAAATTGAAGTTCTCAATATACAAAGTTCCTGTCTACAATTTCTTTCTATACCACTTTTGGAAAAGTATATAAAAATTAATAATATAATATGAAAAAAATGCACTTTATCATTAAATACCGGCATAATATGAGAAAATGTTATCATCTTAACTCAAAAAATTGTCTTTGTTGTACCCAAACATTTTTTGCCGTTGGCACCTGTAATAAGGGTAAAGAAAGAGCGTGTAAATGGTGATACCTGGCCTTCTGCCTTTGGCACATGAAAACTGATGCTACCATCACAGCTCCGGAGTATATTATTTGGTCCCCAATTCATTTCTTCTGCATGAATTTTCCCCCTCAATTTCTTTGAAGGTAGTATATTATTATTTACATCTGTTCCCTTCATTTTACATATATTCTCTGAAATTTTTGTTACAATATTTTGTATACTTTATCCTTATAATAAAAAAATCTTATAATCAAATTAAACAAGATTAATAATTTATATTTTTCTAATTGATTGCATAAAAAATCGATGATATGATTGATGCCCAATTTTATATTTTTCTAATTACACAGATTTTATTTTGTTTTTTTATAATTATCGCTGAATCTTGATCGGACCCTTGTTCAATTTTACAGATTGGGGCCTTGATTAGGGTTTATCATTGTTCTACTGCTGGAGTTCAATCCGTATTGGTTTTGTGCTGTTTTGAATGTGCAAAGGATTCTTGGCTGTTTCAAAAAAAAAAAAGGTTGAATCTTATCCATGGTGCTATTTACAATCATTTAATTCCTAAGGATGATTTGATTTATTTTAATTTTATATATACATAACAAATAAGGATGAGTAGTTTTTTTTATTGGGTGTAAAATGATGATTATTTTTTTTATTCACCAAATCTAATAATCAAAGATGGTTAGATCTGATATATGAGAAAAATTAGAGATGATTATGAGCCTGTTTGTTACGAATTAAAATAAAAGTATTTTGGCATTCAATAATTTAGAGATTTTATGAAAGTCATAATCTATTTTGTGTTTGTTTATCGTAATAAAAATCACTTTTTTGAGAAGCTACTTTTAACTGCTTTTCATTTGAAGTTGTTTTTAGAATTTTTTTAGATTCTGATTTTTTTAAAAAGCTGTAACAAACAGATGCAATACTCTTAAAAGTGATTGTTTTAAAAAAAAAGTGCTTTTTTTCCGTAAAAAAAGCATAAACAAACAGGCTCTAGATTTGGATTTTGGAGCGCGATGTACTTTTCCAGCCCAGTGTTAAGTTACAAGATCTCAAAAAAAAAAAAAATTATAAAGATAAATGAGATCTCAGTTATTAGATTATTGCTACAATTTGGATATTGAATACTTTATACTAACTGAAACTATATTTGTTTCTGTAGTTGGATAACTTTTAATGTGCAGTCAGTCTTTTGATAACAAAGATTCAGTCATGCCTATAGATTGTTTTGATGATTTTGTTTACTGTTAATGCATATTATCTTTTTTTGCATGAAGATATCTATTTTTTACGATATGTGATTCAGTACAAAATATTGTCAAATAACAGCTATACCGGTTCTATGGCGTTGCGGGGTAGTGAAAGTAAAAAAATGGCCGTTATTTTCCTTGCAGTTAACAACATTGTGACTATGTTTTGTCAAAAAAAAATGTTGTGACTATGAATTTAATTTTAATAGTTGATTTGAACTTGTTCGTTCTCTGTTAAAATAATCGATTTGATTGTTGTGCTATTTAGTGATAAAAGCTTTGTGCAAGCTAGTTATGCTTTATGTCATTTGTGTTTTTGCTTTATGTCATTAGCTTACTATTTTTTTTCTTCTTTCATGCAATGACTTTTGATAGGAGAGTGATTAGATTGGAGCATTCGTCATGGCAATGCTTCATACCGATGGACATAATGAAGAACATATTTGCGTTGTAAATCGTGAATATGATATATCACAACTTGATGATGAAGTCAGTGACAGTTCAGTTGCAATGAAAGAGCCTCATATAGAAAACAAAATGAGCTTGCAAGAATCTACAGAAATGATCTTGTATGGAAGTGGAACAGTATCAAGGCCTGTAGATGAAATGGCTATTCAAATATTCATAGAACCTGGTACTAAGGATCGACAATGTCGAGCATATGTCAAAGACAAGGGAAGGCAGTGTGTGAGAACCGCAATTGGTAACAATATATACTGTTGTGCCCATTCCCCAAATAAAAAGGAAAGACGTCTTAAAGTAATCACTCCCATTTGTGGAGGTAAAACGGGTGCTGGCAATAGCTGTAAGTTTCATTCCCGTCCCGGATTTTCTTTTTGTAAGAGACATTGGCCCAAAGCCGAGACGGGCCAGACCTCAAATTCAAAGCGTCGTACATTAAAGAGGAAAGCTGAAGAAAATTCTGGTGGTTCCCAGAACCTGATTTGCAAGGACTTGGTGTTGGCACATCCGGAAAGTCCATTGGAGATCAATCCAGTGTCGGTCATCAATGATGTTGATCCTTTCTTTGCAAATAACATCTTAGGCAAAACACTCACGCTTTCTGGTAATGATCATAATGAAGACTTTTGTATTGATAATGAGAATGCTGTTAAGGAAAAATTAGGGTCGTCGCGAAAGGTTATAGTGTTATGCAATGACATAAGCTTTGCGGCAGAATCAACTCCTGTGATATGTGTGGTAGATCTACAAGTACTAAATTATCTTTGTGAGCAAGAGCAATATGTATATCTTCCTAAGCCTTGGGAGATGTTTACCTATGTGACAAAGCCGATACTTGATCGATTGCGTAGTCTTGATTCTGAGGTATTTCTATCTTTGATTTAATTTTTCTATGGTCAAACTCTAATGATACAGGAGTTCATTTCTAGTATACGAAAATAAATGTTTTTTGTTTCTTTTGTTTTTCATAAATAGCTTCTTTGTAGTTGTGTTTTATTAAGGAGCTAAATCGGACGGAATTCTATCATTGAGAACTCACAAGAATACAGATTTTGGCATTTAAGAAAAAAATTGGAGCTAGAGAATATTTTCAAAGAAAAAACACTTCATCCTTGTGGTTTTTTTCCCGACAATATTTAACCTACTATTTTGTTAGCAGGATCTGCAACTGTCTTGTAATTGCTTATCTTCTACTTGCTGTCCTGAAACGTGTGATCACGTATACCTTTTTGATGAAGAAAAGGACATATTTGGGAAACCAATGGCCGGAAGGTTCGCATACGATGTAAATGGTCGAATCATATTGGAGGTAAACTATTTCCATTAATTCAAGCAGTTCTGAATATGTTAGTTAAGTATTGTTTGTTAACACCATATCAAGAATATGCTAAAATCCTAACATATTCATTTTGTAGGTATTTTATTTACTTTTTTAGAATTACCTAGTAGAATTTACATCTTATATTTCTTTTTTCTATTTCTGTATTATTAATCTATAACTAATTTTTTCCAATGCTGGAAATTTCTCTACAAAACTTCAGGAAGGTAGTTTTGTCTTCGAGTGTAATGATAAGTGCGGATGCAATAAAACCTGTCCAAACAGAATATTACAGAACGGAGTTCGCGTTAAATTGGAGGTGTTTATGACAGAGAAAAAGGTGGCAACTATTCTTCTTTTAATAAATTCACAATGACTCTCAAAAAGCTTTTTATGTTGACGTTTGTTATCTGATTCACAGGGATTCGGAGTAAGGGCTGGCGAAGCTATTTTGCGTGGCACGTTTGTGTGTGAGTACATTGGTGAAGTTTTAGAGCAGCAAGAGGCACACAACAGACGCGGAAGGTTTACATTTCTTCCAAGACGTAATTTCTTCTTTTGTATGCTTGATGTTTCTTCCTTTTTACTGACTTGGCCTGTTTTAATACCAAATATAGCAAAGAAAATTGCAGTTATTTCTTCGACATTGATGCTCGTGCTAACCATATGAGTAGATTGGTCGAAGGACATCCCCGATATGTCATTGATTCTACTACATATGGAAATGTGTCTAGGTTCATCAATAACAGGTGAGCATAGATCTGATTAAGACAAAATATTAACATGGTGCAATTTGTTCATTTTCAATTGGCAACATCATTAGGACTTTGATATTATTTCCTTGAACATAAGATGGTTTTGATATATTCTGAATATGATTAAGCATAAGATTTTATTTCCAAAAAGTTATTAAATGTGTAGAAAATATTTCTAATTTGTTTCAAAGCTTATCAAAGAGTACAAAGTACAAACATCAATAATTAAATTTATATAGACTACTTTAAACTTAATGGACCTGATTAATGTGTTAAATACAATTATTATACATAATTACAAAATAAACGCTATTTACAACTAAATGATTGGTGGTTTGCTCTTATTGTTGTTGCAGCTGTTCACCCAATCTTGTGGATTACAGAGTTCTTGTAGAGGGCACGGATTGTAAGCATGCACATATCGGTCTTTACGCAAGTCGAGATGTGAGTACTGTCTCCTCTATATGCACACATCACTTATTTTACAGAAATGAAAAATTCCATTATTGTTACAACTTACTGCTTGATTGTGAACATTTGACATCAGTACGGATTAGATTTGACCTGTTTCTTGTTAACAGATTGCTTTGCATGAAGAATTGACATATAATTATGACTATGAGCTTGTACCCGGAGAAGGTTATCCTTGTCTTTGTGGATCTTTGAAATGCTGAGGAAGCCTTTACTTGAACCTCAACATTTTTCTGTTGTTGTAAGTGTTTTTAGACTGTTGAGTATATTGCGGGAATAAGTTGTTTGTGTGTGTAACATTTAAAGTGTCCAATAAGGAAATTATGTATGTGTAACATTGAATGGTTGTATTTTAGATTGTCTCCTAAAAGATGAGACACATTGAACATCTCGTTGAGGCAGTATACCTTTGTGAGTTGAAGTATAATTTGTCAACTGTCTTCGACATACTTGATCAAATTCAGACAGTTTGTTATAGATTAAAATAAAAGTTTCTTCGATTTAGAATAATTTAGGAAACCTTAGCCCACTTTTATTCCCTTATCTATTGCTTTATTCTCTAATTATTCTCCACCTAAATGCATGTATCTATGCAATAATTAGGGAATGCCCTTCTGAAGTTAAGGATGTTTGGGTTTGGAAGTGTTACCCTATGTTTGGGTTGCAGTAATGTCACTGTATCAAATGCTTCAACGTATCTTTGCTTTCAGATTGCTTTGTGCATGTAATGGCAGTATATTTATTTAGTAAAAAACTGTAATGTAAGAATTATTAGTCCCTGCTAAAAAAGGTAACACTAATACCAAATGCATGTTTAGAATAACAGTGAGCCACTGCTGTAATTTCGTCAATCTTACCGTGTATCCAAACATATACTTAGTTACTAATAAACAAAAGTTAAAGGTATTTTGGAATAGAACCATAACTTCATTTCCTCTTTTAAGGACACAAAGAAGTCAAAGGGTAGCATGTAATGAAGACAACCAAGATCAGCATCCCTGAATCCAAATAGCTACTCAGTCAAAAACTCTTAAAAATCTCACAATATTTTACTATGTTTGAAATATATACTTCCTACTTTCTCCCTAATAACTCTTTCACTTGGATCAAGTGATCAAAACCCTGATATTTCATACACTATTAAATCCAGAGAGTAATTGTGGCAATTGGTTTGTTCAATTTGGTTGGGATGATGATGCAACACATGAACCGAGTGGAAATAAAAAATACCTACCCATGCAAATTAAGAAGAAAGAAAAACATACATTAGAAAAATAATTAGATTTTAATGAGAATTGACATAAACTAGAAGTTGTGAATTAGATATATAAAGTAGTCGACAATATATATCTTGGAATAAGACTTCAAAATTCTCTGGATCGTAGAAATGATATTTGTACAACCATTTTGTGATAATTTTTGAACAATTTTTTTTTCATACTCACATTATATTCTTATTTTGTCTCTTCATTTTTCTCTCTTTATTGTTTTTTACCAGTAAGATGGTGGTACAAATATCAATACTCTTTTTCCAAATAGTTAGTCAAAGATTGTACAAAATAAGACAATTAACTTTAGAGTAATGATATATGTACAACCATTTTCTCTCTTCTCATTGGTCCAAAATAATAGAGAGAGAATAATGAAGAGATAGAAGAAGAATATAATGTGAATATGAGAGATAAAGTTGTCAAAAAGTTGTAATAAAGTGGTCGTACAAATATCATTTCTCTTCTTTCAAAAAAAAAAATCATTTCTCTTAACTTTAATAAGTCACAATTTGTTGTGCTCGCTAAAGTTTTATTCCTTTATTTTATTTTTTTAGTCAAATAGTTTAGTGACTAAAAACTCATCTCTTAAAATAAATAAGCAGGAGGTTTGAAATTTGCCTTCTGCATATTGCAATATTATGTCAATTGAGTTATACTCATGAAGACGTTTTTTTATTGTTTTTAAAGTTCAAAATAGTACCAATTATTATTTTTATCAAAATTATTCATAAGTTTTTATTGGGAGAAAAATAAGTGTAATGGATAGTAACAAATTTTTGATAAAAGTATATCAATTTATCAATTTTATTGTAATGTTCACCAAAGATTCAATCTTTTTTTTAAAATTTGATATCCGACCAAATCATCAACGAATTTGGAGGACCAATCCCATCATCTATTAGCATATGATTCAATTAAAGTCAAAACAAAGTTTGGTATAGATTTATTTAACACAAATTATTCTCACTTGGGGTATTCAAACCTGAGATTTAGAAGAAAAAAAACGCACTCTTACATCTGAAGCTTACAACATCATGTGAATCTCTGAGCGGAGGCTTACCGTATTTAGTGTCGGACAAGTTGCTAATTTTTGCAGTGAACATGATTTTTTTTTCTAATTCACTGCACTGTAGACTCAAACAAAAAATAATCTTAGTTTACCACCACCACATTAGTGGTTATTTTCTGTCCCTTCTATTTAAAAAATTTGCCTATAATCAAATGGATTAAGTATATCCCGCCAAAGTATTTTTTTTACAAAATCTAAACGAAACATAACAATATTTTAAAATTGCATTCAATCAACGAGTCGCAAAACTAATCTATCATAAGTGTTCCCAGCTCCGCTACAAAGTTGGTTTTGAAGAGGTTTGTAAAGTACTTGATGGTTTAGAAACAATACCACACAATTGATATTTTTTATGATAACAAAAGAGAAGAATAATTTATCTACTAGCTACATGTTCTAGTGTGCAGAATATAAAAGCATTTATAATGGTAGTAAACTAAAAATAGTCTTTAAATAGATCATACATATACACATCATTTATTTATTAAAACAATAATTTATTTATAATTTTTAGTAAAGGTATCTATTAATATGTATTTTAAAATGCGCATTAAGAAAATAAGTAAAAAAAAGATATTAAAAAGAGCAAGAATCAAATGAGTTTGAGATGGTGAGATCAACTTTTATTTACTTTCTTTCTTATTTTAATCGTGGGACCGTTAGTTGCTAAAAAGATAGAGAGTCCTTATATAGTTGTCAGTACTTAAAAGGTATTCATTTTTCTTCCTACATTGGGTTTTTTTTTTAATAGATTGAGGTTCTTATTAAGTAAAAGACTCCTCCATAAGAGACGCTCTAAGTACTAACTAAATAAAGTCAACAATTTTCTTTAAAAAGTGACTGGAACACATCAAGAAACAAAAGAAAAAGTACAGTCAAGTCTATCATCTAAACATGGAATGCAAACGAAGTAAAGCTTGTTCAACACATTTATAGGTGTTTACAAAAGTAATTGCAAGCAAATAATCAAAAAATCTAAAGAAATTGCCTAATTTATAGGGGTTTATATAAAAAAATTCATAGGGATTTACATAAGAAATTGCAAAAAATTTGGGCCGGAGCCCAGGCGAGTGCCCGGGGTCGCCGGGCCATAGAACCGCCCATGGCTCAACCTTTTTTGTAATCAACTCACTAGTGGCAACAACCTTTTATCTAAAAGGAGTCTCAAGAGACGTTAAATGCTTTGCTCGTCAAATTACTCAGTTGAGGCAGAATCTTTGAGAAGACAAGGTAGATTGAGACCAGCGAGAGGTCTTTGACACATTTCAACCGACCCGATGCCATCCAACGTCGAATGAAAATGAAGACCATAATGCTTAAGTTATTATATGCTAATCCATTTACGAGGCTTGATCATGAAGACCTGATCAACCATCTAGTGAAATTCTACGAGATTGTTTGGTCTCTTGGTGCTTCCAAGATATAGAAGGAGCCCATTTTCGTGAGATTGTTCCCGCATTCCTTTATAGGAAAAGCCAACAACTAGTATTTTGACCAGCCAACAACAATGCCAAGCTCGAACAACCTTGGAGGACAAATTCATCATAATGTTTTTCCCACGGAGCAAAGTCATGATGCAAGGACATCAATTGTCGTTTTTCACATGGCATATTAGAAACACTATGTGAAGCTTAGAGCGATACAAATCTAAGTTGTGAAAATGTATATACCACATATTTGATGACATCACACAAATTCATTACGCAGAGTCATGCTTTTCTCATTGATACTACATTATATAATACTTCTCTCATTGATATTCTACTATACTTTTCAACTATTGAGGACTTCGCTCGTTGATACTGAACTACACACTCCATGGATGCAAGAACATATTATTGTCATCTTAGTATATGCAAACACACTTACATATAATACAAAGAGAAGCTTCCTCTCAAAAAATATAATACAAAGAGAAATGCTACCAACACTTTCTTAACACTCACTCTCATATTGGATAAAATCAATGTGAATGTCATCACTTATGTATCCACATTGATTTCATCTAATGAAGAAGTAAGTGACAAAAAAAGTATTGAAAAGATAGTGTTGTCAGCGCTCTTCATCATACAAAATATGTAATATTTCAATTAATATGTTTTTCATACACATGTTCCTAAGTCATATATATCAAAACATATTTAGGATTTCTCGAGGACATGGTATATTTATCAAAATCATAAATATGACATTATTAAAATAAAAAAAAACTAAAAAGGGTATATCATAGAATAAATCCACTAATTTATGTACTCGTGAGCTTAACTCAGTTGGTATTGACAATGCATAATATATGTAAGGTCCGGGGTTCAAACCCTCGCCGCCACCAAAAAAAGATCCACTAATTTCTTGTCAAAAAAAAAAGAACCACTAATTTAAGTTTATGGGTCTTGCTAACTAGTGGCCTCATGCAATGGTTAAAGAATCTACAAATGAAATTTTGTCTAGGAAATATAAGATGTTGTTTTTGATAAAATAATAATTACACAACTTTTTAGATGTTGTTTTAGATGCTTAACCATTGCCTTTGGGGCACTGGTTAGTATTCTCCCAAGTTTATCTATCAAACAAAAAATAAACATTTTTTCAAAATCACAGAAAATTATGATTTGATGATCAAAAAGGGAAACTATCGATCAAAGCCATGAAGCTTAATCATCCATTCCTTTCTTTTTCGGGTCTTGTGGTGTTTCGGATAAAAAAGGAATTCACTCATTGTTCTCACCCAAAGAAAATTTACTGGTAAAGTTTCAATCTTTTTCTGCGCTTCTCATCTGTAGTTAACAAAAGGGCTGTTTCATAACTCTTTGTTTGGTTATGCTTTTCAAAATTCTTTATTTTGATGTAGATTTCATTCCTTTTTTTGACCCTTTTGAGGAAATTATATAAAAATTAATATTGTTTATTTTTTTCCCATGAAACTACAGATTCAATTCAGCGGAAGAAAGGAACAAGGTTAATGTTTTGCAACTAAATAGTTAGTTAGATCAATTAATGTTTGTTACATAGAAACTTGGAACTTTTTTGGTTATGTATGGTTTTTCAACAAATATGGGACAAACCAACATTAAGAATGTTCCATTAGCTGTTACCCCTGAAAGATTTTGGTGTTTCAGAAAATTCATAAGCCTCAAAATCCTATGAATAAAACCAAACCTTTGTCATGGCACGTCACTGCGCAAGTGAGTGATAGATGAGGTTCTGCACCTGCATCATCTAGATTAGTGATTTCTGACGATCAACAATGTAGTATTGGTCCATAGAGGTCTTAAGCTGGAACATCTTTAACTGCTGAGAAAGTATCTTTAGCTATTGAGTTTGGTGAACCTGGAACTTGTGATATGAAGGTGGTTTAATTAGAGAAAGAAGGATTTTCTGTCAAGTTGAGTGTGCATAGGGATGTTCTGATAGAGAGGAGTGGTTCTTTTCTGAAAAGATTTCGGAGCAATTGGATTTGTATTGTCTTCAAATCAGCGATCGTGAGACTGAGGACGTTGGAATATATGTTGAAGCTGTTGGTTTGATGTACTGCAAGGAAATTAAACAGTGGCGAATGAAACAGAAGGTTTCTCGCATTCTACAAATTCTCAAGGTAATTTTCTATACAACTGTCTCATCAATTTTAGTACTCCTTTTTGTTGAGTTATTTCATGATCCCTTAAGATAAATTTTATCGGCACCGTTACCTTGATATATGGTTTCATTATACATGTACCTCGGCTTGTAGATAGCTATTAACTACTGCTTCTAATGATTTGGTTTTCATTGTATTTACATACCAAATGCGACCAACAACTGCATATTCATTTGTTATGGAGCATATACAAGTTTGAGTTTAGGAAATATGAATAATGACTTTTTAAGCAGTTTATAGATGCATATTTTTTTGGGAGGCCTTGATTATTTTTGTTACATGATCTGTCTCCATTTTATAAAGAGTTGCATACAAAGTAAACTTGTGAGGTAAATATCATTTATATA
>Ga0315914_1009562_pt1 | contig 12408 bp, 8 predicted proteins | sample MpolenodulesMG_FD_203920 | JGI IMG/M metagenome (GOLD analysis project Ga0315914, IMG submission 203920) | Medicago polymorpha root nodule microbial communities from Los Angeles, California, United States - elongated nodules | ecosystem: Host-associated > Plants > Roots > Nodule | place: USA... | reverse complement strand
TGGATAACAAAATATTTTATATATATATATATATATATATATATATATATATATATATATATATATATCACCAAAATAAAAAAATAAAAAACTAAATCCAACTATTGATTCCAAAATCGCGCGCGCAGGTGACAATTTGGTAATATAAGTTCGAATAATAAGTCAAAAGAAATGAACTCTTCATATTTTTTGGTAGTAATTGAATGGACTCTTCCAAACATTCATATATCTTATTTATCACTTAATTGTCACTGTCATTCTACCAAAATAAATCACTTAGTTGTCATTCTTGTTTGTATATTGTTTCTCCAAAATGTCCAACATCTTCGAGTTGGCTTTTCAGGTTTATTGAGCTTTACCATGCATGTTTTGTTACTATTCTTTTATTTATATGTTTAATTAATTATATGGTCGATCAAAAATAATGGGAAGTGTCAAGCTATCTATAACATATATCCTAATGTCTTTGCTTTTACATAAGAACTTTTGAGAATTCTTATACAATTAATGTGGTAATATTAATAAGGATATAAGTTTCTTATTAATTTTTTTATCGAGGAAAATTTAGATCCATGCAAAGGCCAAGAGAACCACAAACTTTAGAAATGGTTTACAATGAAATTTACGTATAGCTTACCAAAGATAAATTCTAGGATTGAACTCATGTTACAACCAGAGCAAATGAAATATTCAACCATATGTATAGACCGAGAAGGCTTGTTAAATTGGTGGACAACGTTCTATTGCATCGAAGGAGATGACGGTACCTACAAGTGTATGTACCTACAAGCACTTCAATGGTTAAATTGGTGAACAACATTCTGTGTGAGATGGTTTGTTTGGGTTGGGTCGCATACGTGCGATGGACTGAGCTTATGTGTTGAGCCCCTATCCAGGCCTAGTTCAAATCATCTATCAACACTTGTTAATTTTTTCTAATAATTTCTTTTATTTAGAATTGCTGAGTATAACTTATATTCACTAGTGGAAATCATATTCATTGATAAGTGGGTAGACACTGAAATTGTTGAATATAATTATTATTTTTAATTAGTTTTTACGTACTTTTATGTTTTTTAAACCATATATATCATTTTAGAGAGATGCTATTAACAACAAACACTTTTATCCCGAATCTGTCCCGAATAAACCGTTGGCGTTGGATCTTGTGATTGGTGGACGACAAAGGGTTGGTCGAAGTAAACATGGAGGTGTGCTACAATAATTATGCGGTCGTGGATTTTTTCTCGCGTTAAGTAGCATTAGTCATCATTTTATATGTTGTGCTTGATGATTGAATCGTCTCATTCGTTAGATAGACCGTGATTAGGTTGGTTTGTGTTGAAGAAAAATCTAATCATATCTACTTAAATAACAATGATATTGGAATTAAGATATTATATATTAACACATCAGTATTGGAGAAATTCGAACATGTACAAGAATTCGAACATGTACAAGGACAGTTCAACTATTGAATCAATTTAGCTATTATACATTAGCTTAATCAAATTATGATTAAATTATGAAAATAAATACAAAAATAACAGATGTAGTGTATCAAGAATAATTGTATAAAACGTACAACTTGTTACGCCGAAACAATAAACGTATGTTTGCTTTTGGCATGCTGGTGAAGATCTCATGTTTAAATAACTGAGCTCTATAAACAGGAGTTGTATAGTGTTTGTTGTGAAGAGTTAATGCAGATTACGGCCCATGAAAAGGTTCGTTGGCCAATGCATGCATTTGATAATATTGCTGCCAGAATGTGTGTACATACAAAAAATACATCAATTTTTAGGGTTAATAGTCGTTTGGAAATTAGGGGCAATAACGGTTCCCTATACTCGTATAAAATAATGGTATTGTCCCCTTGTTGGTGATCTAAGTATGGCAAGTTGGCAAAAATAGCTATTGTTAGTCAACCGATTTTGTGGAACATATCATGACAGAAAATTACAGATAATTAATAATTAGTGTATTAAAAAAAAATCTTGAGATTTTCTCAAAAGATTTTTTATGAAGAAATACAAAAATGGTACTCTTTAATTTTTTTTAAATAATGATCTTACGGTTTTTGAGACACACTAAAAAGACATTTTTATATAAAAAAAAAAGTGTATCTAAACTGATCACATAAATAGCATCACCCATTCTCATAACAGTGATTAAATTAAATAAATAATAACCAACTACATGTATAATGCATAACTACCAACTAAAAAATATATAATACATAACTACTCAAAAAAAGTGTATATCTATGGAGTACTATGTTAGTATGTTTTACTTATCAAACAAGGCTAAAATAAAATAGAAGTTAAACAGGTAACAACTGAGAAAGAAGCATTTAAATGTTTCTTTAGATACAAGAAAGAAACATTTAATATTCACCATTTTTTTTGCAGAACTCTTGGTACAGATATTTACCGCTGTTGGCCGCTGGGCTCAGTTTTTCATTTATCTAACCTGACAGTGTCATGCATTGTAGCTCATTAATTTAAGGACCTTGTTACGGAAAATATACATAAAGGAGTTCAATCTTTCTTTAGAATTGAAGGGTGAAATTGTTTGGTGTAGAGGAAAGGAAGTAGGACCACATATAGATTCATAGGAAATAAAAGGGTGATAAAGTTTTTCGCTGCATTTTAAACGTGTTATTATGTCATAAAAGAGTTAGATTTATCTCTGTTTTTTTTTTTTACAAAAGAATTATCTCTGTTTCTTAGGGCTTCCTTTTGGAGTTTGATAAATCAAAAAATATGAAAATTTATTTTAAGAATTATTTCCGTTATTCAAAAGAGATTGAGGGCTCCATGACAAATTTTAAGGCTGCTCTTTGAAGGATTTTGGATAATTTATCCAACATTTAATTAAAATTAACGACATAAATAAATTTGTAATTGGAATAACTTTGTGAAATACATAATTTTTCAAAGGACAACTTAGACCTCACAACCTAGAATAGTGCTACAAATTTGAATTAGCCATCACCGATGGACTTGAAAGCCCATTCCATTTGTAAAAAAAAATAAAATAGCTCATTACTTTTTCCATCGTATGAGTTTCTTGTGCGTGCTATTCGAATTTTAAAACCCGAAATATTTTAATGTGATTTGAAGATTTTTATGACGTAATTTTGTTATTTAAATTATATAATCTAAAATTTATATGACGTGGGATGTGAAAAAAAGAAGTAAAAAAATTATTGGGCATTTGCGCCATCATTTTGACTTCATTATTTAAGGGATTTCAAGACAAAGACAAATGATTCTTGACATCGATATTTAAGAATTTTATGTTCACACCAAACAAATACTCTCACATTTTTCTAAAATTTGAGTGATGCCCTCTTCAGTTTTTACTGTATTTGGTAAACTCAAGTTTGAATTTTATGAAATATTTATGTGAAAAATAAATTATATTTCGTAAAAATCAAATGAAAGTTATTCAAGGTAAGTCAATATTTTGTAAAATTCAAATAGAGGTTAGGAAGAAAAAAAACATGTATTCCATAAAAGTTAAATTTTGAGTTTACAAAATATGGGAGTATGATAAGAAAAAACAGTGTGATCATCGAAAGTAAAACATTTACGGGTATTTTGATCTATTTTAATTGAGTAGGGGTGGGAGTATGAAATGTAGGTGGTATGAAACAAATTTCAGGTTCAACACAAATTGCAAAATATAGAGGATCAGTGTTTCTCGGACTTTCCCTAAAAAAAAAACGTGTTTATCGGACCTGCACAAAAAATGAAATATCTTTTTCCACCCTCCGTCCTTCTTAAGCGCATTGTTTTTACAAATTTTACTATGGGTGTACATGGGTTGGGTAAACCCAAAAAACCCATCAAACCCATCCAAAAAAACCCAAAAAAGTGGGTTGGGTGGATATGGTTTTAAAAAATGAAAAACCCATAAAAAATAATGGGTTTTTGGGTAAAACCGGACCCATACCCAATAAACCCACTTACCCAATAATTTCCAAATTTTAAATTCATTTGCATAGGGAGGAAGAAGAATAAAAAAGATTTTGATCATAAATTTAGTCTAATTTCTAAAATTGACAACACATCCTCTATATTGAAAATAAAAAAATGTTAAAGTTACAAATTATGATGTTGCAATTTATAGTTACTTTGATGCTAAAACAATTTTACGTCATCCAACTTTAATTTGTTTCAAGTATTCCATGATTAAATTTTTTATTTAATATTACGTCATCCAACCAAAATAATGGAAAACTTGACCTAGAAATCGATTTTTGAGCTATTTTTTTGTTGCAAACCCCTCTATAAAGATACAGAGAAAATAGGTGCAAAGTTTCGTAGCATCTTAAATACACCTTAATTTTTATTTTTATTTTACTAAAATGTGCAAAATCACTGTTTTGTTTTGAGTAAGCCTATTATCACTGGTCAAATTTCATTCCTCAATTTTATAGGCATGTTTAGAATGTCACGTAATTATGGGGAACGAAAAATTCATAAATAATTTTTCTCTCGTTTTAAAAACTCCATAATTTTGTGGTGGATGTTCTAAATATACTTGCAAAATTGAGAAAACAATTTTGCCCATAAATATATGCTTACTCAAGACAAAAGTGTGATTTTGCATGTTTTGGTCGAAAATTTAAAATACATTGAGTTGCCTTTGGAACGCTATGAAACTTCGTAGATTCTTTCTATGTATTTTTTTATATAGGTCTCTAAAAAACTCAGCTCAAGATTCAATTTATAGGTTAAGGTTTATATCGTTTTGGTTTATGTACAATGGGTTAAACTCAATATTGTTTGGTTAAGTTCCAGTTGTTGAATGACATTGGTACTCATATCTTCAAAGAAGGTATCATGATTGCAGACCCGCCATCAAAGAATGGTCAAGTGCTCCAATGTTTGCTAGTCAATGGTGGTCACGACCTCCTCCTTTTATTTTGTCTTTTTTGTCTCAGGAAAGCTTGGGCATCCTTTATACTCGCTTAACTATGTTGTAATAGGGTTCAGGCCCCTCTTGATTTTCTTTTATTTTATATGACTTTTATAAATAAAAAAAATCATTTATCTGGCGAAGCTTCATGCAGAGGTTTGCTTAGGGGTCACAACTGAGCCTTTATTACAGGTTTTAGTGCAAACATCATATGATTGGCTTTATGGCTAAGAGATATTTATACGAGATTGAATCTTACAAGTCAAAGGGGGTTTTGATCAATAATTGTTATAATTGACCCTCTTACGCTACTTACCTCATTAGACAGAGTTGCTCCATGGGTCACCTTAATCACCCATCCGTGACTCGTGGTTTTGCTTTATTTAGGGTTAATGCTGAGGTTTGTTGTTACGATATCTTCAGAGAAGCTAATCAAATGGAGGACACTTTTATTAAACATGAATTTTGTCTTTCCTTTTGCCATCTCATTGTTTTGATATAATTATTGTTATCTTGTTTTTATCCCTGGTGGCTAACGCTGTCGGTTTTGCTAGAAGTTTTAATTTTAGTTTTCTGTTGGTTTTTTTTTTCCTGTTATTCATAAAAAATGGGCAATATATTTTTTTTGTTATTATAAATATTCAAAAAATTTCGTTTTAATCGTTGTAAAAAAATTTCTTTGATTTTTGGTTTTAAAAAAATAATTATTACTCCAAAATAAAATATAAGTAAAAAAAAATCAAATAAAATAATTTCTTTTTACCGAGGAAACATACTTTATTTGATCATTTTTTGGTTATATTCAAAAGGTTAATGATTCATAGAACTCTCCCATGAACACCCTCCATGTACACCCCTTATGTGGCATGTGTATTTTGGTAGTTTCACCCAACTTTCTCTTTCTCCCCTCTTCTCTCTCTTATATCTCCTTTTCTTCTCCCTCTCACTCACCCGCTGCCACCACCAACACCAGCAACACCATCTTTCAGCCATCTCTATCCGCTCTCATCTCTTCGTCATCCATCGTTGTTGGCCGCCGTCATCAGCAAATCTGGCCGCCATCGACCCCCTCCGTCCACCACAGTCTACCAACACCAATCTTTCATTCCTAACATGATTCAAAATTGTCCCCTCCACACCAAAACAAAGCATTGAGTGATTTAGTATTGTCCATCTTTATTCTTTATCAATGGCAGAGAAGAGTAAACTAAATTGACATAAATTACAAACATAAAATTTAACCATGTTGAATTAAATTACAAAATTGATTTTCCCTTTAACTCAGTTGAATTATGTTGTAATTGGTTTATTGAAAACACATACATCGTTGTTGTGTAATGGGTTAGGATTAGGAAAGCTTTGATGGAAATGTGGTGGTGATTGTGCGGTGGGGAACCGTTGGTGAAGACGCTAATTTTCTTTTTACCTTTTTCCTAGAGATTAATCTAAAGGCTAGGATTAGAGCAAAACAGAAACCGGAGAGAGCCTCACAGGAGAGGATCCAGATCCAATATTTTATGCATTTTTTTTATAAGTGGAAGGATGTATATAAGAGGTATGTGTATCACCTCTCTATTCAAAATTAGAAGGAATAAAATACTAGACAATTTTTATCCAGCTGGACCTTAAAAAAAAGTTATGTCGAGCTGGAGCATGACAATAATGCAAGTTAAAGCAGCTGGAGAGAGGGGTCCACTCGTACACCTTCACGCGAAGCTGAGCGAGCGAGCGAGTTGGCTGATCTCAACTCGTTAACCATTTTCATCACATCCCAAACCCCTCTTCTTCCCTTCCCCTGTGGTTGATGATGGCGATGAAAGATCAGATCGACGATAAACACGATGAACCGATTCTCTCCAAGAGAGATTACATCAACATTCATTCTCACCCCAATCTTATCAAGATTTTGCGTAAACAAGGTTCCTACCTACCCTTCTCCTTCAACATTCTCATTTTAATTTCTCACTTCGACCAAGAATCAAACCCGTTTCGGGTTCTCCCAAACATTTCTATCCATTTCATTTCATTTTATTATGATTAATTATAATCTGAGTAGTTTAGGACAATTTGCAATGCTCTGAATGCATAGTATTTTAGATTATCTCATAGCATCACTTTCTTATCTTATAGACTACCTCTTTAGACCATGTTTGGATAAACAACTTAATCTGCATCTTATTTCATAAGCGCTTATCACATATAAGTGCTTATTATAAGCTATTTCCGTAACAAACTATAAAATAAAGTCAAACTATATTTGAATAAGCCATAACATGTTTTCATAAGCTACCGTGAAGAGCTAATGTAATTAAGTTGCAAATAGCTTATGAACATGTCATAAGATGTTTTCGTAAGTTCTCTCGAACAGTCTCGTTAGTGTTTATGTCAGTAGACAAACTCAAATAATTCAATCCAAACAGACCCTTTTATGCAGATTATAGCATAAATATAAACGCGCATGAATAAGCTATTTCTATAACAGAATTTTTTTCCGTATAATGTATAAGCTGATATTGTAAGCTATCCTGGAGAGCTTATGGAATAAGCTAAAAACAACTTATGAACGTGACAGATTGTTTTAATAAGTTCTTCCGAACAGTGTAACAAGTTATACCAGTAGATAAGTTCAGATAAGCCAATACAAACAGGCCCTTAGTTTAAAATTGGTTTCCATTTTTTATTGTTTACAGGGGACCAAGAAGTTCTATTTGCAGATAAAGTTTTGAAGTTCACTAGCTCAGGGAAGATGAAAAGCCGCATTCTTTTAATTACAGATTTTGCCATTTACATTGTTGACCCTGAGCTTGATTCTCTTAAACGGAGGATAGCACTTGCAGCTGTTGACAAGCTTTGTCTAAGTAAACTCCACGATAACTTTTTGGCTGTCATAGTTCCCAGTGAGTATGATTTACTAATTGCGAGTGCTCGAAAGATGGAAATTGTCATTGCATTTAATGAAGCTACTATGAAATCATCTGATTATGAGCTTGAGGTGGTTTCTTCTAATAGGTAACTGGAATTATGCCTATCTCTATTATTTTATTTCATCCTTTGCTGCTGAAGTATATTTGTCTTCCATATAGCATGATATCAGAGTATTGCATTAAAACTTTTGTTATGCTTCCTTAACGATATCTACAGACTTTTTAGAACTTTATTTCAATACGAACACTCTAGGAAATACTAAATAGCAAACACTTGAATTTTCTAACAGTCCATCATTTGTTGAGCTGCATTCTTCTGGTATGTGCTGCTGATTGGAGTTTGTGCTATAAAAAAAATGAAGATCCCAAAGATCATATGTCGTGTTATCCCATTTATTTTACAATTTCTGGTTATTTATCTATGTGTATCTTGGGATTGTTAAATGGGCGCTTATACACTGGACTACATTGAGCGTAGTCCACCTGTGTGCCATTAGAGCAACCGGGAATACCAGTAAGAATAGGAAGTGGAAATGGAATATTGCAAAATGCTCTATCTCTATTCACCCTGTGTTATCTTCCTTTCCATTTTACTTGTATCCCTCCTTCCCCATCAAGCCATGCCCAAAGCTCCCATTGTCAGACCTGCTATGTTCCATCTTGCCGTTTTAAAATCTCCTTATCCCTTCTCCCTCTCCTCTCCCACTTTGCCTCCCTGTGAGAAAATGAACCACAATACACAAATGCCCTAAATCAGAGTTTTCAAGCTTTAGCGATTTCAAGAAAAAAGGGGCAGGAAGGATTGGAGTACGGATATGAAACACCCAAATCTTAAGTAGGAACCGTTTTTTGTAGGCCCTTCCATGTACAAAGGGCGACGAAGGTACTGGTTGTTGTGTGGAGTGGGGTCTGATGGAGCTTCCTAGTTTGCACTTTGCAGTGGTTTTGATGAATATTTTTTGGCAAACCTGTCGTGGTTTCCAGTGATAGTTTGGTGATCGATTGAGATGTTGGAACAAACAATAAACTCACACATTTCCCTCTTGAAATTATGCATTTTGGTGTAGTGAATGAGAATGACCTGTTCCACTCATTCCTTCCTCTACACATGCTAAAGGTTGCGGTTGTGAATTTGAACACAAATCACACCAATAAACTTAGATGTGTGGAGCAAGAGTCAGTAACAATCAAATCCAAAGCAGACTCATGCAACAACAACAACACCAGACTTAGTAACTAAGCAAATCCACAAGCATAATCAAAGATCAAAGATAAGAGAGTAGAAGAATCAACACACCAATATTTGTTGACCTAGTTCGGCCTAATATGACCTATATCTGGGGGAGAGCAGCTCTCTAATCCACTAAATGAGTGACACAAATATGTTACAAGAAATTAGATCCAAAAGCTCATAAAGAACAATCCCTAATTTTGACCCATCTATCAAGTCACTCAAACCCACATAGAGATCCTGAGAGAAAACAACAGAGAAAGCTTTGATCCTTCCTCTAATGAGATCTCAATACACAAGTTGTTTGAAAAGTGTTCCCAACCCAAGAATCTCATCTAGACACTCAACCCTTAGCCTCTAAGTTTCCTAATAGTTTCATCCTTTGGTTTTGCAAGATTAATTAGCCACAAAAGAATAAGAAAAAGTGAATTTACAGGCTCTGAAACTGAGGCATACGCCTCACACCCCTACAGACACGCTCTGCGCTTCCTGTCTGTTGAGGCAGACGCCTCGCATCTCAGAGAGGGCGCCTGGCGCCATCCATAGAGGCGAAAAGCCTTGAAACAGCACTGACAAAATGCCTTCTGCTGCAAACCAAACGCCTCGCGTCTCTGGCAGTGGAAAACCAAGTTTTCATCATTCAAACATGAGATTTTAAGGCATAAACAACAGTCACTAATATGACCCATGAAAAGTTCACCACATTACTTCCTATTTGATAATATATATGCTTAACCCACCATCATGTCTTGTTGTCTAAAACCCCCTCACCTTGTGTTCATTGAATGAGTAACAGATTAGGATCGTATTTGCAATTTTCCAAAGGTAGTGCAGTTACAGGTTTCCAGTGACAAAACATATCCATCCAATCAAAATATATTATATCCAATGATTAAAAACACCATATGCACCAGTGAACTATTTTTTCACTTGTCCATTGTATACGTTGCCTTGTAAGGTTCTGCCCAGTATGACTCTTCTGAGTGACTCTTGTATCCGTTCAAAGTTATTTGTTATGTGTGAGAATTACGGTGGGTTGTTAACGGGAATTCCAAGTAATTTTTAAAAGATCTTCTTTGACTTCTTCCATTTCCTCCAGCATATTGCATTCTCAAACTCGTAAGAGAATTCATGTCACTAATCACACTATCCCAAATATTCAGAATGCATGTCACTAATCACACTATCCCACCTTTGTCGTCATAAAAATCAGAAGGTAGGCCCTAATGTAGAGGCGACACCTGGGGCATACCATGGTATTTCTGCATTGCAGATGTCTCCAACACCTCTGCATTCTCGCTTCCCTTAACTCCATGAATTTTATTAGATGAGTAGAATTGTTGTAATAACTAAGGGTTTATGGTAACATTTCCTGAACCCATGTTTAAAGTGGGTTGCACTTAGTTTGATTAGTGTTTTGTACTGATTTTGTAAAAATGTATTACTGTAAATTCTGTGGAGATTCTTATAAGCAGTCATCATGAAACTTTCTAGAGTTTTGATCTATCATTAAAGACATGTTTTGCGATTCCTTTGTAGGTTTGAGTATAATGCAGCATCCGACTTGGTTAAGGAAATTGAATTTGAGGAAGTTGAAGGTATGTGCCAAAAGTTTTGGTCTGTCTTTCATTTTCCTTTAATTTATGAATATAGGGGAAAGTGCGCGGATGGAGAATTATCATCTACTTCTATGTCCCATGCTATGTTATTTTTGTCGTGCATAGTACTTTCTGTTACATTTTTCTGAAGCTTCTTTTATTTCTGTAATAAATTTCAGGGGGTGTCAAAACAAGAATTTTGAGGAAGTGAATTTCATTTTGTATTTTTGCGATGATGTCTGTACACTTGGTAGGAGGATTTTTTATTGGTTGTGTGGGAAAGGTTCTTATGGGCATAGCTTTCCCTTTCCCAAAGGTTAATAGTATCAGAAATTGTAAAAGAAAAGAAATGTATATGTGATGTAAGTTTTCAGCTTAAAACCAGATTCAGCTGCGCGTGTTTGGAAGAATGATAGTCTCCATGACAACCTACATATCCTCAACTCTCCAATTTGGAGCTTTGAAAATTTTATGGTGGGAGAGCTGGAATCTTGCGGTGGTGGTGAGGCACCATACAACCAAACACACGCTATGTTAATTTTGATGTTAATATACTTCAATTTGTGGCACCGCCACATCATAGATGGTCAGTCTCTATTCATCTCATCTGAGTTGAGTTGCCCACTGGCATGATATCCCTGTAAGTCTAGAGATAATGCTTACCTTATTTATCTTTACAAACTGAATTCACAAGGTTAAATAAACTCGTAATTTTATCTCCAACGGCAAAGTGCAAAGCTATTAAGTGGATGGCAAATGGTGAAAGTATCAAGTACTAGTAAAATAGTTCACACTTTAGTCATCATATAATAAAAGAGGGATGTTAACATCTAAAAAGTTGACAACGTATTTGACATCATATATAAAAATACATTCCATGCACAAGATTACATAAACAGTACAGGTGAAGTTGCTGTCATTTGCTTCGATGTGCGATCATAACTTAACGGCCGATGCCTTAAGATTAATTTTTCCCAAGTTTCTTTCTACTTGGTATACCAGTAAAGTAAAAACAGAAACGTTAAAAACTGACAACTTATTAGGAACGACTTTGCCACCTATGTAATAATGGTAATCAACTTATGTCGATTTATACTACAGAAAAATGGTATTCTTTTCCAACAATTGAATATAGGATATTGTTTTTCCTACAAATGAAAAATGTCATTATTGACTGTTTAGTTTTATTCAGCAGATAGAATGTGAATAGGCGTGATCTTGCTTAATGTGCAGCTTCAAAAAGCTGTATCGATAAATAACCATAATCACTACATAGGTTTTTACTCGAAATCTATGAAAGTATATGTCAAGTATGTCAAAGATATAAGATTGTTTTCTCAAAAAAAGAAAAAGAAAATACGATGTAGTATAATCTGTTGCATTAGCTAGTTTAAATCAATTTTTGATGTCTTAATCGATCAATTAAGTCCACGTCTGAATCTCTGAACAGTAACTCAATGGTATCCTATGTGCAGCTCAAGACAATACTTTGACTTAGAATGTTGTCCGAACTTGGGTTCCATATTCACTGGATCCCACATCAATAACACACCAAAGAGTCCAAGAAGAATACATATGGCCACAAAATACAAAAAAATGGTACTACAGTCAAAGGGACCAAATCTAGTAGCTTTACCACCCAACACCACACATATTAAAAATTGAAATTGAGCCACTGATTACGCCTTAAAAACTATTGGCCAAAACAAAAGAATCTCACACTGTG
>Ga0315914_1009557_pt1 | contig 12416 bp, 5 predicted proteins | sample MpolenodulesMG_FD_203920 | JGI IMG/M metagenome (GOLD analysis project Ga0315914, IMG submission 203920) | Medicago polymorpha root nodule microbial communities from Los Angeles, California, United States - elongated nodules | ecosystem: Host-associated > Plants > Roots > Nodule | place: USA... | reverse complement strand
TCACGGGGGTAAATCAAAACAAAAATATTTTACAGGGGGTAAATCAAAAAAAATATTTTACAGGGGGAAAAACCAGAAATGGCTTATATTACAGGGGGGGTAAAGACTTATTAACCTAAATTTAAATTCCAACATCAACCCTAACCACATGCAAACTACTCAATTTAAAAAAAAAAAAACTTAACCTAAACAAACTAACATTAAGATTGCAATGATTAATGGTACTTACTTGTGATAATGTGGGGATGATTGGTTTGCAATTCGTGAAAAATGGAATTTGGAGAGAATTTGTGAAGTTTTTGAAGAAAAGAAGGAAACTGCAAAACTGAGTTTCTGCTTCTGTTTATGTTCAGCACGCCAACTGCCAATGTTTTCCTCGATAGCTAACTGCCGTCGATTTTATTTTTCCTCGGCACTTAACTACCGAGGGGTATTTTCGTCTTTTACATGTGTTTTTCAGTCAAACAACATGTGTATACAACAATTTTCTATTGTCAAAGGTTTGCACACGGTAAATTTACATTGAAACATGTACATTTAATTTAAAATATGTATTTTTTTAATAAATAGAAATTGTTTTTTAATAAAAAAAAATTATTTTTAATTGTTTTAACATGTGCAGTATTGCACATATTAGACTGACCATTTTTTTAAACACATCGATTTTTTATATTTGAAAGAGAGTATTAATAACACTCTTCGTCAATAAATTAAGGATTTTGGTAATAAAAAAAACCAATAAATTAACGATAATTTTTGTATGAAATAAAAAGCTTTTTAGTGGTGTGTGAAATAAAAAGTTACTTCGTATTAAAAACTTTTGTGGTTAAAGACTCACTCGCGATATTTTGTTTATGATTATTATGATTGGTGGCGACACCCTCCCTTATGTATGGGTGTTGTAGTTTAACGATTTCATTTCTTGTTATTGTTTTTTGACGGTGTCTGCGTATTCGGCACCAGTGACTTTATAACTATTTGAGGCGTTCCTCTCGTTGCACGTCTTATGTGTGGTGATTCACCTTTGATTTATTAATATATATCATTTTGTCTTGTTCAAAAAAACTTTTATATTTAAAAAAATATCATTTGACAAGAAAAAACATCATTTTATTTGTTATATGAATCATATTAAAAATTTGACATTTTATCATAAAAACTAATCAATATTACTATTATGAATGATAAAAAATTAATAAAATTAAATTTTATTATAATTATAAATGATAGAAAATAATATTTTTATTCTTCAAAAAACAACTCAGTTAACAATTGATTTAAATATTAGTGTACCGATACACTCGTAATATCAAGTGCACAATAAAAAATTCCAATGAAATAACCAAAATTAGTCATTAAAACTCGACGTTAGATGAAATAACCAAGATAGATTGTTTCAAAACAACATAGATAAAAGGAAGGAGCTGAAGAAAAAACATTCTATTTTACTAAGGAAATAGATGAAGAGAACAGTACACTCAATGAAATAGTTCATAACAACGATGCTTTCACTCAAATTGAAAGAGTCTATTTTGATAACGAAACTGATGAAGAACATGAAGACTTGTCAAGGGAAGGAAGTAAAGAAGAAAGAAAAAGTTTTATGAGCAAAATGAAGTAAATTCTCAAATAAATATGGTAGACAAGTTTAAGAATTCAATTAACCTGTCGTGGTTCTTTTGCTTGAATCACCTTTGATCCTACCCATGTAAGTTATACAATTCAACAAATGGAACCCTTTCAAGGCTTTCAGATCTCAATGTTTTTTTTTTTCATTTTTTCTTCTATTATTAGCAATAGCCTTGTGACGAATTTCGACGCAATGAGCACATTTCTTATTTCACGTTTTATGAGCAAAATGAAGTAAATTCTCAAATAAATATGGTAGACAAGTTTAAGAATTCAATTAACCTCTCGTGGTTCTTTTGCTTGAATCACCTTTGATCCTACCCCTGTAAGTTATACAATTCAACAAATGGAACCCTTTCAAGGCTTTCAGATCTCAATGTTTTTTTTCTTCATTTTTTCTTCTATTATTAGCAATAGCCTTGTGATGAATTTCGACGCAATGAGCACATTTCTTATTTCACCAATGAACAAATCACTTGTGGTCCTAATTTTTATTCATCCCTATCACCAAACAAACCTTATGCTTGCACCCTGCCAGTTATTTATGCCTTGACCGTATCTATTGACTCAGTCCCAACCGCGACACAAGTTTGAATAAGGGAAAATCTTATTCAAATTGGTCCTTTTGATGTCTCTCCTAAAAAGAATCAAGTTAAAAAAGATGCCACAAAAGCAAGGTAGGGCATGAAAAGGTTGTTTGTTGGCAAGCAATTTTTCAGAAACTTTTGTCGAGTGTTATAACAAATCATCCTAACCAAGTAAATAGACATATTGCCTACACCCCGTGAGAAAAATATTCTAATCGAAAAGTAACGACATCTTACCACTCAAAACATAGCATACGATCCAGACATTAATTCTCATATTTCACACATTGTTTCGTCACTTTAATTCAAGTTATGTGACTCTAGTGGGTATTTGTGATCCTTCGCCTTGAGGACAAGGTGACTTTTTGAGGGAGTATTGTTAGATTTCTTATTAGAGTGAATTGTGTAATTTATGTATATGTGTAATGTGTTAATAGTAGTTTGTAATTGCATGTATTAACCGACGACTTATTTGAATAAAATTCATTTAAAAATGTCATAAAAATCCACCTTGAAATCAACCCAAATTCTTTTAAAGTAATTGAAATTTACATAATGCAGCCTCAAACTTTTAAAGCTATCAACTTCCATACAACTTGTTGCACTTTTGAAGTGATTAAAGAGTGAATGATAAATAGATCCACACCAGATTTTCACCCATGTAGGAAACATTTTCCTATTTTTTGTTGCTTTCAAAATTTAAATCAACATTAATAGTTGGTTCGTATACAAGTAATAGATGATTAAATGCATCGTAGAAAAAATATATATTTCATACGATACATTCAATCATCTATCACTAAACTATATCTTAACTTTTTATATAATTTTGTTTTTAGTTATATATATTTTCCTTTCACGAAATCTTTAACCAATGATTTTAGAGCATTCATTTGCAACACCCGAAAACTAATATTGCACTATGAATATTTTTTTTTGAAAAAAGGACCTATAATTGACATTGATGGTTGAAAAAATAACTAACTAGTGTTACATATATTTTTATATTTTTTGGTTAAGTAGTCTAGCGGCTAAAGTTCACACAATTTAATTGTGGAGAAGTAGAGTGTCCGGGGTTCAAACTTCGGCCCCTGCATATAAAATCAACATTTGAGAGTAATTGTAAATAGAACTTATACGACCTTCTTATTGCCTATACATGTAAATATTTTTTATTATATGACTTTGATCCCACTTATATTTCATGTGGTAATTACGACACAATAGATCGTTGACAAATGATAGGTCGAGAAAGATGCACCTTAGTACAACTAAACGTTATCTATGCGGGGATGTTGAAGAAACGACGCTAAACATGACAAATGACAAGTCGAGAAAGACGCACCTCAACACAACTAAATGTTATCTATGCGGGGATGTCGAAGAAACGACGCTAAACATTCTTAGAGACTATGTGATAGCAATTGGTACATGGATTATAAAGTGGATAAACCACGCCAATGTGTGTTTTTTGCATCCAACTTACAACAATGGACAAGGTTAAATTTGGATGGAAAGTTGGGTTTAGATGAAGGCTAGAAATTGAATGTGTTTACAACAACAACTTGTTATATTTTAGAAGAATACAGCAATACATGGTGATGATTGTGTTATTCCAATCAAGCCTTGGAGAGTGCAAACGTATACTGCAATATTTCACTCGCATCAAGTATTGGTGGATGATAACTTAGTGTTGAAGAATGTTTTATCGCATATGCGTGATTTTGGTTGGATTCACCTCAATACGGATGAAACATCTCGAAGTAATATTGTAACACAATGTGGAAGAGTTATGCGTGATAATACGAGTGGTGGGTTTTGTACTTTTAGCGTGTGTCCCTTATGTGGCAGCACTTTAGGGTTGGGGTGTTTGAAGGGTTGCGATTGATTTGTGATCGTGAAACCAATGGAGCAGGTTTGCAGCTGAATTTGAGCATTATTCAAATATTATTGAAGTTGGTTTGAGAGGTTCAAATTCATCATTTCTATTCAAAACTAACATGTGATAGTTGTTCACTTATTTTTTTATTTATTTTTGATAAATAGTGGTTCACCTATGTTGTATATGAGCGATGCCTTGTTTAAATTAAATCTTTTGTTTGTAGTTAATTGTATTGGTGTTTCGAAATTAATTAGAGGTTAGTTTTTTGTTATTTTTCCTCTAGGCCCTCTTATAAAAAAATGTTCGTTTATTTCTATAGAAAATAAAAAATAAAAAAACAAATTTTATTTTGTTAGAAAAAGAAATAAAATAAATTATCTGTGTGGAGAAAAAATAAAAATAATTAATTTGAGAAAAAAAAAGCAGATAAATTTCCCACTCCTGGCAATCTGAATCGTCCCAACGAGGCAGGCGGGGACTTATGTTGTTGCGATTAATAAGAAAGAACAGTTGAACTTGAACACCCCGCCCCTAATTCAATTACAATTTCTTCCATTTTCTAATCCCAATTTTACCCTTCCCCTTCATCTTCATCCTCACAATTACAATAATTTACAATAACAAAACCTTGTTTTTTTTCAAAACCCTAACAATTCATTCATGGCCGCACCACCACCCACCAAAGACCAAGTCCTCTCTCTCCTCGCCGCCGCCAACAACCATGGTGACATCTCCGTCAAAACCACTTCCCTCAAACAAGCCAAAGACCTTCTTCTCTCCATCGACCCCTCTCTCGCTGCAGACCTTTTCCCTTATCTCCTCGAACTTCAGTCTTCTCATCAATCTCTCGTTCGCAAATTGCTCATTCAGTAATTATTATTAACTAACAACTTCTCAATTCTACTTTTTACCATTTCGTTTCTTTAATTTACGTCATATTTACAAATTATCCTATTTTTTGCTTCAGGATAATTGAAGAGATTGGTTTTAGAGCCGTTGAACATTCTCCTACATTGATTTCTTCATTATTAACGTTTTTAAGAGACACTGATGTAACTGTCGTTAAGCAGTCCATTATTAGTGGAACAAACATCTTCTGTGCTTGTTTTGAGGAGTTGATTTTGCAGGTACTTTATTGTGTAACCCTTATTCATAAATAAATGCATAATTATTATTGATATGTTTCTTCGTCTTTTTTTCCCTTTAAAAATGTTATTTTGTGAATTAAAACATTGTTTTTGGGTGGATTACAGTGGTGGATCTGGCTTGACTTACATAAAATTACTACCGAAAATGTTGTCATGTTATGGATTTATGTGGGTTTTATCGTTTAAGTAGTATTATTTTTGAAGTTAATAAGATTTGGCTGTGTTGAATTGTTGTCAACCTTTGGTAATTTCAAATTCTTCCTTTGTAAAGGCTAATTGATCCAGGAACTATTTACAATTGACATCGGTTGTTGGATGGGTTTTTCACCTTCATTCTTGTCGCATTTAAAGAAAGAAGGATTTGTATTAGGGGCAAAGATCCCGTGCCTATGCCAGTCCCTCTATTTTCGTTACTTTTGTATGTAGTGTGATACTGACAAATGACACTATTTTGGAAATTTGACAGTTTCAACAATGTGGTAAAGTTGAGAGGTGGTTAGAAGAGATTTGGATGTGGATGCTTAAGTTCAAGGAGGCTGTTTTTGAGATTGCTCTCGAGGTAATTACTAACTAGCTTTTGCTTTTAATTTCTTGGGGATCTTATGTTCTGGAAAACATTTTATGTATTCATTCTTTAGATTACCATTTTATGTATTTTAAACGTTAATATGCTTCCAGTTACTTGTATTATGACTTCCAGTTACCATTTTATGCTTCCATTTTATGTCCTCTTGAGATTTTAGATTCCATATTACTTATATCATGACTAGCTAATTGAGTTTTAAATTTGCGTCAATCACTGGTTATTTTTTACTTTTTTTTATTTTTTTTATTTTATTCCATGCTTGGAACGTGACTATCATTCTTTTCAACTTAAACTTGTGGTGGTGGCAGACAGTGTGTTTTTTATTTTTCATTATGATTTGAGAATTAATTTATTTGATTTTGTAGAGTGGTTCTATTGGAATAAAGTTGCTGGCACTGAAATTCTTGGAGATTTTTGTATTGCTTTTTACATCTGACATCAGTGATTCTGAGAAATCAGCCACTGAAGGTATTGCTTCTCAAATTTGATGAGTACAATTTTTCTTTAAATTATAAAGTTTCAACATAAATATTATTGTTCAATTCAAAAAGAAAATTTTAGATACCTAAAGAAAATAAAAAAAAAAATGTGGTTGGTGTGCATTACAATCACATAATTCTTCCCGAATGATTCACTATTGAAACGGGAGAAATCACAATTTGTAGGACTTACAATAGGTAGCTGATAGGAATTATAGATAGCTAATTGATGTAATACTTCACTGTATGACTCATTTGCAAGAAAGATTTCTCTGAAGATCGTTAGTGAAAACTCATGAGTACCTAGAACCATTTGAGGATAGAAATGACATATCGATTTGAGGCATAGCTATAGCTAGACTTCATCTAGGACAGTCAAGGACAAATGGCATCTAGGGTGGTTGAAGCCAAACTGCATTTGTGATAGCTAGAGGCTGCTGTGTGAGGCTATATTGTTTGATTTTTTATACCAATGACTAAATATCAACCCTTAAGTTTACTAATAAAACACAGACTCCTAATTCTAATTAAGGATACAAATTATGAAATACAAAGAGATATATGGAAAGAAGTCTTAATAGATAGTCTATTATATTTTAAATTACTCAAAGCTGCAGCCTAAATAACATGTGATATTTGTTATATATTCTTAAGAATTATATTGGGCCCAACTCTTCCTTACAAAACTGGCTTGTAAGGTGAGGGCGGCCCAAGCTTTATAAACACTACATATGCCATATATCTAGGCAATGTAGGGACTAAATCCACCCTTTCACACCCAACATAATGAAGGTGTTGGAGGTTGCAATGAAGGCAACCCAAATGCTGCAATTAGGCAGCTAGGGGTGGACTGTTATGAAGTGGATTTCCCAACATGTATTCTAACAAATTTAATTTGATTCTTTACATAGAGTTAAGTTGCATTTTTTTCTTCTCACGTTTCAATCTAGGATAGGGAATTGATTTGTTTGTATAATTGTCATCGACTCATCTGCTCATTCATATGTTAACATCGATATACAGGAGTCAGGCAAGCTGTTAATATCTCATGGTTGGTGGGTTCTCACCCTGTTCTTGATCCAATGGTGCTTATGACAGAGGCAAATAGGACAATTGGCATCTTATTAAAATTGTTGCAGTGTGCTGGCAATACCCCCGGTTGCTTGACAATTACTGTTGTGAATTGGTGAGTTTAATATTTGCAGCTGTCATTGACCTTTGTTTTCATAGTATTGTTCACTCTTTCATTCTCTGATGGTGGTATATCCTATACAAGTTGTCCAATAGGCTACTTGTTGAACTTGTGTGGTTGCATATAAAAGGCTTTTTCCCCCTCTTCTATTGCATGGTAACTTCTGTTTGTGAACGGATATTTAGATAACAGTCGGCAGCCAAACAGTTTTTACTTTATATATCCACGCATGTTTGGTTTTTGTACCTTTCCTAGGCATAATTTTTCCTTCTCCTCATAACTAGCAAGTCTAGTATTAATTATTTTCCTGACTGACACCTTTCATATCTGCGTTTAAAATATGTCTGTTTAATTGTGTATGTGTATTCTGGAACTATTGTTATAAGGGAGTTACAAAGTGCAACTATAGCCCATAAAAATGAAAGCAATGAAAAAAGTCGAAGTATCAATAACATTATGAACTATATGTGAGTTACAAAGTGTAACTGTTGTATATAAAAATGAAAGCAAAATTATTGCAGGGAATCATGAATGTTTGAATATTTTCTTGGGTAAAAGAATAGTAATTTAATGCCAGAAATGAACGAGTACAAAAACAAGAAGATGGAAACAAAAATACTAACTGCAGAGGTTTGAGCGAAAAAAGGAAGCTCAAATATTTCCACAAAATACAGACATGCCCAAGTCTATGCCTCTCTGGTCAACAATTTTTCTCTTAAGCCCTTTATTTTAGAAGTATAGGTCCGTTGTTTCCAAGCGTACAATGGTTCTGAAGCTAAATAGATTAAAATTGCATACGCATTTACTTGAAAACCTTTGTTGCAACTGCAATGTATTCTATATAATATAATATGTGCTATTTTACAAATTATAAATATTGTATCGTGCTTTTGCCATAATCACTACTTTTGCCGTTATATGTCTTAGGATAAATGAAAGGCTTTAAAAGTTTAGCACATAACTGCATTTTGTCTGTGGTTTTACTATGTTCAAAACTATGGAGTGAGCATTGAAGCAGGGACTCGTGGATAAAACAAGTTCAACTGCTTTTCTTTTATAACATCACAGCATGCTGACCTGTTCTTTATGAGGAGTTAATGGACTTGGGTGCTTCTGCATTGGTGGTTCAATAAATGGAAGTTACGGTCATAAGAATATGTAAGATGGTTCATTAGTTATACTATGGAGTGCCAGTTGGCCGGGTGATAGAAATCAAAAGGGACGCATTAAAATGGTCATCCCGTGAACTGAGGAAACATGGTCGTCAAGCGATGCAGTTTATTATTGTAAACTGTTAAGAGAAGACCATTTACTATTTAAAATCTTGTGCTGTAAGCGCATGCACAGTTAATGTATTTATTATAACAGCTGATGCACAGTACACAATTAATGCCTCAATAATTCAAATTTTATTTTGGTGGGCTAATGTTACATATTTATTTTGGTTCCTTTATCTCTCGATTTTTCATTCCATTTTTAGCTCATTTTGTTATGTGGATCTCTTGATTGTTCGCGCAACCAGTTTCTAAATTGCAACTTTTTTGTTTACCCTGTTTTATTCGTGCGAGCAAGGAATATGATAAATGATGGGTTTAATTTCAATTTTTTTGCCATGGTCTGAAGATAAATTTGCATTCCTGGAAACATTTTTTTGAGAAATTGAAGTCTCGAGCAGCTCCAAAATAAGCAATCAGTAATAAAGAATAAATATATTCATTGAGCTGTAACCAGTCTGTATGTTATCCTCCTAATGACAATGCACATTGCTAGTCAGTTACTTAGAATTTGGCTTGGAAAATAAGATGAGAGTACTGATAATAGATATGACAGACATTCAATGGCTGCATACATATTTATATATAAAAACTGTCAGACAATGTAAGGAATTGATAAGGCTTTGCTTCTGAAGTTTGGAAGCATCGTTTTGTCATTTCCACAAGGCACTGTCTGGGTTAGTTCTTTGATATTGTCCATAAGCTGGCCTTTTCAGCTTATACCAGCAACAAACATATCATGTGTGTGCATGGTCCTGAGCTGGAGTATATGTTTGATTTCTGATTGCTTTTTCTCTACAATGTTGATGAGTGGGTAATGTATTTGTGCACTATTTTAGTGAAAATTGCGGCTTCATCACTGCCTGTTTTCTTTGATTAGAGTATTGTAATATTTTGTAGCATTGCAACATATTTCAATTGATAGAACAAGGATTTTACTGATTTATTTTGGTCACATGAGCATTTTCAGCTAATTTTTCAAATTCAGATATAGAGAATCATGCTGGACTCTACCTAAAATTCCCAAAAATGAATGGGTTAATATCAGACATATTTATTATACCGTCTAACTGGCAAAACCATTGGAAAAATCCATTTTCCTTTTCCCCAGCAGTTCAGATGGCATAAAATCATGTCAAATGACAAAGCATTAAAATTTAATTCCCTTTTTTTTATGGCTTGAACCCTAGGTCTTCATGGTCTCTGCCTACTGTGATCTATTTTACTACCTTCTATACAATCTACTTTTTGTACTAGGGGATTCTACAGGTTTTCATCACACATCTCCCAACTATCTAAGATGAAATTATACCATCTTTTCATAGTTGGTTATCCCAATTGCTCTTCAGTGCATTCATTTATTGCTCCAGTCAGATTCTTGCCCTTTACTTTTCAAACTAGTAACTGTAAAAAATCTAAATTCCTTGAATCATCTCAAGAATCAAGACCGACTACCAAAATTTTAGCAAGATCTTTAATATACTATTGTGCATTTGGTTCAGGTTGTTTTTGACATCGTTTAAAAGCATTTCGTTTCATACTCTGTTAGATATATCCCATCTGCATAAGATGTTATAATATGAATTTAAAAGAAAATACTAGTTAGGATTGCTAAAAATCAAATGCAGATACTTTGACAGTTGTGCATATAGTGATGTCTGTTATTGATACTCAACAACTAGCTATCCATGCTAATGGTTTTCAGTTAGACTGTCTTCGGCTAGAATTTTGAATGGATGAGCTGAAGTAATACTAGTAAAAGATACATTACCGATATGCATTTTTATTCAAATGTTTAGATTTTGTTTAGAAGTTTTTGCATTATGATTATGTTGCTCTGTAGTATTACATGTATTTGCTTTGGTTTAGGTGCTGCTTCTCTTTTCTTGCCTCCACTTTCTGTCATGAAATATCATTTCAAGTCTAACCCTGTAATATATATTTGTTGACAGTTTAGCAGCTATTGCAAGGAAAAGGTCACAACATTATGATACTATCCTTTCAGCACTACTTGATTTTGATCCAAATGTTCAAACAGTGAAAGGATGTCATGTTCCCAGTATTCAGTACTCTTTAAGAACAGCTTTTTTAGGTTTTCTAAGATGCACTTATTCTCCAATAATAGAGGTAACTGTGTTTTTCTTCTAAATTTGAGCCTCAAACTTAAACTGTAATACATCTCGCCCAAAATTGTATGGCAATGAAATGGCTTAGATATTTGCTTTTTATCTGTGAAATGTTGACCAAATGGAACTATTGTTATTGTATCACACACGAACCTCCATATCTTTCTCTTCATTTTTTGCACACAATTAGAATTTTATGATGAATAACAAAGTGAATGATCACAAGCATGGGTAGGAAGAGAATTACTATGAAAATAGTTTCTAAGTGGATCTTTTGCTCATAAGCGATAAGGATTCTGTATTCATATAGCTAATAATGTTTAGACTCATTATCTTAAAGAATTGTTTTCATAATGTTTTACAGTCAAGAGAAAGACTGATAAGGAGCCTGCGAGCCATGAATGCAGGCGATGCAGCTGATCAGGTAATTCGGCAAGTAGACAAAATGATTAAAAGTGCTGATCGCTTTACCCGTGATGCTCGAGTTAACAAGGCAAGTAGTGATTTACTGTTTTTTCCCTGCCAAGTAAGCTTCTGACACCTAGCACTAGTTTTCCCCGTTTATTTATTCAATATGGTTTTTATTTTTCAGGATGATCAACCATCAACTCAGTTGCCCGTTTCAGGGGAATCATCTAGGAAAAGACCCGTTCCTCATGATAATGAACAATTGACCAATGGTCATGAGGCGATTGCTAAGCGGATTCGTTCTGGTCCTGACTCTGACTTTACTTCACCTGCTCAAGTTAATGATTCTGGGAGGGATCATAGCTCCGTTAACGGAGTGTCACCTAATGTTCCTGTTTTGGAAAGTGAACTAACTGCCGTGGAGCAAATGATTGCCGTTATTGGTGCTTTGATTGCTGAAGGAGAAAGAGGCGCCAAATCTCTTGAAATACTTATATCACAGATTCATCCTGATCTATTGGCTGATATTGTCATAGCTAATATGAAGCACCTGCCTAAGGCACCCCCACCACTAGCAAGGCTTGAGAGTCCATCAATAACTCGGCCAGTAGGTTCCCTCGTCAGTCAATCGCAGGTTATAACAACATCTGCTTCAGTGAGTTCTGTCCAATCCTTGACTGTTTCTGCCCAAGCACAAGTCCCTTCAACTACAGCCATTTCTACTGCCACTACTTCATCACCATCCGACACATCTAATTTCAGTAACCTTCCTGCTGATTCTAAACGTGATCCACGCCGGGTAAAATCTGCTTGATTTTTGCAAGAATCGGTTCCAGTTGATATTTATATAATTGGTATCTTCCATTTAATATTTTTATATTTACTTATAAAAACACAAATTGAGTTTCATTGAACTTCAAATTTTTCAGGACCCTCGCCGCCTTGATCCGCGGCGTGGAGCGATAACTCCTGGAGGAGCAGCTGTCTCAGTTACAGACGATACTGCGGCCACACATTTAGAATCTGAGGATCCCGTGTCTTTTATTAAACCTGCTTCACATCATGTTGCAAGCACCGATGACGATACCCAATCAAATTTAACAAT
>Ga0315914_1009556_pt1 | contig 12416 bp, 6 predicted proteins | sample MpolenodulesMG_FD_203920 | JGI IMG/M metagenome (GOLD analysis project Ga0315914, IMG submission 203920) | Medicago polymorpha root nodule microbial communities from Los Angeles, California, United States - elongated nodules | ecosystem: Host-associated > Plants > Roots > Nodule | place: USA... | reverse complement strand
AATTATTTAATTGTGTTTTTTTCATTATGCGTATATCATCCTAACGTAATAACAAACTACACATACCCTTTAAAAAAAACTACACTTATACGCTCTAAAAAAATCACAATTTTTTTTATAAAAAAAACATACAGTTATTTTTAAATTCTATAAAAAAAATTATTTTATTTTTTAACTCTACACATTTAATTCTATTAAGAAAACCACGCATCTATAAAAAAAATTCACATAACTTAATTGAATAAATTTATTTTATTTTTTTGAAAAATCATTTAGTTTTGTCTTTTGTTTATTACTTACATTTGATGCTTACGCTTTAACAATTTATTATCCATCCAAATTTCTCCAACATATAATTATTAATTAATAATACCAAGTTAATGGGTTACATGACCTGCAAATCAAAGTCATTCAAAAGATTCCAAATACATTCAATGGTTCACATCTATTTTGCAAACAAACAAACAAAAAAAATTCGAGTCTCCTACGGTAGGAGACCTAAAGAGGTCTCCCACCGTAGCCTTTACCTTATAATACTTCATGAATTATGATAGTGAGATCAAAAAACAAGTAACAGGACAAACATTTGAAATTTCACTTTTATTAGATATTGTTTTGATACGCCAAAGAGTTTCACATTAGTTGAAAATTGAGATCAATCGTAATTTATATTAAACATCATTACTCTTCAATCTAACGAAACAACTTTATAAAAAGACAAAAATGCGAGGTTCATACTCAAAGAAGACAATTCAATATAGCATGGTGTAAAATACTTGAAGGATGGAAAGATATTTATAGGTACTATTCTCACTAAAAGTTGGATAAAGTTAAGAATTTAAGGGGTAGATTTGCAAACAACTATGATTTGCTATGAATAATTTTAGCACAAAATCCTACCTACAATTTAAGGCAAATAAGTTTTGTTATGTTTCTTTAAGAATCAATGGTATATATATAGAGTAAGGTTTTTTATGTCATGTGTCGCTACCACGTTTATTCAATATTTTTATTATTTTTCTATTTTTTAAAATGAATATTTTATTTGACAAAAATATCTCAACAAACTTTGATCCTATCCACTAATCAATAGTATATATATAAAGTAAGGTTTTGTATGCCACGTGTCACTTCCACGTTTATTCTCAATATTTTTATTATTTTTAATTTTTTAAAATCAATATTTTATTTGTCATAAATATCTCAACAAATTTTGATTTTATCCACTAAATATTTTATTGACTTCCCTAATATATTATGTAGCGTAAATCTCTCAACAAACTATATATAATACTTTCAATCATATCCATTAAATATTTTACTTTGTTTGTTAAATAAATTTTGGTTTAATGAATTATCGCCTACTTCAATTTCAGCATTATTTGTTTCAATAAATATAATTTTTTTTATCTGTTTTCGAATTTAAAAATTTGTTAATAAAAATGAAGGAAAGTATGTTACTTTTTAAAAAAACTGATTTTTTTATTTCAAATATTTCTTTGAATTTTCAACATATCCACTAAAAATTCTTACTACCAAAAACTATTTATGAAAGTTAATGACCAATATGATTTTTGAATGTCAAACATGCTATGTTTATTTTTTAATGTTAATTAATAGTAATTTTTTTTATAAATTATTGGTTGTCAAAATCATTTTCAATCAAATTTGTTACAAACAGGGTTTATGGGTTGTTTGTTACAACTTTTAAAAAAGATCACTTTAAAGAGAATTATTTCTCTTTGTTATTGTTTTTTTTTAAAAACCATGATCTAAAAAACATATAAAAGCAATTTCAAATTAAAAGATATTAAGATTATGTGTCTTATGGGAGGGGGAGAAAATAAGTATCAAAAGATGAAAGTAATTTTGTAACAAAAAATTCATTTTATATATTTGTATCAAATTAAATTAATTTTTTTCAAAGAAGTGATTGTTATTTTGAAAATTAAACACAAAATCAATTATAGAATAATCTCTAAATTATAGAATGTCAAAATCAATTTTCTAATCTATAAAAAATGAGTCATATATTTAATTTACATTTACTAAAAATAATTTTATAATGTTCATGTATTGTTATCTCACAGTGGGTCTATTTGATGCAATAGAACTACCTCCCTATGAATTTTTATTTTGTAGGTATTCCAATAAAAAATGACAACTGTTTATGCACATGTTCACTCTTATATTAGCATTTATGTTTTATTTTTAGATAATTCATTTTTCTATCTGTATAAACATCTCAACAAATAATACATATCTACTTTAATTTTATAGTCCAAATATTTTATTTGTTTGTTTTTATAACTTTTTAATTTAATTTTAACGTAATTCATTTTGTTAACCTCCTATATTGTCATGGAAAAACCTCTCTCTCTCTCTCCCTCTCCCTCTCCCTCTCTCCCTCTCTCTCTCCCCCCACTTATATTATTCTCACATCTTTTTTACGGGTTTTATTCATGTTATAATATATTTTATTATTTCTTCCATATAAAAATTATTATTCTTTTTATCTTGCATTCTTTTTCTCCAACTCTCTTCAACCATTTTATTTGTTGGGGTTTTTTGATGCTTTATAATATTTATATTTTTCTTCAAAAATATTTTTCTAATGTCTATGTTATTTTTTTATCTCAATATTTTTTATTTTTGTATAATTATTTCTTTTTTCTACGGAGAGAAAGAGTGAAAGGTACTCATTAAGTCGTTTATTTATTAGTATATTTTGAGTTTATTTTACTATGTTTTGTGGCATATAAGAAAAAAATGATGTTGAACATTTTCATATGTCGAGCAACAATAGAAAAAGTTAAATTTATCAATGTTTCTTTCATTTGCTCTTCTTGAATGTTTATTTATATATTATGAAAACTTTGTTGCAGCTATTTTGAATGTCAAAGAAACGAAACATTTATCAATTTTGAATTAATTATATATCGTAAGGTTTGTATTATTCTTTGGACTTTATCGATACCATTTTTTTCTCTTTATACTTTGAGATTATTTTTTTAATGAAGTGTTACTTTACTATGATCAGGGATGATAATAGATGTCCTCATGTATACTTAGTAGTTAACTCTCTCTATTTAATAATAATGATATTTATGTCATTCTCACATTCGTATGAATATCCGGTAGACGAGTATTGGTAGATATTAAAGTATTTGCAATTGTTTGCAAATATCAATGTATAAAATTATTTTTTTATACAAAAACATGCATTATTATAAAATAATTGAAATTATGTACAATTTATTCTTTAAATTTTATTATTGATAATTGCGGCATTAATGTTCATTTTACAATTGTTTCATGTGAGATTTGGACAATGTCTCTTGAAGTTACAAAGTCAAGTTTTTACCACCGAGCAGACACCTCTTAGATTTATTCATTTTACTTTTATAAGCCAAAAATATTATACCACACGCTTTCACTTTGACAATAAATTACTAATCAAACAAAAATCATTAATTAGGAAGTTCATTGTTTTTAATTTCATGACAAGAAGATTTTTATTTAAGCAATACGACAATTTTATAATTTTGCTAATTTAATAACGGGTACGGATTCCTACGTGTCTGGGTATTTAAAAAATATTTATTTTATTTTATGTATTGATAATTTTACTAAATCCAATTAATTTCATCCGCTTATTCATCTTTTAATTTATATGTACTTAAAATATGTTTTTTATTCTATTTATGTGTACCTATTAAGATATTGTACTGTAATGGTATGTGTGTTCAATTTTATTTACAGATACCATGGATGCCAAATTTTACTCATCCTTAATTATATGTCTAACCCGGATAAAGCCGGGTAAATATACTAGTTGGTTTATGTAACAAACAATCACTATCTAGTGTCTTTTTTTTGGTAGTGAATCACTATCTAGTGTCTAATGCAAGTGGTTTGTGCGTTGAATATATGAATGTTGTAGATTTCAGAGTACAGTACCAAATACAAATACAATTGTTACAAACAAACTAAACAATTTCCCTTAAAATAATTGAACTTTTAAACAATACTATCAACTCTAATCATTTCGACATCAAATTAGATGTTTAGACTATTCGTTAATTTAACATGTTAGGTCACAAATAGTAGCTAATAAATGATTTTTACATAAAAGTTACTTAAACCTAAAACAAAATGAAAACCTAAAATGTAGTAGATGGAAAACGAACTCTATATATAAGGACAAAGCACCAACTAGTATAAAAGTAAAATCATTTTTCGAAAGAATAAGAAACAAAAGAAGACAAACAGTAGTAAAACAAAGATTCATAGATCTTCTTATTATTTCATCATTCAAATACGACATTACAGACCAACGAGACACACCCATAATAATAGTGGTTCCACACGACTTGCAAACAAACAAAATACGAAGAAAAAAAGACCACAATATTAAACACGACACCGACAGCAACGCGGTCTCACATCCCCTACGGAAACAAACACCGAAAGTCACGTCCCGCGAAAAAGTGATACCAAGCCAATCACCGTCCGCCACGTGCACAGCACACTTATTTTATTTTAATTTTATATAGCGAGGACCAAACCGGGTACGGATTTACCGACCCGATCAGAAACGCTACTTTCCCAAACACAAGGAAAACCACCGGAATTGGTCGCCGGCACAATCTCACCGGAGTCTTTCCCGGCGAAGTGTGTGACGGTAAGGGAAGTGTTGAAATACTCCCTAACCTGAGTGACTATCCCATCCACAACAGTCAGCGCGTGAACCCAGGAAATAGCGCGTGAGGTATCACAGCCTTCAACAATAACGGTGGAGCCAAAAGAGATAACAGTCTGAGGAACGAAACGGAAAGTATCAACGGCGGTGGTATCGCCGGTGAGCGTGCGCATCAAAAACTGATGAGAGGGTGGACCGTGAAACCACCACTCGAGATCAGGGGCGAGGATTCGAACCACGGTGTCGGAGTCTCGAGAGTTTAAGGAGTCATATAGTGTGAGAACCAGCTTTTGATTGCTGGAATCAGTGTCTTCGGAGTTAACCTGAGAGTTAGCCAGATCGAGAAAAAGGTGATTTTCTAGAAAATTCTGAGTTTGGGATTTGGATTGGGTAATGGAATGTTGGAAATGATACTTTGTGGTTGAAATGGTGTGGGGTTTTTATAGGGAGGTGTTTCTGATTGTGTGTGGGTGGGTTTAGGGTGGAACTTTCTTGTGTGATGACGTGGTGGTTTTTGATTCGGGGGGTGATGAACTTTTGGAGTTTGATCTTTTGATGTGATACACGTTTATAGCTGGAACACGAAAGTGATGGTGCAAATTGACAACAATAACTCCACTTTTTTTGACCTTTCAACACTCGTTTCGTTTACTAGTTTCCTTAAAACAAGAACACGCTAGTTTACTGTGACAGAAAAAATATAGAGAGGATAGGTCCCTCCAAAAATAAATGTTGAGATAGGTCTTACATGAGGCAATACCGTAATAGTATATGTTATTGGTTTTTTTTGCTAGTAGATGACTAATAATATAATGTAGTACATTTCCTCTATAATTATTATAGAGAAAGAGAAATGGTATTTGAACAATCATTTTCTAACAATTTTTATGACAATTTTAATTTTTATACTTACATTATGTTCTCCTTTTTTTTATCTCAATTACTTTAGTTTTTGTGTTAAAATTTACATCTTTTTGTGTATCTTAGGTTTTTTTTTTTTGTGTATCTTAGTTGTTCCACACATGGTTCCATAAAATAGTTTTTTAAATAACATTCTTATTATTATACTCCTTTTGCTGCAAATTATAAGCAAAATTGACTTTTTAGATTCATTTAATTAATTATGTATGTGGTCCACATACATCATTAATTAAATAAACATAAAAAGTCAAATTTGCTTATAATTGACAACGAAAGGAGTATCACAATATTGACAAGTTCCAAGAGTATTAAATTCACCTGCACCCATTGATTTGAACCTTTATTCTCAATAAAGGAGTGGGGAATTATGGAGCTTTGTCATCATAGTTGTTCATACTTTTTTTTGTTGTACAAGTTCATTTACTAGGGTAATCATTTTTTGCCCTAGTCTTCAATCTTTTGATCTTGTGCTTCATTGCATTGCAAGTTTTATTTTGTAACTATTTGCATTTATGAATCAACTTATTTTGCATTGCCTCATTGTTATTTATTTATGAAAAAATTGAATTTTTATTTTGTAACCATGTATGCCACCACTTATTTTTTACATTGTATTTTTTGCGCTAGTCTTCAATCTTTTGATGATACTCCATATGTGATGATTGATTTTGATTTCGTAAAAAAGTATTTTAATTTTTTCTATTTAACATACAAATATTCTAAAATTATCATTTAATCAATATCTTTAAATAATAACATAAAAAGAGGAAAGATAATATATGTAAGGTTGTCTGTTATTTCCATTGAAAGGACCCATACCCGTAAATGATGGTTAGATGAGTTCTTTATTTGTTGAGGGGAAAAGTTAGTTGAGATTTTGTTCAATATTAATTAATATAAAACGTATTCAATGTGTGTAATTTTGTTTTTGATCTACCTTCTCACGCTAACTCGTTTAGCTCAACTTACTTTGGTAGGTGGAAGAAACTCCCCTTAGAAAATCAGAAAATATGATTCAGTTAGCCTTGAGGACATTGGTTAGGTAGGGTTTTGTCATAAAATAAAATAAAAAAGACATTAGTGAAGTAGATACGTAACTGTGTTTAGAAAATTATACTTTTCAATCACGCCCAATTCTTGTACTTATTATGTCATTACCAATTGCGTATTTGAATAGGTGCATGTTAAGATAAGCTCATACAATTGTTTTCAGGTTTGCTGGCTCAAAAAAATTTGCATTACCGAAAGTTTACACATATACGTATACCTTATACTTTAAAGATATTTAACTTAATATAAGAAATGAAGATCGTAAATGATAAAAAAAAAATGAGTAACATGCTGGGTTTTGCGTCTGCGGTCCGCATCGTCTCCACAATATACCACAAACGTCAAACAGCACTAAGAAAACAAGTAGCTCGTGTTATCTTGTGTGTGCCATGCGTGCGTTTTTTTTTAGAAAGGAATGGCACCGACTATGACCAAAGGTATTATTATAACTTTTAGAAAAAGTTTTATCATATTATATTATTATGATCGTTGACAACACCTTAATACACCTTCTAATATAATGTTGCTTATGATTTTAGGGGTATGTCTATACCTCACTTAGTCTCTTGTAGAAACGATATCCAACGCCACCTGTCGTCACTACACACCCCTAAAGAAAAAACACCCCCTCAGAAAATTCACAGTCCTAAACACCAATGCTGAGCCACATAGAAAAACTCATATCAAAGAGATCAATCAGCTTCCATCACCTCGCGACCTCTGATCCACCGAAAGAAACCATAAAAAGCCCAAAACCAATCTTGATCCAAAGAACTGACTCCCGATCTCGAATAAAAAATGATCTGTCCACCAGACTTTAAAACCAAATCAGCAAGGCATCCCTCACCCTTGGTATATCAGAGAAACACCAAATCACGCCAAACAAAATTGCAGCTAGGCACCGACTCCCGATCTCGAAGAAAAAGTTATCGGCCCACCGAAAACCAGCACACAAAAAGTATGACAACTGACTTGATATGCAGTGGTGCAAACAACAAACAGATCAAAAGAGAGAGGCTCAACGCTACGGGACCTGCTTCCTCCGAAACACCCTAAAACACCATAACAACCCAAAAAATGCAAACAAGAGCTAGTGACGACGAACAAGGACCCGAGTAACAGAGGCAGCCTCCAAAAGAAATCCCCCCTCAACAAACACCCACCTCCTCGCCTAAAAAACTCCCATCCACCCCTTAAATAGCTCCCGTCCGCAAACCGTTCCAACACCCAATCAGAGTCCAAAAACTCCTTCCACACCCCTTAAACACCCATCCAAAAAATTCACATATTAACGTTTATCATAAAAAAAAATCATATAGCTTTGATTTTTATTTCACCCAAAACATTATGAAATAAAATTTCATGTACTCGTCATAATTTTTATTTTAATGAAAATCATAAAGGTTTAAACTTTAAGATCAACCACAATGGTGGACGCTTCACCTATTTAGCATCGGGCTAAATAGGTACCCTCATTGATGATTGATATTTATTGATGTTTATAGAGAATGGTGTCTATACAAGGACTTTCTCTCTCTTCATTTTTTGTGTGAATTTCATTTAATATTTTCTAATAAAATAAATGAGTGTTTTAAAAATGTAATAATATAGAATTATCAATGGAAGTTATTAGTAATTTTTGTTGTGGTGCTGGGTTGAAGGAATTGAGTGCTTATTAAATATTGAGATTAAAAAATTATAAAATAAATTAGGTGTATATGTTGGACCCACTTAAACATCTAAATAGCGAAATAAGAAAGTCTATTATGGTCACAAACATAAATGATTAATGTTTAGGCACACATACATCAAAAAAAAATTTCTAATGGTAAAAAGAAAATTGTTAATAAAATAATTTAATATTTTAAAAAAAAGACTTTTTAAACACTATTCATTTATGTTTATGTTTGTATCCGTATAAGAATGCCCTAGTAGGGAAACTCCATTATGGATATCTAAGTTTACTAATTACTCATACTAGTATTTGTTTATGAGCTAAACATCTGTTAAAGTTATGAATGAATTGGAACAGGTAATTATAAAATTAAAGAAATAAAAAAAAAACACGAGCTAGCTAGTCATCCCATAATGGACACTTGTCTCTGTCTGATATTGGACTCCAGTCTCCAAAGCACTACTACTATTGAATATTGATAATTGAGTTGAGAGCAAGTGCATGATGTCCAATGTGCTATTTTATCAGTATGTGTGTTGTGTTGTGTCGGGTTGTGATCAATGTTAGGGACCAAATAAGCACTACCCCAGATGGAACTCTCAACTCTCCATACTACAATTTCCACAAATGCAACTGATAGTATCATTCACCTATGGAAAACAATAGTATACTCAATTCTCAATACGTCAATATGTATACCATACTGGACACAGCACATAAATATCACTATCTATGTCAGTAGTGTAGTACTGTGCCTAGCTTAGCTATATATGGTTTCACTTGCAAAGTGAAAATATGGTTTCACTTTGGATGAACTTCCTAAAAAATACACCCACAGAATTTTAAACAGAGGTATGCAATGCAACTGCTATTGAAACATGACCACAAATTGACCGTAATTATTGCAATATAAAATATTGTGATGTGATTACAACCATTATTGCAACATCAATTAATTAAAATTATTTTTTCCCTTCTTTAAATTAGTTTTCTTCAAGAAAAAATAGTTAGATGTAGCTTCTTTTATTAAATTAGTTTTATTTTATTAAAAAAAACTTAAATTGTAACTCGCAACTTAATCAAAATAGGACAAAAAACAAATAATACGACAATGACTTGTCAATGAGGTTCAATAATATGTCTACATTCTAATGAACCATGCAGCCGCCACTTTGTACTACTTAGAACATTTTACAATGGAATTCTCTTATTTGGGTGTCTAAAACACACTGCTCATTTGTAATTTTGTAGATAATAATTGGTATTAAATCTAATGATATGCAGTTCACTCTTAATCAAGATTTGATTGTAGAAGAAGTCATTCATGCTATAAACCAAATGAAGTGTTTAAAAAACCTGGTTAACCTTAATGATTTCAAGTTTATTTCTCTTTGCAAGTGTAATCCTTAAAATCATCACAAAAACAATTGCAAATTGAATCAAAAAGATCCTTCTAAGATCATTAGTTATAATCAGAGCACTTTTATCCCAGGAAGACTTATTTTATATAATTTCCTAATTGCCCTTGATATTTTTCATTACATGAAACATAATTGTAAGGGTAAAAAAAGGATTCATTGGTATTAAGACCGACATGGCAAAAGTCTATGATAGGGTTGAGTGGATTTTCCTGGAAGAAAAAAAAACTCTTCTCTATGGATTTCCCTATAAAGCTTACTAACACAATTATTCGATGTGTAACTTTTGTTTCCTTTTTTTTTATTAACGTAAATCATATCAAAGTTTTAATCATCGAAAAGGGATGAGACTAGGCGACCTCACTCTCCTTATCTTTTATTATTTGTGTTGAAGTTCTCTCATATCTTATTTCAAAGGCTCGTAGGAGGCCAATGATATTAATTAATAATATTCTGAAAGAATGTCAAAATACTTCTCGGTAGCTAATTAATATCGACAAATCCCAAATGATCTTTAGCAAAAAAGTTCCAATTGAGTCTAAAAATCTTGTCCATGAGTGGTTACCCATAAAGACTTCTTCGAGGAGTGGTTATAACACACTTCTCCGAACACAATATCTCTAAATTGGTTAAAATTAAAATGGATCTCTCTAAACCATCAGGACCTCACATAAATTTAATGTAACTCGTTTAAAAATCAACCGATTAAAGAGTGTGTTGCTAGCGTAGTTAGTTTTCTAAATATCTGAGGCTTCCTACAATCATTTGTAGATCTAAAAATCAAGTTTTCAATTATGTGCAAGATAGAGTTTGGAAAAAGTTTAAGGGGTTGAAAGAAGAAAAGAAAAACCGTGCATTTGCTGGTCGGGGTACTCTTATTAAGACAATGGCTCAAACCATACCAACATATATCATGAGTTGTTTCCTTTTGCCAAAAGGATTATGCAAACATATGGAATATATGGTTTGTAACTTATACATTCTTTATTTTTAAATTTGTTAATGAGGTTCAATAATATGTCTACATTATTAGGAACACCGCGACCACCACTTTGCATTATTGTTGTATCAATAGAATCAAATCTCCTAAAAAATTTAGAAAATTCATTCTCTAATATATATACCAAAAATTACTTACATATGAATAGAAGACAAGCGGACAACAAGTTGCGTGCTGGACTTTTTTTATCAGTGACAATTAAATTTGCTACTTAGAGTTTACATACACACAACCATTATACAATGAGTATGGCTCCACTATACTCTCCAATAAGTTTAAGACATCTGATTCTACTCACTGCCCATGCCTAAGAAACTTTAAGGGATGCTGATTCAAGCATATCAGCCAAGCCGGGATACATAAGAAACCAAAACAGAGTAAATGGATGTGCCTACTCTATCCAATCTTGAAGTATCTATTAAAATAAGCAACACCTAAAGCTGTTTACATTTGATTCGAGTAACACGTGCAATAGCCTTAGCAAAAATACTAAAACCACAAATGCTGAGACAACAGCATACATGACCAGCACGTGTCTTTCCATGTTCCAAAGAAAACACAAATTTTAAAATTTTAAGATAATAATTTTATATTTATTTTCTTAGCCAATGTTATGAGGATACACACTAACATTTTCCTATTTTATTTAATAATAACTACATTCAAATTCAAAAGAGTTTAAAACAAAAACATTTTTTCTACCTTATCTTTGAAAAATTATGGGTAATTTCCCCGACAAGCAATAAAAATCAGCCACACAAGCATATTTGTAATTGGGGTCAAAATTAACTTGTGTGTACCAATTATAAATTACCAATTTTCATGGAATGTTTGATAAATCACTCACAATTCTTCAAAGGCAACTTAAGTTTCATGTGTGAGTATTGTCGCTAGACCCGTTACATAAAAAAAATTAGCTCTAGAGTCTATACAGCATAAAATAAAGCTATACTATTTTAATTAGTACCCAGGAAAACTACATAAAAAGAGTTTTGTTAACTGCATATGTAAATAACTTTTGTATATTGAGACACAGTAATGTAAATATTGCATTTTTTTTTTATTAAATGTAAATATTGCATTAAAATCAATAGTTCTAGTAAAAACCTACCTAATTGTATGGTTCCATAAGTAGTTTCAGGGGCGGTTTCTGTCGCCGGACGGTCGCCCGAGCTCGATAGATCATTTTTACACATTTACAAAAAAAAAAATTTGGACAAAATCTGAAAATTCTCACACGCAAATAGGTCTCGGAAAAGACATTCACCTCCTAATTTTATTTAGCACACTATTGACGGGGGGTTAATTGTTCAAATTGACCCTGTAATATACATTATGTCTGAAAAATGACTCTGTAAAATACAAAACATATATTCTAACATTGGAACCTGAATTTCTTCTTATTTTTGACCACCCTATAATATACACGTAGTCTAAAAATGTGACCTACATGTTTGAATTTTTTCACTATTTTTTTCATACATATTTAGCACGTAAAAAAATAGCTTTACACAAAAAATTAAATTTCTTCGACCATGGATAAATTAATTATGAATTTTTATTCCCTCATAATTATGAATTTCTTAAACAATTTATAATTAATTTGTATCTCGTTTAAAAACTACAAAATTTCATTGTGAAGGTTCGTAT
>Ga0315914_1009554_pt1 | contig 12418 bp, 9 predicted proteins | sample MpolenodulesMG_FD_203920 | JGI IMG/M metagenome (GOLD analysis project Ga0315914, IMG submission 203920) | Medicago polymorpha root nodule microbial communities from Los Angeles, California, United States - elongated nodules | ecosystem: Host-associated > Plants > Roots > Nodule | place: USA... | reverse complement strand
AGAGAGAATAAGAATATAATATGAGTATGAGAGAGAAAATTGTAAAAAGTTGTAAATAAAGTGGTTATATAAATATCGTTTCTATTATAAAAATACATAAAAGATTTCTGCAAAGTTTCATAGCATTATACCCTTTTCACCCTACCCTTTTCCTTTTCGTTTTCGTTTTCGTTTGGAGCAGAAAATGCTGAAGTTAATTGGGTCAAGATCAAGATGGAACCATTACTACAACACAACCCTTCGTTTCTTACATTCCTCTTCGACACCAACTGATACCCTCTTCCTTCGAATTTCCAGAGCTGGTGACCCAATCATTCCCATGACTCCTATCCTCAATCAGTGGATTCAAGAAGGCAGAGATGTCAACCATTCTGAGTTACAATTTTTCATCAAACAACTCAGAACCCGTCGTCGCTTCAAACAAGCCCTCCAGGTCCTCTCTTGATGATTCAATGCTTTCATTTCATTTTATTTTCTTGTTTTTTCAAATTAAAATAATTAATGATATGATAATGTTATTATGATTGAAGAAGACAACCCATTTGGGGTTGGGGTTGGCCTAGTGGTTGACTTGAGATCTTGGAGTTTGCTCCCCCAAAGGTCTCAGGTTCGATTCCCTCTGGTGCCAATTTCAGTGGGCTAAGTTCATACAGAGCTTGCTCTGACTTTAAATGGTGCCCGGTGGGATTGGTCCCCTTGGATTAGTCGGTTCTTGGATCGGATACCGAGTTTTCAAAATAAAAATAAAAATTGAAGAAGACTCTTTTTTAACTATACTGTTTATGGCTTCCTATGCTTGTTTCTTAGTGCTTGTTCTAAGATCAAAGATCCTTTTTTTAAGCAATTGTTTTGCTTGTGGTAGATATCAGAATGGATGAGCAATGAAAGAAACCTTCATTTATTATCAGGAGATATTGCGACACGTCTCGACTTGATAGCTAAAGTCAGCGGTCTAGATCAAGCAGAGAATTATTTTAACAGTGTTCCACACACTTCAAAAGATTTCTTCAAGGTCTATGGTGCTATGTTGAATTGCTATGCACAATACAACTCTGTTGACAAGGTAGAATATATCATGAAGAAATTAAAAGAGTCTTCTTCTTCCGATAATGCACAAGACTATCATCCTGTTCTGTTAAAGCTCTATTCTCGGACAGGTCAACACGACAAGTTGGTTGCTCTGATGAAAGAAATGAAAGACAAGAAAATTTACGACACTTCTACACTTACTAGTTGGCTCAATGCTTATGCCATTACTGGAAACATAGACGAGATGGAGAAGTTATTGGCGAAGATCGAAGTTGATCACAGCATAACTTTGAACTGGCTAACGTATTCTGCTGTTGCTGATGGATATATTAAAGCTGACCAATTTGACAAGTCGTTGATAGTGTTGAAAAAATCTGAACAGTTGATTAGAGGAAACTCGAAGAGAGCTGCGTATCAATCTCTTCTAACTAAGTATGCTGCTATTGGGAAAAAGGACGATGTGTATAGAATTTGGAATATCTGCAAAAGCTTAAATGGTTCCCAAAATTCAACCTACATTTCTATGTTAATGTCATTATCCAATCTAAATGACATTGATGGTGCTGAGACGATTCTAGAGGAATGGGAATCTGGGAATACATGCTTCGATGTCAGAATTCCAAGTGTGATGGTGGGTGCTTACTGTAAGAATGGTCTGTTGGAAAAGGCTGAAGCATATGTTGAGAAGCTTTTAAAAAGAGGGGGTAAATTAGATGGAAGAATATGGGATCGTTTGGCGCGTGGCTATTATATGTATAACGATATGGATAAAGCAGTTCATACAATGAAGAAAGCAATATTGGCAAGTCCACAAGGATGGAAACCTTACCCATTTACTTTTGCTGCATGTATTGAGCACATGAAAGAAAAGAGAGATTTCGGGTTGGCATTGGAGATTCTTGGGACATGTAGGGAACAAGGTCATTTTTCTCAAGCTACCTGTGACGAGTTGATAAGTTATGTGCAAGGTGAAATCTCAGAAACAAATGCATTGAAACTACTCAAAGGAGATTATCATCTGAGGACTGATGAAGTGCCGGTGGATGGCGAGAAGCAGCATGAAATGTAGCGCCTGGGAAAGATCGGCTACTAATTTTTTTATTTATTTAACAAAGGTCGGCTACTAAATTAACAATCAACAACAATAATAAATTCCTCTCCCTCACCCAAAACAAAGTTCTTTATGTCTGATATAATTTGTTTTGTTATATCTTAGGAGTTTATATCATCATTATCCTATAATATAATTTTTGTATCTGAGCTCATTATAATGTCCAATTTAGCATTATTTTTCATCTATATGTATCTATGAAGTATGGACACTAACATGGATAGTGATAACTGATAACTACAGAAAAGACCCAAGTGTTGGGAATAAAGTTTGGAGGGTCTATGTGATTGTGAGGAAAAACAAGAGAAAGAAAGGGAATGCTGAGGTGGCTAGTGGTAAAACAGAATTGCCAAATTTGCCAGGGTGATGAGGGAAATCTGTTAAAAGGAGACAAGTGAGATATGAGACAAAATAGAATGAATTCTGCTCTTTACCCAACAAAATTCACTCGCGCCCAACTGAATTTACATATTTACCCCTGCGCTACTTAAGTCAAACTTAGTTGATGGGTCTTTGGCCTTCACTCCACTCTATCACAATCCCTTCCCGACCCTTTAAGTATGAGAAATGATAAAATTCATATTTATTTCAAAGAGAGCAATGTGTGAACAAAGATAAAACATGGACCTTTGCAATTTGCAAAGAATCACATTTAAGTAAAAAATTATTCCATTTGTTCTCATGAGCAAAATCATTAGTAATCATTGCACCAATCAATAAGCTTAACATGAAGGGTAAAATTAATACCATGATTCATCTCGAGAGTCTATTGCAGTGACTTTGCTATCTCAGAAAATATCATCGTAATGGGTTAACATGAAGTGGATGCCAAATCATCTACCGGTTGTACTTTGGTATTAACATTGCCCAAGTTGTGAAATGACTCTTCATTTTCTCTATCTTTTTATCATTCCTCATCGACGTCATTTCTTCACTGGAACCATAACCACGGTCATGACCTTCATTACCACCTCCATCGTCCGTTCATTCACCATCAGTATCCCCTCTTCTACCCTTTTTTACCATAGCCACCTCTTTCATTGGAACCGTAGGGATGATGACTTCACTTGCTATTGTTGCATCAAAGGTTATAGGGGTAGGATTGGCTAAGAAGTTATGAAGGTTAATTAAGGTCTTATCAATAAGTTATTAATTATGGATAGTTATTGAAACAAGAAGCAGCTTATGAGCATGGTGGAGTTACTTTTACAAGTATATCTAGGCACTAATGGAATATTTTTGTCACAAATAAGTGTTGAATAAGCTTTTCTAAATACCACTTAGAACAGTAGGGCAAACCTAAGCTAAGTAGGAAGTGCACATCTTGTTATTGAATTGCACATGCATCAATGAGAGTGAGTACTACTAGCTAGTAGTATATATATCTTTAATACTCCTAGCTTACAATACTCTAATCACATCTTCATTCTAATTTCACAAAACTAAGATTTTGAACATCAAAAAACTTGAGTCTCTCTCCATAACAACACCGTGTCCTTCTCTGAGCCCTTTGTTATTGAACTAGTTGAAACCTCAGAAGACATAGATTCCATTCCACCTTACTCCATCTTCAGATCTCTTCAGAAGTTTAAACACATCCTCTCCACATAATGGCCTTCTCCACAATGACACTTTTGTACCTTAACATTATTAACAATCACTTGATACAATCAATGTCAAGCTAATCAGAGCTTTTTAAAATGGTTTAGGTGTGCAGAAAATCAAATGTAAACATGTGAACAGTTGTATGCATATAGCTTCATTATTGGTGGAGATTAAAAGTATGTTTGAAATACCAATAAATAGTATGGTTAGAGTGAGTTTGTTACAAATTATTCCATAAAAAAAAAAGTATTTTAACAAAGTAATTTTTTTAGGACTTTGATTGTGTGTATTTCAAGGTTTTTCATATTATTGATAAAAAAAAGTTCAGTTACTTTTTCTAAAATCTCAGCTATTAAAAAATCTCAGTAATAAAAAAAGGTCTTGGCCATTATGCACCCTAGCATGGGGAACAACTCAACAACTAAGAGAGTTTACCCCAGTAATTCACATTGTCTCCATAGAGCATATGAGAGGGCTCCATACTCCTAGCCACATTCAAGGAAAGTAACTAGAGGTTTTTCCATTAACGATGATTGAAAGTATAATAGCTAACTCCAAAATGGTCTTGGCCAAATTAAGAATTTGTTGTTGAAACCAAAGGTATATAGCACATTAAAAATAAAATTCATATAAAATGTGTCAAAAGTCTTTCTAGTGTCAATTTTGATAGCAATGTTACCTCTAAAAGATTGTTTTCTGGTAGATTAAATGCTTCAGATGTCAGACAAATACAATCTCCAATACTATGTCCCTGCATGAAAACTCTCTCATTTTTAGATAATTTTGAGAGCAATTCTACCAAGTATATCAACTATAATATATTTTTTTAGGAATATCAACTATACTGTTGGTGATGATTTAAAATTTAAAATTGGTTAAAGAAGTGATCAATTCGAATTACACCGGAAATTAAAATTGAAGGTTCATTTTACAACATAAGATTTTGTTTCTAGCATACTGTTAATTGACATAATTTGATTTATTTACATCTAATTATAAAACAAAAAATAACCCACAAATCTTAGCAACTTTTAAGTAGAACCATACACCAAGATTATGAATAAGGCTAAGCAACATCGCAATTGTTAAGGATGTTTATTCATACGCCTTTGGAATATGTTTATTAGATGCACGTTAGCTTGTTAATTGTCACAATTAAGAAATTTAGATAATGTCTACAACTCCTTGTTCAATTCCCAAAGATGTCAAATTTATAATGGCTTTGCAATTTCATCTATCTAAAAAATTCATTTAGATAATGTGGCGTACGGAGAATGAAACTGAAAATGCAGAGAAAATTTTCTTTTTTTGTAGTTTCATTTTTCTGCTACAACATAGCATTTTCACCTCAACTGTATGTGGACACTCTGCTTTACCTCTCTTGACTGTCAAATATGACAAATTAAATAGAAAATTCAATGAGATAAAGATGATTCTGGGAAATTAATTAAAAATACTTCCACCATATCTCAACAATTACAATATATAAATCCATCATCCTCTAAAAAAAAAGACATAAATCCTTCAAGTGTTAGAACCATATACACTTTGATTCCCTACTAATCAGAACCATCTAATAAACTATATTGTTTAGATTGTGTCAAATCTATGTGGTCAATCAGAAACACACATAACCCATAATTCCCTACTAATCAGAAACACAAATCCATGCATAACTGAAACATAATACAAACATAACTGCAAATAACCGCCATAGTAAGAAGTCTAACACAAACTATTTTAAAATACATAACTTTAAAGCCTGTAAATTGAATCATTCCCCATTTTTTTAAAGACCAAGAACAATTGGCATCAATTATCCATCACAAGAGAATCATTATGAAGAGTCTTCCCAAATAACTTCAGCTTCTCCTGACGCTCTTTTGAACCGAATTAGTCCTCTCACCAGCTCCGGTATGAAGCTTTCAACAGGCTTCAGAGTCATCTTTTCTAGCATGGGAGAATATAGAAGTAGAAATTTGATAAAATCTAATTCCAAATTGGTACCAAAGATGCCAACAATCGCCACATGTCGCACTTGAATGGGCATGTCTGGTGCCGAAAATATATTTTCCCAACAATAGGCGGCAGGTGTGAAAGGGGAAGCACGCGCCTCATTCCATGACTGCATGCAATTGTTACAAATTCATGGGTTAAAGGGGGGAAAGATAGTATGCATAAAGAGGGACATAAAGCATGTTAAAACTCTAAAGGTAACATTGTGTTGATTGATAAAAAGATAGAAAATGAGGTATACTAGTCTCTTATTTTATAGGAATCTACTGCAATAACAATGTAACTAACTCCATTTAAAATGCAACTGATTCATAACTTTTGTTAGCAATACCGCACTCACAACTACAAGTCTTAGAAACTAACTTCCAAAGCTAAATGATGGACAGATACTTGAAGCAAAAAAGGATTGCAAATTCTAAAGCTTAATAACTACATAAAAACAAAAACACGACGTGCAAGTGCAACCAAAAGCAGCAGCCAGAAAGAAAAGCAAAACCAAGCTAAACTAAATGAGTACTCACAAATATTTCTAATTTTCGAAGATTAGGTGAGCTTCTGAGCAAGCAAAGAGCAGCCGAAATTTCCTTTAGGTCGTCGAAGTTTATGCATAAGGAAAGATAGCTTAGATAAATACAAGGTGTAGGAAGCTTTACTGGCAAAACACCTGCAGCCAAATACTGAAGCACACCAGAAAAATGACTCAAAATCAGAATACAAGGTTTTTAATGCATAAATATCAGGAGTTGAATACATAATGATTGTGATTCATATTAAATAGTAATAGGCAAGTCACTCCAACACTCCAAAAGTCAAATTCAACATTCAGATGTTTGAGCAATATACCTTTAAAAAATAGGTTTCAATCACTAGGCTTTGTAAGTGAGGTAGATGATCGAAAATCTTTAGCATATTGCTGCTTTCACGCGATCTACCTTGATTGCTGCTTTGAAAGTTAAAATCCCACCATAAATCAATGACTACCGCAGCTAATTGAAAAGTGTTGTCGAAGTTAATACCCTCATATTCCCCATCAATTTCCAAAAACTTGAGATTTGGTGCACAAATATTAATTTGGGTGAAACCATCAACTTCTATCAATTTCAATTTTTCAAGCAGAGGGCAGCCAGATATCAAGTTTTCGAAAGCATCTTGAGCCACTGTTACTAGATTCAGATCAAGGCTTTTCAAACTCCTAAAGCCTTCAAACGTCGTTGGAGGTTTAAGACAACACCAATGTAATTTTAAATGATGTAAACTTTGACAAGAGAATAAGCACCAAGGTATCTTGTAGTATCCCTCTATCCAAACTTCCAACACAAGCTCTTTAATAGAGCTTCTAGTTAGATGAAGAATCCACCGATCAATATCACTCAAAAAACTCTCACCAATGAGATGTTCATCATAGAATTTGAACATGTTGATTGGCCCAGAATGAAGTAAAAGTACATGATCAACAATTTTCAAAAACTTCCTCTCAATAAATAACTGGTCATCAATGGCTGCAACACAATTTCTATCAAATACAAGATTTGGAAGTGTGTACCATTTGTTCCTCCATTTTGTAGATAAAACACTTGTTCTCACGGCTTCCCTAACTGGCAAGTAAGTCAGAATCTGATCTATTACATGACCTGGTAAGCAACTAATTCTATCCGGATCCGGTTCCGGCTCCACATCAATCACTTTTTGGGGAGTAGACTTTTTTTGTTTTTTTCCCTGTAGATAGATATATTCATATTCAAACAAAGGTGCATACTCAAATCAGAAAACAAACTCGGTTAGTGTATATAGGTATCTATGTATGCACACAAGAATCATAGCTAAGGAGTATGCTCCTCTCTAAGTCTCTGGTTCAAATCCCCTAAGTGCCAACAGTTCATGTGTTAGGTCAGTCCATACCGAGCTTTGTTCTAAGTTCAATTGGGTCGGTTTTCGCCCAATACCGAGTTTAAAATAAATAAATTAATGTTGTGTGATAGCAGTATATCAAAATTAACTCATGAAATGCAAATTAGTGAATTACCATGTGAAGCTACCGATTGAGTAGTTCCAGGAAAATTATATGCAATAATCTTCTGAATGTGATTGCTACAACAAAACAAAAACATTAATTAATTTGAAAACATAATAATAAAGAAGTAAGGAATTGAAATGGAAGAAATAATGAAGAACCAAAAATCTTCTTACCGAAAAATGAAGTGGGAATCTCTTAGAGTGAAGGAATAGTTCCAATTTAGGGTTTACACAGTAAGAGTCCACACGAGGGAACAACTCATCAACTCGACAGAGTATATAGACTCAACATTCCTTTTGTCCTATTTTTTATTTTTTTTTAAATACTTTAGTGTTAGAATTCAAAATCACTTTTTAAAATGAATAAGAGTTGTCCCTCGAAAAGAAAAATGAATAAGAGTCTCTTTAGTATTTAGTAAGACATATAAATTAGTTTATAATTTATAGTTTGTACCGGATAAATAAGTTCGTGTGAAGAAAAATACTCTCTTTGATAAAAGTTATTTCATCATAAGTTTTTAACTTATTTTACGAATTTTTTTTGAAGGAAACTTATTTTATTTTACGGATTTGTAATTTATTTTTCAAACGTTAGTTCAAGTAGTATTTAAACTTATAACTTATAATTTATTATTATTTCTTCCAATTTTAATCTTATTATTTCATCTAAAAGCCAATTTTATCCTTTATAATCTATTTTATTTAAAAATAAAATAAGTATGTTTGAAATTCTATAAGTATATTTCTTTTGAAAAAAAATTGCTGGCAAATGAAAGTTCAACTTTTTTTTTGTCAAGTAGCATAGTAGCTACAACTCACATAATTTAATTGTGGAGAAGTTGAGTGTGCAGGGTTCAAATTTATCAACAAAAAGAAGTTAGTATCATAACTCCACATTGTATACGCTCTTAAATGATCCACCTTTTAAGCGAATCAACGTATTTTAAATAATTAGTCTCTAACTTCCTTTTCGAGGAATACTTGGGAGAAAAAACTAACCATGTTTCACACTTTATGTATATAATTAAAAAAAACTAAAAGTGAAATAATAAAAAGTTAAAAATCAAGTGAATAAGTTCAAATGATTAATGAGCTTAGTGAGTGAGAATTCGAGTTCGATTCTTTAACGAAACATTTATTTTGCCAACTTTATTTACCTCTCGGTTCTGAACTCTAGATCATTAGGACACCCTTTTCTCCTAAGAATTGAAGAGGTTAACGCAAAAAAGACATAAATGCCCTTTTGTGGCACTTATTTAGTGTGACAACATAAGTGATGACATGTCGTTAATGAATAAGTAATATCAGCCAAAAGGACACTAAAAAAGATGAAGGTGGAAAACTAAGAAAAAGTGAAATTGAAAAGAAGAAAAATAGGGTCTTTAGAACGAGGGATTAATTTTTTATTTCTTTTATGAAAATAAGTATCAAAAGTTATTTAAACAAAAAACAAGAGATAAATAATAAAATCAAAGCTAGATGAGTGCACCGTAAATACTAAATAATACCAAAACGAATATAAATAAGACAAAGACGACGTGAGCATAACCCAATTAGCAGGGATAATACATGGTTACATGCAAGAGTTCAACAAGCTGATAAATATAAAATGACATAAAATAACAATTTTAATTCATAAAAAATTCACATCCATTAATATTTAAGTATTTAGAATTTAGTAATTTAAATTTATTAATTTAATATTTCTTTTAAATGTTATTTAATATATCTTTTATTTTATATTTCAGTGTTTATTTTTATTTCAACATACGATTCAGAAGAAAGTAAACATAATGATAAAATAGAAATAGTAAAAGGTAATTGACATCCTTTCAAAAAAGAGTAAAAGATTTAGACTTGACAAAAATATAGACATGATGATAAAAAATATAAAATGTCGTCATCGTGAGCATAACTCAGTTGGCAGAGACATGCATGCATTATTATATGAAGAGGCCGGAGTTCGAACCTCAGACACCCAACTTATTCATTTTGAAAAAGATGAATTATAGCCACTAGACTACTTGATAAAAAAATATATACATGTAAAAAGTCAAGACATAAAAAAAAATTAAATAGATGTGAAATCTGATTTTTATTTTTCTTTATAAAGAGAAAAAAGTAAAGCGGAACCAAAAAAATATAAACGTGACAGTGTATAATTTCTTTTAGGGTGCATGACAATATATGTTAAATGCCCTTAAAAAAATATAGAATTAAATGTAATAAGAAAAACAAATATTTCATTCAATTAAAAAAGTTGAACTTATCCCCGTGAGCTTAGCTCAGTTCGCTTAAAAGGTTGACCATTTAAGAGTGTATGCAATGTGGAGTTATGATACTAACTTCTTTTTGTTGATAAATTCGTGTAAACTTCTATAAAAAAAAGGATAAATAAACACGCAGAGTATAAAATATCAATTGATGTCCATTAGTCTTATCTTAACGAATAAAAATATCAAAACTGTTAGGTTGTATCCCGTGTTTGAGGTTCGAACCTGGACTCCTCCGCTAAATGTGTGCATGTGTTTCCAATAGAATATTGTCATTTTGTCTATCTACTAAAAAATAGAAACATGAGTTGATGGGGTCTTTGACCCTTAGTCATACTCTACAATAGAACTCTTCACTAGAAATACTTGGTTGAGCACAATCCCAAATAAAAAATATATGAGAGGATTTTGATTGTGTGTACCTTCAAGTTTTTTAATATTGATAAAAAAAAGTTCAGTTATTTTTACTAAAATCTCAGTAATTAAAAAACTCTCGCACTGTGGAGACTTGTGGGCATTGTGTAATTCACATTGCCTGCATAAAGCATATGAGAGGGCATCTCCAAAACCCTAGCCACATTCCACAGTTGTAACTTCCCTATGCTAAGAAACTCTCTTGCAAGGAAAATATAGCTAACTCCAAAATAGTCTTGGCCAAATTAAGAATTAGTTGTTGAAACCAAAGGTAGATAGCACATTAAAAATAAAATTCATATCCAATGTATCAAAAGTCTTTCTAGTGTCAATTTTGATAGCAATGTTACCGCTAAAAGATTGTTTCTGGTAGATTTAATGCTTAAGATGTTAGACAAATACAATCAAGATTTAAAAACATTTCTTTGACAGGATTATATGGTAGGAAATGCTTGATATAGAAGGCCACACCTAGGAAGCAGATGAAATAGTGGAAACATTCCTACCTTCACCAATTTGCAGGTGCCTTGTAGCAATAGAAGAGGCTATGGTTGCTCTATTTGCGTGCTATTGTTGCTCCTTATACCTTGAAAAACTAAGAACAGTTTGCATTAATTTTCCCTCACAAAGAGTAAACATCATTCTGAAGAGTCTTCCCAAATAACTTCAGCTTCTCTTGACGCTCTTTTGAACTGAAGTAGTGCTATTATCAACTCAGGTATGAAGTTTTCAAAAGGCTTCACAGTCATCGTTTCTAGTAAAGGATTTGATAAAATCTAATTCCGATTCGGTACCAAAGATGCCATCTATTGCCACATGTTGTACTCGAATGGGCATGACTGGCGCCGAAAAGATATTTTCCCAACAATAGATGGCAGGTGTCAAAGGGGAAGTATGCTCCTCAGTCCATGTCTGCATGCAATTGTTACAAATCCATGGATTAAACGGGGAAAGATATATAGTATGCATAAAGAGGGACAAAGCATATTAAAACTCTAAAGGTAACATTGCGTTGATTAATAAAAAGATGGAAAATGAGGTACACTAGTCTCTTATTTTATAGGAATCTACTGCACTACAATGTAACTGACTCTATTTAAAATGCAACCGATTCATAACTTTTGTTAGCAATACCGCACTCACAACTACAAGTCTTAGAAACTAACTTCCAAAGCTAAATGATGGACAGATACTTGAAGCAAAAAAGGATTGCAAATTCTAGAGCTTAATAACTACATAAAAACAAAAACACGACGTGCAAGTGCAACCAAAAGCAGCAGCCAGAAAGAAAAGCAAAACCAAGCTAAACAAAATGAGTACTCACAAATATTTCTAATTTTTCGAAGATCAGGTGAGCTTCTGATCAAGCAAAGAGCAGCGGAAATTTCCTTCAAGTCGTCAAAGTTTATGGTTAAGGAAAGATGACTTAGATTCATACAAGGTGTTGGAAGCTTTTTTGGCAAAACACCTGCAGCCAAATACTGAACGAAACAAACAAATGGCTCTAAATCAGAATATAAGTTTTTTAATACAAAGTACAGATCAGGAGTTGCATACACATGATTGAGACTCATATTAAATAGTATTAGGTGTGTTGTGAAAATGTGTATTCCTTTTCGGATATCACACCAATGAAAAAACAAAGATGTGTGGAGCAAAAGGTAGTGGTAATCCTAGGTCTAAGTGCCTTCAAGCAACAACACACTCAAGAGGTAAAACAATGACACAAAACACTAGCCAAGCATAGAGATAAGCAAGCTTAAAAGGAAATAAACAAACACACACAAGATGGTAACCCAGTTCGGTCCAATATGACCTACTATGGGGGAAAAAGCAGCTCTCCAATCCACTATGAGAAGATGTTACAAGAGGTTACAAGAAATCAGCCTTTTTCCCTAATCTCTACCCTTTGTTTCCCTCACCACTCTCATATGAATCTTACTAGAGAATACACAAA
>Ga0315914_1009552_pt1 | contig 12420 bp, 3 predicted proteins | sample MpolenodulesMG_FD_203920 | JGI IMG/M metagenome (GOLD analysis project Ga0315914, IMG submission 203920) | Medicago polymorpha root nodule microbial communities from Los Angeles, California, United States - elongated nodules | ecosystem: Host-associated > Plants > Roots > Nodule | place: USA... | reverse complement strand
GTTGACTTGTGTAAAACCGGATTCGTCGAACCCATCAGAGATTGGTTCGACGGATACGTTTGGTGCGGTTATGGATTGAACAGTGTAATTTGTTGTTGCAAATGTTGTTTTTATGCCCTTTGAAACTAATCGTTTTGAAAATTGGATTAGTGGACTAATGTGACCTTGTGCTGGGTATGGGATCACTAACACATGAACGTTGTTGTTGTCACTATGTTCCACCATGTTTTCTCTTTTTCGGTTTTTTTTGTGTTTATTTTTTGGTTGCAATGAGTTATTCTAAAGTGTCCTATTTAAATAGGTTATAAACAATTAGCGGATAAGGAGTTCGGTCAAATGCATATAATAAGTTTTTTTAATCAATGAAGGTCAAATAAACAAAATAGGACCAAAAATATTTATTATATATAGGTTATAATATGCAAGGGAACAAAATAGGACACAAAATAGTTTTAGATTTGACCAAAAGAGTTGATGGCATAAGCAATGAGGTAACATGTGACGACATTGTAGTGACGTCACTATTAGAGTTGATGTCATGGCTTGTGTAATGTTTTGGCACCATGTGGTTGGTCACACCACATGCATGTGTTGCCGGTATAACCCTGTTTCTCCGATCATGTGATTGCATCATGACATGATCGTAAATAGGTTTATACCGACAACACCAACACATGTTTTCTTTTTCTTCTTTATAGGTTGTATATTTATTTTATAAAAACGTCTAACCTCCAATGGAAAACACGTTGACATTTTTCATTCATCGAAGTTATTATTAAGTTGAGTCATGATCAGATCACTCTCTTTAATATGTTTCGAAGCATTGTCCAAAATTATGTAAGACGGGTTATCAACCACGTCGTCTTCAGGATAAAACAAACTCAGTTACAATTGTGCGCTTAACTATTGCATTGTGGCTACACCTCTATTATCATCGTACTAAGACCACTTTTAATTTAATACAAAAATAAATCAATTATGGTACTAAGACTACCTACTATGATATTATGACCACTCGGAATTGATGTTATCATCATTATAACCTTTAATATGTCCAAATATCAATATGGTATTACAGCCACTCAAACATGATGTAACCATCATTCTAAGCTCTTACTCCTCCAAAGGCAGGAAATATCCAAAGGACATATATACTTTATGATAAGGAATGATGAAGAATCATATGGAAGTCTCTAGACATAGAAAATACTAAAGAACATTAAGGGAGCTTCTAGACACTCTACTAAATAAGATAAAATTTAGCACTAGGCAAATCTTAACTTTTCTATATCCTTCTAGTCATATGAACTAGAGGATCCATATCTCTAGACTTTTCCTTGTAATCAATGCCTCTAGATCTTTCTATTTTGTAGTATGGAGTCTTACTATATTAGTATAAATATGGCTAACCACCATTTGTTTTTCATTCAAGCATTCAAATAATAACAACTTTCTTTGAGAATATTAGAGAGTTTTTATATTTTCTCTACCTTTATTTTTGTCCCTGAGCCAGAATTGGCATAGAGCAGGTTATGATGTTGTAAAATTAGGCATCATATTATCTCTATAAATAATAAACAATATATAAATATAAGAACTAATTTATATTAATGAGAATAAACAAAAGAGGTAAAAATTAATTAAACTTATCTATCTTGATATTGTTGTAGAATTGACCATCTACATAATTCAATCATATCTTTAAACACCAATTCAATAAGAGAACTGCAAAATAAACAAACGGTGGAAGTAGTCTGAGACACACTAATCGCGTTGTTCTTAAGGATTTTTTGCGTAATAATACGTTAATCCTCCAGGATTTAATAGACCCTTCTCGACGTGGAATCGAAGAATCAGAACTAGCAAAAAAAAATTCTAATCACGAAGATGAAACCCAGAGTTGTGTATCAAATTGATTAAAATGGATTTTAGTTTGTTTAGTATAAATCTCAAAATATAAATATGAAGGGATTTTTCTCTACATTGTGTAGAGTTTTTCTCGGTGTAAAATTGGTGAGCTACTAATAATTGGCAATTAAAAGAGAGAGTTGCTTTTTTGATTTTGATCCTGATCAAGGCTAGCCAAAATTAATGTTCCCTGCCATTCTGAGAGAATGATTTTATAGACAAAATATAACCGATGAGTCAACCAATATCAAGGGCTTAAAATAGCTACTCCCTCGGTCTCATATTAAGTGACACAGTTGATTATGTCACACACATCAATGCATATTCTTTTATCATTAATGTCGCGCCATTTTTCGAAGATCAAGGCTATTTGATTAGCGTTTGACTCACTATTTTATTTCACGACTGAACATTTAATTTTAAAAAAAAGGGGAAAAAAGTTCGAAACACCCCTTTGAAAAGAGTTAGGGTTCGGGGGTTAGTTACATAAAGGGAAGGTGTTAGCACCCTTTATGTCCGTAGTACTCTACGGGAACCTCTTGGTTTTATTTAACGTTTTGTGCTATAACTTGCTTGCTTTTTGTAAAAAATGACTTAAAGTGGTAAATGAAAAAGAGACCTACTTATCTACATTTTTTATTGATTTGGAAGGACGAGTGTCCTTGGCCTACGTACCCGTGAGGGATCAAAACCTCGTAGTTCGGGGTAAAAATTGACGTTTGATTTGTTTTTGTGTTTTTTATTAATTTTGAAAAGGTTTTAAAATGAAAAGCCAAGTGGCAAAATAAGTTTGTTTTGTGTTTTTTATGTTAAAAGAAAATGGTTAAAGTATGATTAAGATTGATTGCAATTTTGATTTACGAAAGAAATAAAAAATAAAGAGGTCACTTGACTTTGGGATCAAGGTTTATTGTGGAAAAATGTTTTTGTGATTTTATGATTATTTGCATGTTTTTTGTTTTTGAATAATAAGCTAAAAATAAACTATCGGAGCGAGAAAATAAAACGTAGGTACTTTGTGGCGACGTTGGATCACCACAAAGACCATTAACCTAAGCTAGAAGCATAAAAGTAAAGCATACACACACGCACACATGCACCTACGACTATTACATGAAAAGAGCCTAAGATACATGCTACGGTCTGCGGAAAATAAATTACATAAAGACCTAATTAATTACATTCTAAATCATGTGCAAAAAACGTAAATAAATAAATTACATCAAAGCCTAATTAATTACATTCTAAAACCCATGCTACAAATTAAACGACAAATGAACTTTAAAGAAGAAACGATAAAAAAATTGCGAGGGAATTTGAAATGCATGAGGAAAAAGAAATAACATGATACGAATGGGGGTGCAGCAGTGATCTGGGGTGCAAGAAGTAAGCAGGAAATAAAAAGAAGAGAATTGGGCTTAAAGGAAACCGAACCGGGTCGGTTCATGGGTCGCTGGGTCGGTTTATGGGCCACTATAAATGTGTTGTGAGACCTAATTTCTTTCATTTTGATTGAGATTTTCTCTCTCTTCCTTACCAATCTCCACAAAAGCTCTCTTCTCTCTCTATCATGTTCTTCCCTCCCTCATGAGTTTTCCGGCCAATCTTCATCCCTTCCGACGAGGGAGACGGCGGCGGTAGGTGGTTCCGGCGGTGGTGGGTGGTGGTCAGGCGCGGCGGCCGGCCGTCATAGACGTCGCCGCCGCCGCTAAAAACTCCTTTTTTTTTTAAATTTTTTTGCGGTTTCTTCTTCGTTTTCTCACCCTCTACTCATTTCTAACACCCAAATTCCTATACAACGAATATTAAGCCCTAGATCTAAGCATTAGTGAAAATATACCTTTGTACGGATCGGCTTTGGTGCTCTCGCCTTCGTGACGTGGCCGACTGGTTCGAAGGGACCGGTTTCGTGGTTGTATCGTGTCCGGTTGTTGTCCGTTTGATTCCGACCTTGAATGGATTGTTACAATCTGCGTTTTGATTCTGTTGTCGGTTTGTGATGTGTTGATGCGTGAATCGGTTGTTTGTGAGTTTTCTGGCTTTTCTTTGCAGGTTTGTGCGAATGGAATCCTTTGTGTGTTCGTGCGCGATTCTGGATCTTTTCTGTGTGTTGTGCAGGTGTCTTATTTATAGTGACATGTTTGGACTTAGGGTTTGTTAAAGGGTTGCAGAAAATCTGCATTTTGGATTGAGATGCGAAAGCTTTTCCAGGATTCATGTTGTGGATGAGGAACGCGTAACAGGCTATTTTGTCACTAATAATAAAGAGATAAAGTATTAAAAGTTTAATTAAAAAAGAAAATAAAGATTTTTATAAACAAAATTAAAGCTAATTAAAAACCTAAATAAAAAATGGAAACCAAATATAAGATAAAAAATAAAGAGAGAAGAGGGCCCGACTCGGAACAAAAATGAGGTATTTTAAAATACCTCTCTGCCGAAATTTTCATTGAAAAATCGGAGGTCGATCAAGGACAGACATCGTATGAATGCAGGGTCCAACGACACGTGTCAGTGACATTTTTGGTCAAAAATTGGGGTATGACAATTAATGTCTTTAATTATATATTAGAACAAATAATGAAAATTTAATATTTTGAAAATATTTATCGAGACAAATCCAATAACATCTCATATGATATTATTTATCTTTATATATTAGTCGAAAAATATGTCAGGCCAATAGTATACATTGTCAAATAGGTCATCTAATATGGGGCAGAAGGAGTAATAAATAGGAACCTTATTAAATTCATTTGACTCAGGCACATTTGTAACGTTTCTTTTGGAATTAAAAACATTTCTTCAAAACTAAGTCAAAAATTATAATTAATAATAATTTTCTATTAAAATATTTTCGATATTTCTCAATTGAAAAATATAGGACACAAAATATTTGAATCTTTTGAAATATACTTAAAATTTACAACATATGATACCTTGGAGTTGAGTTTGAAAGAAGAAATCAACGAAAAGTCAATTTTCAAGTGAGCAAGAACTTCATTACACCTCCCTTTGTGTGGAATTTGTCATTAGACAACAACTCCTTCATGATTAGAATAGAACATATTAGATTAGATTATACCCGAATTTAACTGAGTAACAATAATCTCTGGTCCACATCCCTAATCAACTTATTTTCTTGCACTGAGTTAAAGTTGGAGCAGAAGAGAATCATTCGTTGTGTCATATGAAAATAATTGATGAGAATCGCGGAGCCGTCAGAAGTAAATTAAGTAGTCGTGTTGGTGAAAAATGTGAAAGAGTCAAAAATGAAAAAATGAAATAGATAGACAGGGGTGCCACACTCTTTCTAATCCAAAAAGATTAATAAGCTAATGAAATAGGCGGCTCCTTTTAATTAATTGGAAAATCAATGTATTACAAAATGGTATTCATGCAATGTAAATCCATTCCAAGCCGTTGAGACTCATTGCCAGGTACTCGTTGAACCAAAAGGAATATCCCATTAAATGTTAGAGAAATGATATTTGTACAACCACTTTATTACAATTTTTTAACAATTTTATATCTCATACTCACATTATATTTTTTTTTCTCTCTCTTTCTTTTTCTCTCTCTATTGTTTTTGATCAATAAAAAAAGAGAAAATGAAAGTTGTCACAAATGGTTGTTCATATATCACTACTCTAAATGTTAATGTCCGGTAATCAGAACGTGATTGGTTCCAACTAGCCTTGACATAAAATTAAGAAGAAATAGTCACGATGCTTCCATTGAATTAAATATAAAACCATAGATTAAAACATGAAATAAAATATGCATTTATTTATAAGTTTCTTCCCACATGCTTAGTAAACTCTTGATCTTAACAATAATTGATGAATTTTATTAGGATATCATACGCTCTCAACCACCAACATTAACTTATTAACATGCATATCATACACACCTTGGTTTTTGGATGAATACATCCACCTTCTTTGTTTACACTGAAACCATGGATCCGTCATAACATTAATATTATTTTTTAATATATGTCAGTTGATCAAATATATTAGTTATTTTCGAACGAGTGAAATATTATTTATCGATATTAATATATCTTCAATTTTTCAAATTAAAAGTTTGAAAGAAATACATGAACATATAAATTATAAAATAAAATAAAAACAAATTAAACATAGGGTCAAATGGTTTCTAACTTCTATGTAGTTGACAAATTTCAATTTCGCTACAAATATTATTGAAGAATTCTACCATGTCTAACAAGATTCAAAGCGACAAATAGCATCATACAATCACATAACCAAATTCACTAGTATTCATGGATGAAAATGACTATTCTAATAACTACTCAAATCATTTCCCTTCATATTTGTGTTCGTCAAATGATCGACAAACTCATTAATATTCTTATCCGAGCTACCTCCTTCACAAACAGCATCCCTAGCCAACTTCTTCCATGCACTAGCATTCCTTCTAATCACTTCACTTCTTTCACCTTCCATCACAATCTTCAAACTCAACATAAATTCTTCTCTCTTCACAACACCTTTTTCATTCTCTTTTGGCCTCACACCAACTTCCCAAATTTCCTCTAAAAACTTTGCATCTGGCAATTGATCAGCCCATTGTGGCAAACACACAACAGGAACACCAAGACTTAGACTCTCAAGTGTCGAATTCCAACCACAGTGTGTCACAAAACATCCAACAGCATCATGTGCCAATAATTCAAGTTGGTTACACCATGTTACAATTATACCCTTTTGTTTGATCAAATCTTTGTACCCCTTTGGTAATTTTCCTTGCTCCGACTCTCTTAAAACCCATAAGAAATTCACTTCACTTTCTTTTAATCCCAAAGCCAGCTCTTCTATTTGCTCAGATGTTAAAGAAACCATACTTCCAAAGGAGATATACACCACTGATTGTGATGGCTTTGCATTTAACCAATTAATGCAATCTTCACTTAATGGCTTCCATAAATTTGCTCCATACCCTTTGTCTCCTTTGATTCTTCCATCTAAGTAAGCAGAAGGAACCATTGGACCAATCAATTTAGCAGGAAATAGCTCAGTCAGCCCTTTCACAACCTATAATACAAATAGAAAATTGTTAATCATCAATTCATCGTCCGTTAAAATTCATAAGAGAAAGATTGGTCAATAAAAATTAGGCTCAATAGCAGTTTTAGGCCCTAACTTTTTTTCAAAGTTGCGATTTTGGCCCTTAAGAAAAAAAAACTACAAAATCGCTCCCTAAGTTTTGCACCTGTGGCAGTTTTGGTCCCAAGGCCAATTTTGGCTTGGTCTACGCTGACGTGGCACCCTAAGTGAGGTGCCACGTGTTATTTTTTTTTTTACCAAAAATTGGTATTGGAGGCCAAAACTGCGACAGTTGCAAAACTTATGGTGCAATTTTGTAGTATTTTTTTTAGGGGGCGAAAACTGCTATTAAGGCTGAAAATTAATGTATTTGGTTTTAGAACAAATACATCAACCAAATATCAAATATTTTTGTCATGAATGGAAAATGAATAATAAAATGCTAAGAATTTGTACCTCTCCTTCTAAAGCTTCAAATGTATTGACAAACATCCAATCAGCTTGATTCAAATTAGAGAATTGATTTAACTTCATAGCCATATAAGCAGGATAACTTTCCGGAAACCTTATGAAACTTGGAAGATCTCTAGAATTCAATGGAGGAAGACCAGGTACAATCAAAGGCAAATCATCTACAGGAGTTTCAATCAAACCATGATGTATACGACAGAAAATGTTACAAACAGCAGCTGAATTGGTGAAAAATGCAGCACCATAAATCCCATGTTGTTTAGCAACATCAAGTGCCCAAGGTAGAAAAGAATCATATACAATGCAAGTGATTGGTGTTGAAGTTTTTTGGTGTTTGTGAATGAGGTTTGAGAGTGTTTTGGAACCATTTGTTTTGAATGAAGTGAGAAAGAGTTCAACGTTTTTGGCTTGTGAAAAACCGGATTCGTCGAACCCATCAGAGATTGGTTCGACGGAGATGTTTGGTGCAGTGATGGATTTAACAGTGTAATGGGTTGTTGCAAATGTTGTTTTGATGCCTTTAGAAACCAATCGTTTTGAGAATTGGATTAGTGGACTTATGTGACCTTGTGCTGGGTATGGGATCACTAACACATGAACATTGTTGTTGTAGTTTTGCCTCTGTACCACCATGTTTGTTTTCTCTCTGTTTTTCTTTCTCTGTTTTGGTGGGTTTACTTTTGTTGTAGGTAATAAATTGTTCTCATGTGTCCTATTTATATAGGTTATAAATATAATTAAATAATGAGCTCAGTCAAGTTTTTATGTTAAATGTTTATCACTCCGTCCAACCCCAATATAAATAGGACTTTGTTGGTTCCATCCCTAAATATAAGAAGAAAAAAAGAATCAAAGAAAGTTGATGTATTTAAAACAAATATCATTAGTTTAAAAAATTTATTGACTTTCTAAAGATTGATGAACTTTTGGTAAAAAATTATCATTTAAATTTTTTAAAGTGGTCCAAAACATTTGTTAACAAAACTCATTTATGTAAAATAACCAAAATAACATTTATTACACGTGGGATTATTATAGCTGTCCTAAAGAGTACAACCAAAAGGTTGTCAACTTCACACTGATACTAAAATGCGGCATAGTTGCGTGTTTGTTTTGACTTTATCAACCCATAAGTTGTCATCTTAACAGCAACACAAATATAATTTTTTACAGAAAACACTTATTTATATATAATGTGACTAAAGTCGGCAATGAATGAAACTTATTTATTACTCTATATATAAACACTTTTTACCTCTAATAAAAAAGGTGTTTATACAGAGGTAGGGAGTATAAGTTATGACATATCCCTTTTCTAAAATAAAATAAATAAGATTATAACATATCTCTCCTCTCCCTACTTAACTGTGAGACTTGCGTCGACAACATAAACTTTTATTATGATTTTTTAAAAAGAATATTCTCTGTAAATTTTTAAATACATTTATTATGATTTTTTATATATATTAATGAAAAGACAGACACTGACAACTCGTCTATTTAATTTTTTATTGCACCTAATTGTATATAAAAAAATTGAGTTGTGATATTTGAACATTCGTTTATATGACAATTTTTTGAACAATCAAAATTTTACAAAGAAAATGAGGTATTGATACAAAAACTAAAGCAATAGAAAGAAAAAGTAATAAGATAATATGAGTATGAGAGAGAAAGTAGTTACAAAAGTTGTTAAAAAATAATTGTTCAAATATCATCTCTAAAAAATTTAGGGTCTTGTTAACGAGTGTCCATGTGGCACTCTTCAAGCATCCCAAATTTAGTACTACCTTCGTCTCTAATTATAAGACCGTTATGAAAATATTTTTTGTCCCTTTTTATAAGACCTATTTGCTATTTCCAATTACATTATAAATAAACCAACTATCTTTCTTAAGGATAAAATTGTAAAAACAATAGTAATTATAAATAAATTTAATACTATTACCAACTTTCTTAATTCCCGTGATTTTGGCAAAATGGTCTTATAATTAGAGACGGAGGTAGTAATTATTATTTTAAAAAGTCAACTATTATAATTTTCAATGCATTTATTATACAACGTTTTCATTAAAACTTACAATTTAAAGTGCTTAAAGAATGTCCCGGAGACACTCGTTAACATTCACAAAAAATTAAGCCTGGCACGCAAACTAATGTAGATATTGACATCGAAATATCTAACCTATCCCACATCGTGACTTTAGGTCTGCCATGCAAATCAATGTAATTAAAAATGACTTTAGGTCTGTCATGTTAACGAGTGCCCCCGTAATATTAGTTAAGAAAGTTAAAAAAGAAAAAATTTCATTAAAAACAACTTTTTGATTTCATAAAATAGAACATTCCACTTAGTAATCTAGAAGCATTAGTTAAAATTTTCCTTATAAAAATTACAAACCAATTTAAAACATATCCCTTTCCTAAAAAAAAATAAAAAATTATAACATATCCCTCCCCTCCCGACTTAACGATGATACTTGCGTCAACAAAAGAAACTGAGACATTTTAAATCAACAGAAAGAAATTGTCCTTCAATAACATATTCTATGTAAATTTCTAAATACAGTTTTTTAAGGGTCTTGTTAACAAATGCCCTAAAAACATTATTTAAGGAACTAATAAATGAAAATTTTGTCTTGAAAATACGTGTAAGTTAAACACTTGCAAAAGTCATAATTACAAAATTTCCAAAATAAAAGTTAAACAATGTCCTAAAGCACTTGTTAACATTTTTCTTTTTTAAATATTAATGAAAAGAAAGACACTAACGTACTCGTCTATTTGATTTTTTATTTCACCTAATTGTATATAAAAAATTTAAAAGGTAGTAGACAATAAAGATTAAAGTAAAACAAATTAGTATTCAATATTGTTGCCATTGTTCTAGATTAAAACTTAATTGTACATAAAAATATAAAAAAGATATTTATTGCTATTATTCTGGATTAAAATTTGATTGTATATACAAAAATAAAAAAGATATTTACAATTTTTGATAATTAATTTCTCAATTTAAATTTTTTAAATTGTGCTCTAGAACATGAAGTTTATCTTCATTTTTAATGTGTTGTCTAAGGAAAATTACACAATGATTTATAATTTGAAGAGCCTTGTTGGTGTAAGCAATGAGGTAAGGGATGACAAGAAAATAAATTTAGACTTGAGCATTTAATATAATCTTTTTTTTTTTGTTTATTTGTGTGGAGGTAGAATTGAATCTTGACTTATTTTAAAAAAAATATTAACTAGTTCCGTTCAAACACTCTTTAAAAACCTTAAATTATAAATTTATATGAAAAAATGTGTACTCAATAAGTTGAAAAATAAAGTATTTACTTTTAAAAAATATATATGTAGGTGTTTAGTTTAATGAAAATGACAAAATACTTTCAAATTTGGCCAACAGAGTTGATGATGGCATCAGCAATTGGGGTAAGGGTGACGGCATAATAGTGATGTCACTGTTAGGTAACTGTCATTGTGTGTGTCCGTCATGTATTTGGCCATGTGGTCGCCATGTGGTCACCGTGACTAATAATTGAGTTTATACCATAAACGTAATACAAGAAGCAATCCTTAAAATAAATGTTGGAAATTGGAAAACACTCAAAAAATCAAAGATTGGCATCTAAAGTCAACTTATGCATAATCAAAAACATCAACAACCTCATGATATAATTCCCTCAACATATGCAAACTTTTTTATTGATATCATGAATGAATTGGACACGGGAACAATGGTCAAGTAACAACTTCAAATTTTACAAGTAACTATATAATAAATTTATTACAAGTAACTATCAAATTTTACAACCTGATATAATTCCATCAAAATAAAATGTAAGCTTACGTTTTTTTTTAATATGTAGGAGTTAGTTTAGTGAATGAAAATGACACAAAATATTTTCAAACTTGACCACGTAATTGATTGATGGCATCAGCGATGGCGTAAAAGGTGATGAGGTAATGGTGACGAGATAATACTTACGTCGTTATTAGGTAACTGTCATTGTGCATGATGTATTGGCATGTGATAATTGGATCTATACCTAGTACAAGCAGCAATCATTAAAACATTTGAAATAAAAATTGAAAATCACTCAAAGAATGTCGTATATGATATAAACTGCATACGTCATTTATTTAATGAATATAAAAAGTTAAAATTTACTTACAAATGAGACCTGAGAAAGTATAATACAAAGGGTCATAGAAAATGGTGTATTCAACTTTTTATAAATAACTTAAATTATTGTTTTTAAAACAAAATTTATATTTTGACTCCTTAAAACACTTATTAACATGGTATAAATATATTATTTTATTAACATTTAACAATTAGCAAAAAGATCAACATTTAATTATTTGACAAATGTTATTTGAAGATCTAACAATTGATGATGTAATATATTTAAGACCAAATATTTCACTTGAAAAATAGAAAAAACTGATCGAAGAAAACGAAACTATGTTTGCCAACGTATTTAAAGATACGGTTCGACAACAATTTTATATTCTAAATAACATTTGAATATGTCCTTTTTGCATCTTTTGGGTTTCTTCAAACCCAATATTTTTCTGTTAGGTTTAGATCTTCAAAATTCAAATTAGTAAGATCTGATTTCTAAGTTTGAATATTATCTATAGCTTTTCTTGCATTGTTCTCTTACCAAATTCCAATATTCAGATTCACCAAATGAAATATGATGAAAACAATTTGAATTCTGCTCTTCTTCCCCGGCACAAAACACTCGTGCCCTGCAGCCATGCCTAAAATGTCCTTGCGTTAATTAACTAGCGCCAGTGTAAAATAATGCGCAAGTTAACTTGAGTGGCGTGAGTTAAGTGGCGCATAGTGGTTTTTTTTTATAATTTATTTACTATTTTCAAATTATTTTATTTACTTTATTCTAAATTATTTGTTCACTTTATTCTAAATTATTTATTTTCTAAATTATTTGTTCAC
>Ga0315914_1009550_pt1 | contig 12421 bp, 6 predicted proteins | sample MpolenodulesMG_FD_203920 | JGI IMG/M metagenome (GOLD analysis project Ga0315914, IMG submission 203920) | Medicago polymorpha root nodule microbial communities from Los Angeles, California, United States - elongated nodules | ecosystem: Host-associated > Plants > Roots > Nodule | place: USA... | reverse complement strand
TATCACAACTCATTAATTATTAATTACATGCACATAATAAATAAATTTCTTGAATGTCATTAATTATCTATTATTTTTAAATATAAATACACATGATATTCATTAACCATATTTGTATTCAAATATACATTTGAAAAACGTGGTTAACAAGTTTAAAATTATTGTTAATTTTGTTTAATGGGTGGTTAATAAGTTGTCGTACATTGTTATATTCATTAATATAACTAATTCTTTAATAAAAAAATTAACTAATATACTCTAAAAAAAATATGCATGTTATATCTAATTTGTTTTTTTTAAAGATGTTATATCTAATTTGTTGTCAAATTTAATGTCAATTTTTTGTATTAAAACAGAGCTCGTCAAGTCCCGTGAGCATAACTCAGTTGGTAGGACAATGCATTATTATATGCAGGGGCCGGAGTTCGAACCCCGAACACCCCACTTATTCACCTTATAAAGTGAATTCTAGTCACTTGGCTACCTGACAAAAAAAAAAACAGAGCTCGTCAATGTTTGCTAAGATTACTTTGTAGTTTAGTGAGTGAATTAGGAATGCAATTTTTTTTTGAAGGGAATTAGGAATGCAATTGAAAGCCCGCTTTTGAGTATGATGTATGGACCTAGAACTGCACTCCAATGATCGCCCCTTTATATTTGTTTGTCTCTTAAAAATATCCATAACTAGTATGCATTTTGCTTTTAATGCAACCTGCATGCAATTAAAAATATATTCAGTCCTAAAATTATGAAAAATATATTATTTTTGAGCTGCTTTGTTTTCTCCAATAAACAAAGCACTACATGTATTCTGGCCTCAAAGTGAGTCTTGGTAAATCTATTATTTTTGCTTCTTCTAAAGTTACCAACCGGCAGAAAGATAAAAATTGACGTGGTTCACAATAAATCCGGGCAAGTATCTGGGCTATAAGTTGCACCATGCTAGGGTTATGAAGCAAAATTTTAGTGAGGTTATTGATAGGATTCATTCCAAGCTTTCTTCTTGTAAAAGTCAGCTCTTGATTAAGCGCCTAGGAGTATGCTTAGGATAATGCCATCATCAATTATCTTCCTTCATATGGTATACAGATTCGGTGGTATCCTCAAGAGTTTTTCGACGGTTTATCTGAAAATGTTCGGATGAGTGTGGGTTACATTTGGTTGAATGGGACAAAATTACGCGACAAAAAAAAAAAGAGGATGGTGGCTTGGGTGTGCTGTGGCCCTGAGATAGTATATAGGTGATACTTTTTTTTTTTGGTTGCCGGGGTTTGAACCCTGGACCTTGCATATATAATGCATTGTCCTTACCAACCGAGTTAGGCTCACAAGGACATGATAGGTGATACTTATTCAACTAAAGATGCATATAAATGGTTGTTAGACTATTCTAGGTCGGAACTTAATCATATTGGTTGAAGTTAGATTTGATGTATTAAAGTATCCGCTAATATTCACTTTTTACTTCAGCGACTTTGCCATAGTTTTGTTCTTTTGTGTGGTTTTGAAGAAGAGGGGTATGATTGTCTCAATCGCTGAAAACTTTTTGCATGGTTTGTTTCTTTGTGGTCGAGCCTTGGAAGTTTGGCAATGATGCTTGCCTTATTTCTTAACACCTTGCCTAGATGTTAACCTCAAGGATTAGTTGAAGGATGCACTTGATAGACACAATACTATAATCGCGGTTATTATTCAAAAGATTTGGTGTTCGAGAAATATATGTCTATTTGAGGGCACAAATCATTTTGGGTAGGATATCTCGACTTAAGTCGTACCTATGTTGTGTCATGCTACGATGACGCTTGGGAATATTAATTCTTCCCCACATCCAAGGTATGGTTAGGAATGTATCTTAAAAGTCCCCCGCCTCCTCGGCTTAGCAAGCTTACAAATTAGGGTAGCACTTCAGTGACATAGTTTTTGGGGACATTAGTTCATTTTAGATGAGAAAAAATGATGGATGAATGATTAGAAATAATTATTTAAAGGAGAGAGAATGATTGACCAAAAGAGAGATATGAACAATGGCACCAAACATTATGTCACCCAAGTGCTACCCTACAAATTAAGGGTTAGCAGGGTTCAGTGGTCTTATACAAGATCAAAATTGTTCTTTACATTGGTTTTACCTTTACCATGGTTTGCATTTGTGTTGGTCGACCGGCTCTCAACAAGTTATTTGTTATTCAGATTTCCTTTATGTGATTCCGTTGGCTCAAGATTCTCTTAATGTGTTTTATAGATTTGATAACTTGATTAAGAAGCTTTTGAGTCAATATTGAATCGTTGATTTGTGTTATACCTTTCGAAAAGGAAACTTCGTTGTTGATTGTTTAGCTATGTTAAGTGTTAGAAGTTTCGAGAGATTAATAATTTTAGACAGAACTCCCCTTAATTTATCCTTCATAATGCTTGTTGATGTGCTAGGTGTTTCTTTTATTAGCCTACTTTATTTGATTTTGTTCATTTTTTTTACGTGAATAATTAAATATTGAAATTGTTATATTTGTTCCTTTTTCTCTTACCAACCAAAAATGATAGATACTCGAATTAGTTAACTTTGGTTAAAAGTATGAATCATAACCAATATGATTTAGTGGAATGGATGCAATTAGCTAAAACAAGTTAATGACGGAAGGGTTTTATATTAAAAAAGAAAACGCTCACCATATGCAAACAGTAAAAAATAAAGAAAAAAAGCAAAAGAAAAGCGAAAATGGAGATGCGGGGTATCGATCCCCGTACCTCTCGCATGCTAAGCGAGCGCTCTACCATCTGAGCTACATCCCCAAGTTGGCAAAGTTTGATATTACTACATATCTAAATAACGAATACACGACTAAAGTACTCAATTATAATATCAGGCATTGAGATTCTCTTTATTGATTATCACTTTAGAGTAGCATCCTACATATGTGTAAGAATGAAAAAGAGCAGAGTGGATAAAAATAGTATGCTTCCTTCATCTGCCACTTATTCAATACATCTCATGTTTGCCTTATAATTGCGTAGATATCCTTTTAAGCAGATATTCTCACAAGCTTTATGATTGCTAAGGTACAAGATGTACCAGTCACTAAAACAACACATTAAAGATGGAATACAACTCAATTAACAGAGAGTGGTGATATTTGAATAACTATTTGTGACAACTTCATTTTCCTCTCTTTCTATTGGTCAAAAACAATGGAGAGAGAAAAAGGAAGAGAGAGAATAAAAACATAATATAAATATGAAAGAGAGAGTTGTCAAAAAGTTATCACAAAATAGTTGTACAAATATCATTTCTCATTAACAAAAGGGAGCAGAGTATAAGTTTTGGGGAAAAAATAGTTTCATGTACCAATACATTTAATTCAAAAAGACTGATAATATAATGTGTATTTAGATAAGTTTAAATTGTACGTTCTAGCTAGTGGACATTGGTATTATATGCACTCCCTCCACCATATATTAGTAAGGAGGTATAAATTTTTTATTTTTATTTTAGAGACAAATAGCTAGTGGAAAAAAAGTTATATTAATTTATGAAAACTCAGTTGAGTTTTGTACGATGATGTTGACTTGAAACTTTAAAGTTTGTTCCTTTGAAAGTATAAGAGAAAGAAGTTATGCAAACCCAAACCATAAGAGGTTTTATTCGAGCATGCATTTTGCAAGTTAAGTATTTTTTTGAGGTTGTTATTCTTTATTAAAAGTTTCAAGTTTCTTGCTAGATTTGAATTATTGTTTGACAATAAATTTATCCACTTCTTTGAGTTGAATTGATTCATCGTGTTGTAATAGTCTAATCCATTTTACTAGATATTCAATCGGGTCGATGAAGTTCAAGTTTTTTAGTACATATAATTAAGTTTTATCTATATTTCTTCTTCAAAAAGAAAAAGTTTTATCTTTATATCATTTTCTATTTGGTGTTTCTTAGCGACTAAACATCAATGAAAATTTTCGCCAATTTGAAAGACTAGACATAAATAAAAATATCTAAGGCGACATTGTCTACCAATAGTGTGAATAAAGTAAAGGTACGTGACCTTTTCTATACGTATGTCTCATTCTCATGGATAAAAATACCCGTGACTTTTGTTTTCTTTTTTTAAGGGTATTTTTTTTAACAAGATTGTTATGAGATGTCAAATATATAGTTGAAATGTCAAGGCTATCGCATCATAACTTCACACTTTTGTGATATATATGTATATGAGTTTTGCTAGAAGATATAAAATTATCAGTCCAATATCCATTATCAGCCTAATATTAACAATTATTAATAAATAATCATTTAGTTTTTCTATATCTCCCAAATGTAATCTCTAAACTATATAAATAATTTTAAAATACTCCTAAAAAAAATTAAAATGCAAAAATCAAATATGCATTTAAAAATTCATCAAAAAATTTACTCTTTATAATCTTAATCACAAAGATTAAATTGACGAGTTTAATTATATTTAAATTTTTTAGAGGCTCAACTGAATAGAGGCTCTTAGAAAATAGAGGTTTCAATTTTTTAACCATATAGATCAACTTTTGTTGACAAAAGTTTTTTTTAAAAATAGGATTGAAGGGAGTACAAGAAAAGAAACAAATAAAGAAATGAGCACCGAAAGGGATATCTTATGCTTGTGCTTGGGTTTGAAACTTGAAAAATTCCACAAGGGCCAAGGCATGCACAGTGGAATCCTTTGGGGTCAGTCAAAAAGTGCAATCATAAGCATCACTTCTTTCTTCACGTTCACCACCACGAAATTCTACTCATAAACTCTACCACTCACTCACTCCCTTCCCCTTATTACTACTACTCCACCATAACCCACACTAGCTTTCTATTCTATACTATACTTATAGCTACCTACACCCCCTTTTTCTTCCTTATCTCTTTCACAATGCTTCAGCAACAAATTCAGAATAATATTGGAATGGAAAACAACTCAGAACTCTTTCAATTCCTTGTTGCTAACAACCCTTCATTTTTTGAATACTCAAGTAGCACTATGATGCAACAAAGTTTCTGTAGTTCTTCTGATAACAACAATAACTATTACCACCCCTTTGAAGTTTCTGAAATTACTGATACACCCTCTCAGCAAGATAGAGCTCTAGCTGCTTTGAAGAATCACAAGGAAGCTGAGAAGAGAAGAAGGGAAAGAATAAACTCTCACCTTGACCATCTTCGTACTCTTCTCCCTTGCAACTCCAAGGTTATCATTTTCATCATTGTTAATTATTTCATTCATTATTTGGCTTGGAAAAAAATATCTTAAAGCATATTTCTTTAGATTTTCTTTTTTGTTCTTTTGTTCTCAAAGGTTAACTACTTTTTGACCAATAAAGATAATTATGTGTGTTTTTGTTGACTAAATAATTACGCTTTACTTCATTCCAACAAAAAAAGAGTGAAAACATGCCTTTCTTACTTTAGTAATTAAGTTGTCATGGAACATGTAGTGCTTTACAATAGTAGAATGAGTGAAAATGAAAAAGAAAATAGTAAATAAAATTAAAGAAACTCTAGATCCTTACTTATTTTTAATGAACTTCAACAAAATTGAAAGAAATATTAACCGATGTATTTATAAAAAAATCTTATGCGTTTAGCACAAGTGGTTGGTGCGTAATGTGTGTCTGATGTGGTGTATATTCGGATGTTTCGAGTTCGATGCTTCCCAACATAAAATATGTAAGGAAATGAACTTAACTTAAGCGCTCAAAATCCTTAAATAGTAAAAAAAAAAAAAATTGCAAATTGAGCTAGGGAAGTCACAAAAGTGATGCTTGAGTGAAGAAAGTAGTCTCCTAAAACCTAAGTGACTAGCATTCAAAATAACCCTCAAGTTTTATATGTGACTATACATATTTTCTAGATAATTAGAGTTTATAAGATGAGATTCATGACGAGTCTCTCATAATTACGTGAACCACTGCGATTTTGCAAAAGCTACGACACCTCAATTTTACAAAACCTATTAGGACCTCTTCAAAATTACAGTGGTTTACTTTGATTCCGGAAAACTCACCTCATATGCAAACATGTACTAGAATGATGAAGAAAGCAAAGCCTAGGTTTTGAGACAAAAATGATGAAGAAAGCAAAACCTAGGTTTTGTGACAAGATTGATTCAACATGTTAATAGTTAATTATTTATTTTAATATTTGTGTTTGATTGATTTCAGACAGACAAGGCTTCACTTCTAGCAAAAGTAGTCGAACGTGTGAAAGAATTAAAGCAACAAACATCTCAAATCACACAACTCGAAACTGTTCCATCCGAAACCGATGAAATAACCGTCATATCTGCCGGCAGTGACATCTCCGGTGAAGGCAGACTCATATTCAAAGCTTCGTTATGCTGCGAGGATCGCTCCGACCTAATTCCCGACCTAATTGAAATCCTCAAGTCTCTTCACCTGAAAACTCTCAAAGCTGAAATGGCCACACTTGGTGGAAGAACACGTAACGTTCTTGTTGTTGCTGCTGAGAAAGAACATAATAGCATTGAATCTATTCATTTTCTTCAGAATTCCCTTAGGTCTTTGTTGGATAGGTCTAGTGGTTGTAATGATAGGTCGAAAAGGCGTCGAGGTTTGGATAGAAGAATGATGCCTTAACTTATCTTAACCCAATGCAGATTGATTTGCAGTGAGTGAAGAGTGTGATGATGACCTCGTTTTCATTCCCTATACATTAGTACTAGTAGTTTGATTCTGTGTTCAGTTATTCTGTAATAGGATTTGTTTGCTTTTGTTGGTTTTTCGTTTATAGAAACAAGGTTATCCATGTCATGTGATTTTCAAATATGACTCTTATGTATACGTAAATTGTCTATTTTGTATTAAGACCAATGTAAGCTAGTGAGTCAAAATAATTAATTACGATTGACCATGCACAATATTAATTAGCAACAAATTTTCACAATATATCATAATCCTCCGGTCACGATTATAAGGAAAAATGTATTTTTTAGATTCATTTAATAAATGATGTATGTGGTCTTTACTATAGATCATATACATCATTTAATGAATGAATGAATCTAAAATATGATTTTTTTTGTTTTGTCAATGACTAGAGGGTGTATTGCAGTTGAAATGAGAGATTTAAAACATCGACGACTAATTAATCAAGTGGTTCAGTTTATTGGTTAATGAGTTTCACTTAAATCTGAATTGTAGGAAGAACTCAAAGGACGAATCTCAGCTAGGACAATAACTAATCGGTCATTATTAAAATGAGTTGAACTCAGTATATTACTAGATCACACTTTAATTAGTTTGAGGACACTTTTTTTATGGTGGGTATAACACTAAAATAATTTTAATTTGCATTTCATGAAATATTTTATGGAGTAATAAACTTTAATTTTTGGAAGTTTGTGTTTAGGCACTGTATTCATGAAAGAATATTTATTCGTGTAAGAATTATTCTTGGTAACTAGTATAGGTAAGTGTTATCAAGAGTAGCTATATACATAGCTAGGGTTTATGTGATGGTTAGGATTTATTCTTTCTTTTTTTTGAATAAAATAGTATTTATTATTCTTAGTCTTGCATTGCAAAAAACAATAGGTTAATTAATGAAGAGATTAGAGATTAAGAATGTGTGTACTTGTAGTTTAATTAAATAATAACGTGGTGTGCAAGTAGTGACACTTATGATAGCAAAGGAAAGGAGTCTGTGTTTTCTGTAAAAGCAATGCTTCTGTGAGTTTCCAAGCTACAAAAAATGGCATATTCGTTTTCTCTTTCAAATCATAGCCTGATGCATTTTAGTACTTTGATAATTCTTTTTACTGATTTTACACTGATTCTAAAGAAATAATTTGGGAGAGAAAATGATGGAAGAGTTGTTGGGAAGTGGAATATGGGGTTGGGGTTGGATTCTAGCTAAGCTCAGGTTTGATGCTGAGAGAATTTAGTTACAGTTTTGCTGCTTTTGCTTCTGTGTTTTGTTTTTGACAGTGAAATGACAAAAGGGTTGCGAAATTGGAAGTGAAAGAATGTGTTTGTAAAATCACAAGAAAGGAAAAAGGTGTAATGACCAGTGTGGGAAAGAGAGCACATCATGAGAATCCGAATGTTAAAGAGGTATATCTCTCTGCATAAGTTTTAAAGCCTTTTAAGTCTGAATCCACATTGAATTATATATGCCGATGACAAGAAAACAACAAACTTGTGTAAGGAATAAGCTTTGCCCTTTGTTCCACATGTCAGCACAAGATATATATAGGAATTTAAATTGGAGACTCAAAATTAAATATTGCAATTATACACGTAAATGCCATATACTCCAAAATCAAGACGTATCCATTATCCCTCGAATACATCCGAAAGACCCAATTGGGGCCTTAGGCGAATATTTTTTCTTTATAAAATCAAAGAGAAAGTCAAAACGAGACATATTTGCAAAGACTAAAACCATATTTTAACCTTTTATCTAACACATCATCCGTACAAAATACTACTTTTACTCCTCATTTGATTTTTTTTCTTCTTACCACTCCTCATTTGATTGAAGAATGATAAAAATTTGATTCTTATTTTTTGTGTTGATGAGGTCCTCTATGCAAGAGAAAAATTCCCATAAAGCGGGAAACAAGAGCAATGTGAGAGAGCATTTTGGATGGTGTCGATAGGCAGTAGTGCTCCTATCCTATACAATTCCATATCGACACCACTATTCTTTAATCAATATGTGTGCAGTGAACATAAATTCTACACGAAGAAAAATATGATATTTGGACAACTATCTTGTGACAAGTTTATCTTTCATATTCACGTTGTGTTTTATTTTTCTATTGTTTTGGTTTTTGTGTCAATATCTACATTTCTTTGTATATTTTGATTGTCCTACAAATTGTTTTAAAAATTGATTGTTCAAATAACATTTTTTCTTCACGAAACATGTGTAATGAACTTTCTTTATTTCATTAGAGATGTTTAAACATTTTATACACAAACTATAGCAACAAAGATGTATATTCTTTTTAAAAACTATAATGGATCTTTAATCATGAATCATAAACTTAAAGCATATGGTTGATTAATTTTACTTTAGCCGCTTAAGCAGGCCCTTGTATATACCACATCAATTATGATAAGAAAATATATGCAGTAATTTGAAGTTTTGTTGAGCACCAATATTCTACTGGTATATTTAATTCAAAATAATCCATCTAGTTTTGACTTTAGTGATTATGCAATAAGAATCCAAAAGGTCCTATAATATACCTCACATATAGGGGTGCGAGAATAGTTTCTGTCGAGTTAGATTTTGCAAGACTCAAGTATAGTGAAAAATTTCAATTTCTAGGTCTGATATATAGTTTGTCATAGGTTTATTTTTAGGTTAGACTTTTTAAAAGGTTGATATGACTTGTTAGTATACTTTTTTGGGTGTAGATCAGATATCATCTATGTGCTACTGTAAAAATTAATCTCTTGAGATTTGTTGGACCTAAATGGATGATAAAATCTCCTTAAAAGTTTAAACGTAACTGCATGTCCAAGTTCTAATTCAAATCCAAAGAGTGTCAAAAAATACAATGTGGTCTTGGCTTAATGTAGACTAGACCGTAGGCCTCTATCGTTTGATCCGACCTATTCCTACTCTTGTCAGCTACATATATATTTTTTCTATTGATTTAAATACCACTTAAAATATTTATTATTTTATTTTATAGTTTATACAAAATAAAAAAAATAAAAAATTAACCTTTACATTTATTGAAATTAAGTCTTTAGACAAACACGTGAAGATATTGCAACAAATTGTTTTAGGTAGATTTTCGGTAAGAAAATAAATATTTGAATAATGGGAAATTATTTTCATCGATGATCGTCTTATAATTGTCTTCTATAAGATTTAAACTTTATCTCCTAAGATTATAAAAGTCAATTTTTTACCACTAGATTGACTCTGATGGAAATTATGTTTGGTGGATTTGAAAATGTACCGTCTATCTTTTAAGAAGGTTGATGCTCTTTTACTTGTAGAATTTCTTTCTGGTTTTCATATTGCATCTATTATTACATGGCATAATTTATTTTCCACGAGTAAATAAATTTATTACTGTGAAGAAATCTAATATTTGTCATCCTCAAAATTTTAAAGATTTGAAATATATACATAAGAGCATTTAGATGAGATAATAATTGATCTCTTCTAACTTAACAAGAAATCCTAAATTTGAATTCAACTTTGAGCATACAACGATGTTAAATTTCTTAAGGGAGAACTTTGTCATTCATTGTCACCCGAGTCGAGACATTAGTCTCTATAACACATTTTGTACCAATTATTATTAGTGTTTCACTTTCTTTTTTTTATACAAATGGAGAGAATATACATTTATGTTACCTATAAGATGAAGCAACTAACTATGGCTCAAAATATTTAATTCATGTGGACTAAACACAAAGATTTCTTGTCAAAGTTATGCAAATAAAATTACATTTGAACTGAACACAAGGATTTCATTTCAAATTTATACAAATTTTAGTTCAACAAATCAAAAGGAAAACAGACAAAGAAAGGCTGCATTTTCTCTTATACTGTGTCATATAAAGAATGAAGACTTTGATTAGTTAGAAACTTTGCAGCGATCTCCGAAATGAATATAAAACATTACAGTTGAATCAAATAAAGCAACCACTAAAGACAAAATTAGGTAATTAAATTGACTAGTATATGTGACACACAGACATAAATGGTTGCTCCATTGTCAATCAATATAAATATATACCACATGTGTTTTATGCTTAAGAAAAATCTGTCACTCTTTATTGAGTATATACTTATGTGCAATCATTTTTGTTGGTCTCATCTTTGAATTAAATTATATTTGTAATTCTCTATTACTTACTTATTAGTATGTGACCTAGCTACATTCAATTAATAGTACAGAACCAGCAGTAGCACTAAGTTTATCTTGCTATCATGGTAGTACCTAAGGCGTGCATAAAGGAGGCTGACAAAAGGCAAACCCTAGTAATGAGGATTGGAAGTTGGAACACAGCAAAATCATGGAAAGGAAGATTATAGAGAAACATATATTCATGACTCAAAAGAGTGTATAAGAGAATATGATGAAGTAATGAATCTAATTAACATAGGATCCATTTGAATTCACCCATTAAGAGTTTATTTATCAACATGCATTTGTATGTATGTATTTACTATTTAGGAATTAAGAATTAGCTTAAGATGAGAACTTTTTTAGGCAAAAAAATATGGGAAATGCTAACCAATGCCTCCGGGACACTGGTTAAGGATATGAAAAAGGAAATTATATAGTAGTTAATGCATTGAAATTGTGTAATTAATTTATAATAAAGTCAAAAACAGTTTCTTTTTATGATAATAATTCTCTTTTATGGTATGCTTAACCAGTGCCCGAAGGCACCGGATAGCAGGACCCAAAAAATATTCATCAAAAACTGTGATACCTTATAACAATTTAATCATATTTTCTCTTTAATTATAAAAATATTTCATACATACACCACATAATTACTGGTGAGTACTAGTACTTGTTTAAACAATTTACTCAAGCACATCCGTTATCTAAGTTATGTATACGTGTGGGGTACATTAAAAATTGAGTTTATTTGTCATAATGGTTTAAAGTTTAAATAAAAGGGTTTTTCTATCGTGTGCAAATTTGTTGCACATGTTAAGAAGTTTAAAGTAGTAATTTTGACTTGAAACTTGTGTGTTTTATATTAAATATGTAACTTTTAATCAATAATTATTGGTTTTCAATTAAAAAATACTACTTTTAATTACCTTAACATGTGCAATATGCATTGCACATGTTAGACAAACCATAAATAAAATTTAAACCAAAGGGCAAGGCAAAGTGTTGCTAAAAAAAGAGTACAGACAAAATGACTTGTGCGTGGGATGATTTGTCGGAGACGTGCTTAATTTAGGATACACTTTATCGATTATCTCTGTCCGGTCAACCCTTTTTGTCTCCATTTTCTTTCATTGTTGGCGTGCCCTAGTCTTGTTCCTCAACAACCACAAAATGTACATGTACCTCCTACTTTTGTACAAGTATACAGTATACTCCTCCACGAGTATTTAGAAGCAGAATTTGACTAGATTATGCATGTATTTATTTGATCACACATTACTTGTTTGTGATATCTATACAATGTCGAAATTGTTAAATTAAAATATTTTTATGCAAACTCACAAACTTCCTCTTATATGTGTGATTTTTTTTTTTTGGTTGTAAATCAGGTATCCTCTGCGCGCAATTGCAGAGATTAATCCCTCGAGCATTGTGGGACCCTATATGTGTGAATTTTGAGGCTGTGAAGTGTTTGTCACTCCGTCTATATAAAAAACAAAATTGTCTTTCATTGCACTTATTTGAAAAAGGTGAAGGTTTAAGGACTTTATACTGATTTGTTT
>Ga0315914_1009548_pt1 | contig 12421 bp, 6 predicted proteins | sample MpolenodulesMG_FD_203920 | JGI IMG/M metagenome (GOLD analysis project Ga0315914, IMG submission 203920) | Medicago polymorpha root nodule microbial communities from Los Angeles, California, United States - elongated nodules | ecosystem: Host-associated > Plants > Roots > Nodule | place: USA... | reverse complement strand
GCAGAGATATAAAGGATGCCAAGAAACCTTGAAGAGGTTGAATTAGATAGTCAGTTAGATTATTAGTTCCTGATTTTCATCCCTTTTTATTGTTTATTTTGGCATTCTCATAGTTTTGGTACTGCAACAGTGTGATTTGCACACCTATTCTAGAATGTACTCGTAGGTTGTTGGAAATTGTACTAGTTGTACTTCATCTATGTTGGTGGGTTTAGTATCACTTATACTCTTTCTTTTTTTCTTTGGTCAAGGTATCACTTATACTTATATCCTATCTATATGAATAATAGTTTTGTTTGCCGTTCAAAAAAAAATTCGATAACTTTCTTTATTGTATCTTTAATTGCCGTCTGTCCGCTATTTCTACTGCGTTAATGCATGTGATTATTTTATTATGTTTTTTGTATAATTTTGATTAAAATTTTAAAATATTAATGAAAATTATTGATATATTGATTTATAAACAAATATTGTCAAGGCATATAACAAAATTATTTATGAACTCAACATATTTTAGTTTGCCTGCATATAAAATAAAGATAAAATAATGATCATTTATTGTTTATTCTAATAGTAATTAGTAACATCATAACATAAATGTATAAATGACATGCTATGTAAATGAAACATGGCTATGATTGTGATTGATAAGTGCCAGAAAGTAGTAATTCAAATAAATATTTAAGGCACTTTTGTTACTTGTTTTGCAAGTTATTAAGGGAAAAGCCGAGAGATAAGTGATTATGGCCCTTTTACGCTTTATGTATCTTACTTTACCCAATTGTGCAGGAAAGTTACTCAAGACACTGAGCAAAGAAGAAAAACAAGAAAAAAGTACAAAAAGGCAGAAGGATGAATTTACTCGCCTCCAACTCGCAATGGCGAGTAGCAAAAGCAAGCAAAGGCAGGAGAGCATATTCACTCACCTCCAATTCGCCTCTAGTTCGCAATGGCGAGTAGCACCAACAAGCAAGGGCAGAAAGGCATATTCACTCGCCTCCAGCTCACCCCCAACTCGCAATGGCGAGTAATCAAAGAGCCAGCAGAGGCAGAAGCATAGTTTTACACGCCATGGCGAGTGCATTTACTTGCGAGGCGAGCTAGGGCGGCTAAACTCCTCAAAGATGACGTGGCACAAACCCACTGCTGAAGAAACCTCAACTCGCCATGGCGAGTAAAGGAACTCGCGAGGCGAGTTGATGCAGATTTGAAATTCTATAAATGGCCCTTAATCAATTCTTGAAAGGAGTCTTAGTTTTTAATCTTAGAATCACAGAGAATATTTGGCAATAGCTTTAGAGAGAGAGATAGGGCTTGTTCTTCATAGAGTGAGAGTGATAGAAGGTGGATTCTTCCTCATTTGGTGAGAAATCACAAAGTTGTAATGAATCCTTCCATTTCAATTCATTCTTGCAAAACTTCCATGATGATGAATAGCTAAATCTCCATTGTTGGGATTAGAGGTACTTGATCTTAGCTAAACATGTAATCTTTTGATCTATAAATGTATGGTTCTAGCATTTGATTTGATATTGAGATTATTCTTGCACTTTATTGTTTATGTTCGATTTAATTGTGATTGAATTTTGAAACTAAGTTTAGAATAATCCTCTATCCAAACATAAATTCTAGACATGGAATTGATGTTTAGATAACCACTCTTTGTATCCAAACTTAATGCTTTCTTATCATTTAATAGATTGAGAAATCGTCGATTGAATGATAGGAACGACTCTTGGATCGTTTAATAGTGTGAGACATCAACGATTAAACGATACAATTGAAGTCACAATATTATTTGGACACGAATGATATTGACGAGGGATACGTGGTAATATCAAAGAAAAGCTAGAATCCATGCATGATCTTTAGGTTACGTGTAATATTTGATCAAGGAACTCTAATCCTAACAAGTTTCACGCCTTATTAATCTCGAATTTAAATCTTACAACATAGTTAACTAGATTTTAAGCAAACGAACAAATTACTCTTTCAACTTAAAAATGATAATTGGTGTCGAACAGTCCGTGATATCCCACTAGTCCCTGAGGAGACGATATATAAATACTTGCTTTTGATTACGTAAAAATACTACATCAGTGATAAAAGAATATCTTTAAAAATTACATTTTTCGTAAAGTCTCCATCTTCTCCTTCTATTTCTCTTCTTTAATGAGAATTTTTGTTGAATTTTGATTGAGAATGCCACAAATTATATCGTTCAAAAAAAAAAAATTGGTCAAATCGTTCTATTTAATTTGTTATTGATTTTTGGGACTGGTTTTTCAAATTGAAGACACGGTCCTTGATCAAAAAGACCTGTAACAATTTTTTGATTTTTGGTACAAAAGAGGGCCAAAGCCCATGTAACAATAGATTTCTATCCAAAGTAGCAAACCATAACATCGAAACCAATATTTTAATGGTAGTGAGACCAAAAAAATGAATATAAGTCACCTATGAATTGGTCGATACGATTGGAAAAAATTAATTTCGTAGAGTCGATATGATTATGTATTTCGGTTATGGTGATCTTTTTTTTTTTTGAAGAGGCTAAAATGGAATATATTACCAACAAAAAAGTGTCTTTCCTAGCACAAGGTGTACTAAGGAGAAGACAACAAAGTGAGCAAAGTATTTACAGACAAATCCTGTACAAAAAACAGAAACAAGAAAGAAAAAACTATTAACCTATGCCCAACATGGTGAAAGGATTAAGCCGTTATGGTGATCTTATTATTTTGTGATCACTTGAATTGTTTCTATAATAATAATTTACATGATTTTCCCCATAACTTGTAATTATGTATTTCTATTGTTTCCTTGTATCGGTTATGTTTTTTTAACCGCAAATAAAGATTGTTACAATTTTTCTAACAAACAAATATTTTTCTTTAAAAAAAAGCAAAGAAATATTTTGTTTACCTAGAATTAAGCCAACAAACTTTATCCAAATTGTAAACACAAAAAATAGGGTTCATGGTTCACACAAAAATTAGAGAGAACCTAAAAACTCCAATCCTGGATGATTTCTAAACACTAATTCGAACCTATCCCAATAAACCAAATAGAATGGCTTGTTCTTTACCACTAGTTGATTTTATTTAATAATCGTGGATAAGTTCTTAGAGGTTTTTGTATAAGAGGTTTGATTTATTTTCTTTGTTGTAGTTGTTGTTAAGTTTTTTAACAGTGGCTGCTGTGCATGTAGTTGACTACTCAAAACAAATAACACTATGAAAGAAAGCAATTAAAGAGTGCAGAGCGGATTCATCACTCAAACTCGAGAGATTACTATCAAACTATTGTTACGTAAACAATTTGAATCATAATCAGTTATAAACCAGCAAAGTCAAATAATCCATAAAATTAATAAACTTTGATTAGTTGTAACATGAAAGAAAAAGAAAAAAGAAAACTTAGGTTAATTATGAATTCTGATGCAGAGGGCTAAGAGAGGTTGAGAAAAACTAAACAATGCGGGAATGAACTATGAACTTTGAGAACCCTACTTATTAATATTTAATATAGTGCTAACAAATCTTTTTCTAAATTATTGAGTCCTATTCTTTTTATTAGAGGATTTAAAGTCCAATCTTTAACATTATTTTTTCCTCACGTTTGTTACTAATCTTTTTTTAGAGGATTTAAAGTCCAATATTTAACATTAATTTTTGCTCACGTTTGTTACTGATCTATTTTTTTAGAGATTTTAAAGTTCAATCTTTAACATTATTTTTTGCGCTCACGTTTGTTACATTTGTTTTAATATTTAAATTTATTCTTATCTATTTGTTACATATGTTATTTGTATTGAAAATTAAGGGTATTTTTGGAAAGAAAAATTCAACCCAAAATGTTGAAAGGGGTAGTTTTCTTTATATATAGTATAGATATTCGGTTTAGGTAAACTCCAAAAATTTAAAAAAAATGTGTGAGATTCATGCGAGTGAGTGTCTATGAAGTACGAGTACTCCAAAATATAGACGTATCCGTATTAGGTACGGATACTTGCGGATACGCATGTAAGAAGTATCATAATTAAATTCTTCAAGAAAAAAAGGTATCATAATTAATTTTTTTAGTTTTTAAAAATATTTTATCAGACATTTACAGGATGACTCACAGATACATGCAAATACATACAATATACTCCCTCGGTTCCTTTTTAAGTGTTGAAATTTTAACACAAAAATAGCGGAGTGTATTTTTGCACACTTTTTCTATTATGCCCTCATTTTAATCCACTAATAATTTCCTATTTTTTTCACACACTTTATATTTTCAATAAGTTTAATATGTAACAAACAATTGTTAGTTACTACTCTCTTTGTTCAACAAATTTCTATTTTTTTGCGCATTTTATCTTTCTCTCATAACAAACAATTTTCAATTTTCTAAATATTGTGCATATCTCTTGAGATTTTTAACAAGTATTACTCATGTTCTTTATAGATTTTTAACTCTTTATGGAACTATTATCATAGGTAACAAAATTTTGTTTAAATTTGAAGATAACAAGAAACAAATTTGGTTTTAAAACAAAACAAACAAACTTTTTTTTAAAAAAAAAAACTTTAGTTTTTCAAATATATAGCATTAATTAGTTTTATTGAAAAATATAAGAATAATTGACAAAGGGTATAATTGACAAATCCTAAAAATACAGTTAAATAGGAACGAAAAATTCACCTTAAAAAGATACTTAAAAAGGAATGGAGAGAGTACGTAACTGATACACTATCGTGCCCATCTGTCCGCTCTTTCTACTGCACTTTCGCATGTGATTATTTTATTATGTTTGTTTGTATAATTTTTATTAATTTTTTTTAAATATTAATGGAAATTATTGATATATTGATTTATAAACAAAATATTGTCATGGCATATAAAAAAAATTATTTATGAACTCAACATATTTTAGTTTGTCTGCATATAAAATAATGATCTTTTATTGTTTATTCTAATAATAAGATGATAACATAAATGTATAAACGACATGTTATGTAAAAGAAACATTGTTATGATTGCGATAAAAGAATAGCTTTAAAAACTAAATTTTTCGTAAAGTCTCCAGCTTTTCCTTCTATTTTCCCTTATTTAATGAGAACTTTGTTGAATTTTGAGAAACTCCTCTTGATAAAGCTACATATAATTGATCATGGCTGAAAACATGTCGTGGAAGATGGATTCCGACATTGAGAATGGTCTGCCCCTGTGACTTATGTATGGTAATAGCAAAACTTAGTTTAATGGAAAACTGTTTTCTACTAAATATTGTTAATTCTGAATTCTGATGTAGAGGGCTAAGAGAGGTTGAGAAAAACTAAACAATGCAGGAACGAAGTATGAACTGTGAGAACCCTATTTACTAATATTTAATATAGTGCTAACAAATCTTTTTCTAAAATATTTTGAGTCCTAATCTTTTTTTTAGAGGATTTAAAGTTCAATCTTTAACATTATTTTTTACTCACGTTTGTTACTAATCTTTTTTTTAGAGGATTTAAATTCCAATCTATAACATTATATTTTGCTCACGTTTGTTACAATTTATCAAAGGCTAAGGAAGAGTAACTTATATATTAATAAAATAATATGGAAATACTATTTTTTGTGAAAGAGATATCAAAATACTTGGCAATCTTTGTCGGTTGTATCGAGAGGAACAACACATATGAACTACATAAAAGCGGCCGATAAAAAAGTAACATGACTTTTATTTTGTGATAGTTTTTCGTGAGTTTGATTTGTGGTTAACGGAGGTAAAAGAGGGTTCACGGGGACAATTAGTGACATGGATTAGTAATCCACGTGTTATTTTATAATTGGCTAACAATAAGAGCAGTTCATAACGAACCGTGTGTAAGTTTTCTCCTTAAATTAAATTTATTTTTATTTATTTGTTACATGTGTTATTTGTATTTTAAAATTAAGGGTATTTTTGGAAAGAAAAGTCCAACCCAAAAGTTCTGAAAGGGGTAGTTTTCTTTATATATAGTATAGATATTAAATTTTTTTTTGGGTCAAGGACAATATTAATTATTTTATTACAATATAAATAACATAATCATCTATAAATAGGTGTAGTATTACACTCTCCATAATCTAATCATATCTCTCCCTCTCTGTGTGTGTGCCCGCCGCATCCTACATACATCTCTCTTTCTATTGCAACAACTTAAATTTTCAATTTCAAAATCAATGGCTTTCAATTTCTCCTCCAATCCTGAACGCCAGATGTATGAAAACATAATTGATTTTCCTGGATTTACGGTTGATCAGGCAAATAACATTGCCAATTTCATTTCGATAGATTATCACAACAGGCGTCTTCATTGTGGATTTGTCTTGCAGAATGATAGTTTAACTCGTTTCTTCCGTTTTTGTGCATATTGGTATCTTTATAAATTGTTGGAGCTATTAGCTCAAAATACTCCATTCTAAGTTGTTGATGAAAGTAGCATTTGAGATTTTACAATTTATTGAAATTATCAAATGGTGTTTTTAGGGTGTATGGTGGTACGAACAGGAAACCTTCTTACTCAATCAAGGGAAGTATAGCAGGATATTTGTCGAGCAACTCGAGTATAGTGAGAAACTCTTGACGGAAATATCCGATGATATTCAAACTAGAGAACAGCAAGTTCTTGCAGAGCAAAGAGAAATACTGGCTCAACGGAATGGTTTTGCAGAGCGATCTGAACAAGTCTTGAGAGAACGCCTTGAGCACTTGGCCATGCAGACACAAGAATTGAAAAATGAACTTACCCATACTGATGCCGAGCTTATGGAGGTTCGCTCGAAGTTGAAAGATGCTCTAAAGGCCATAGCCAAACTAACTTCTTTAGAGTTCGATATTTTTTCTCTTACCATTATTCATGAAAAAGATACGATAGGGTAGAACTTATACCTTTGTTTTTGGGTTTTTTCTTTGTTCTTGTTAGTAAAATAATATACTACAGGGAACATTGAATGCATGTTTTCGGTGCAAAATAATATTTGGTGCAATTCGGAAAATAAAAATATATTCTTGTATGTTAAATTCTTGATACAGGTCCTCGTGAGCTTAGCTCAGTTGGTATGGATAATGCATAATATATGTAAGGTCTAGGGTTCAAACCCTGACCACGACAAAAAAAATAAAATCTTGATACAGTTTTTAAAATTGTTTGCAGAAACTCTTTTGCTAGTTCTCTCACCTTTATTGTTGCTAAGACAATTTAATTCATGTTTTTTTTAGAAAATAATTTAATTCATGCTTTTCTTCACCAAGTATTTGTGGAGTTGATGCTTTAATAAGTTTTCATTGTACATAATTGTTTCTGCAGTACTTTAATATGTTATTAATTTTTACATTAATATGTCTATCTTGTATCTGTGTTTTGTACATCAAAAACATCTAATTTTTATTTTTTGGTCAGGTAAAACATCTAATTTTTATTGACATATCTTGCTTACAAATTCTTTATGCTAAATATTTATTGTGTTAAAATTTAGAATTCAATTTACTACAAACTGGAAGAAAAAAAAAATTGACGTATACTACAAACTGATTTTTTTTTCTTCTTTTCGGAGAGCTACAAACTGAAAATTTAAAACCAAAATCTCAATGATATTATACTATTTTCTAGAGTTCTAATTAAATTTGGGGGAGGTCAACACGCATTAGGTGGATGAGGAAGATCAGCAGAGAAAAAAGTTTGGTACGGTAGGTTTTCACCCTTGTAGAAAAAACAATTATTTAAAGAATGAATTGGTTTTATTAAAATTTTTCTGAAAAACTTTCAAAGTCAAAAAGTTAGGGGACAACCCTTAAAAAAAAGCACCGATTATTACCTTAATTTTATTTCCTTGACTACCTTTTTTTTAAGAGTTCTTTGACAACCGTAAATTATAATTTTTTTTTTGACCGTATTAATTATTTTATTAAAATAATAAATAGCATAAAATTTGACCAAAAATAAAATAAAATGAAAAATAAATAGCATAAGCATATAAATAGGTGTAGTATATCCGCCGCAACACCCTCAATTTTCATTTTCAAACCAATGACTTTCAAACTTCTCCAATCTTGAATGCCATATGTATGAAAACGGAAATGATTTGCTTGGATTCACAATTAAACAAGCAAACAATGAACATTACCAACTTCTTCGTTGTGGTTTTGTCTTGCGGAAGCGGAATGATGGTTTAACCTGTTTCTTCTATTTTTTTGCATATTGGTATCTTTATAAATTGTTGGATCTATTAGCTCACAATACTCCATTCTCTGTCGTTGATGAAAATCTAGTGTTTGAGATTTTACAGTTGATTGGAAATCTCAAATGGTTTTTTGATGGAGCATGGTGGTCCGAGCTTGAACCCTTCTTACTCGATCACGAGAAGTATAGCAGGATATTTGTCGAGCAACTCGAGTATTATGAGAAACTCTTGACGGAAATATCCGATGATATTCAAACTAGAGAACAACAAGTTCTTGCAGAGCATAGAGGAATACTGGCTCAATGGAATCGTTATGCGGAGGGATCTAAACAAGTCTTTAGAGAGCGCATTGAGCACTTGGCCATGTAGAAACAAGAATCGGAAAGAAGCTCTAAATGCCAGAGCCAAAATAACTAAAAGCACTTATATTTGTACACATTCAATTTTCTACACTCATTCAATATATCATTTTATCTCAATCCATCAACACACATTTATCACTTTACTCTCTTAATTTCTCTCTCTCTAGTGGCAGATTAGAATTTGAGTGTCTAAGAATCATTTTCCAAATATTTTTTTGTCCAATTAGGAAAATCAAAATAATTTCTATCTTGATGTCAAATTCTTGATACATCTTTTAAATTTGTTTGCAGAAACTCTCTTGTTAGCTCTCTCACCTTTATTAGTTCTAAGAGAATTTAATTCAGGCTTTTATTCACCAAGTATGGGTGGAATTGATTACGTTAATAAAGTTATTATTGTACTACTATAATTGTTTCTGTCGTTCATATGCAGTTAATTGTTACATTAATGTTTATCTTGTATCTATTTTTGTACATCTAAAACATCTAATTTGGAATGAAACATCTTGTTTGCAAAGTATAATGGATTGAGAAATGATATTTGAACATTCATTTAGTGATAATTTTTGTGACAACTTTCTCTCTCATACTCACGTTATTTTTTACTTTATCTCTCTATTGCTATAATTTTCGTGCCAATACTACTTTTTCTTTGTAAATTATGGTTGTAAAATAAGTTGTCACCAAATTGGTTGATCGAATAACACTCCTCTAATGGATTTCGCATCCCTCGTAACAATTACTTATGTTAATTAAATAGCCATTGTGTTAAAATTTACATTCAATTTACTACCAACTGCAAATTAAAAACCAAAATTTCAATGCTAGCGACACACATTTTAACACATATTTTTCAAAACACTTTGTTTCGTTAAAATTTACATAGGTCCTACCAAACCATGTGGGCCCATCAAATCATGTGGGCCCATATAAATTTTGTGGGACTCATGTGAATTATAACCAATTAAAGAGAATGCGTTGAAAAAAATGTGTTGTTAGCATTTCTCTAATACTCATTCCGTTTCAAAATGAATGTCGTTTGAGGTTTTTACTCACATATTAAAAAATGCATTAATTAAAAGAAAGATAGATGTTATTTTACCAAATTATCCTAATCAACTATTGATTTGTTTTTCATTAAAGAAAAAAAATACTTTGGAAGTAATGTATATAATATTAATTGAAGGGTACAATTGAAAAGAAAAAGTTATTATTGTATTGGAAACTGAAAGTGACATTCATTTAAAAACATTTTTTTGACTAAAACGACACTCATTTTAAAACGGAGGAGTATAAATTTAGAGTATTGTTTGGCAGGTCAACATCCACCGACAAGCTTGACCGGTTAGAAGGGACAAGTAAAGAAAGCCAAAAAAAGGTTCAAGTTGAAGGTAGTTAGATAGTTAGCACATGATTTATTTATTTTTTCACTTTCAGAATTTATTTCCGTTCAATTGCCACTCTCATAGTATATCTAGTGTTAACGAGGATTGAATTAAAACGCAAGTAGGATATATAGTTTGAAGAGTACAATTGCCTGAATTGTTGAAGTGGGAACCAAGTGGTTCGTGAGTTCTTGTTTATAGTTGTTAAAGCAATTACCAACATCAATTGGGTTCAATTTTCATTTTGTTTTATGAAAAGTGGGTTCAATTTTTTAAAGATCATGTAATTAGAAGAATAACCGGGAATCGTATTGGTGTAAGACCAAGTTTATAGAATTTTTGTTGAAGAATTTGCGAGCGAGGTGACGGAAGGGATTTGGACTACTTAATGATGAGGGAAGAGCTGGTATGAGGGTCGGGTTGTGACCCGGTTTTGGAGTACATCGATGTAGGCATGAGCTGGAATCCAATGAGGGAGGAGGAAGGTGATGGCTAAAAATTAATATAATTTTAGAAAGATTAAATTTTTATTTTATCCTTAAAAAAATCCATGTTTTAATTCTAAAAGTATTTTGTCACCACTTTTGATTTCTTCTTTTAAATTTATGTATTATTCATTTTTTTTCCCAGACATATTTATTACATTGTAGAATTCATTTTTGTGAAAGATTAATCTACTACTAATTAATATAATAAAATCGTACTCCAACAAAATCTCGTAATTATATATTTAATTATTATTTTTTGGTTTATCACTACGAACCCTATAATTAATGTCCTATAACTAGAGTGAAAATTAAATTAGAAGTGGTTTTAGATGCTGAAAAAAAAAAAGGATTCGGCTCCTTTAAAGTTAACTTTAGAATGTAATATGGAAAATATCAACGGTTAATTAACAAATTAGACATAGATATTGTAGGTAACTCGACAAATCATGATTTTTTTTACGATAACAACCCTTGATTTCTCACTTTATAGTTACACTCTGTTTTTAGAGGATGTTTGCTCCTGAAAAGTATATCTTATCATGCTTGCACCCTTGTATACACTATCGAAAGCATGTTGTTGTGTGGGATAAATCAAGTCATAAAGGGTAAAATAGCAAAAAGACAAAAAAGGCATCCCATATAAGTGCGCTCTCTCTCTTAACCCTAACAATATCACTCTCTCATCGCCCGCGTCCTTCACTTTCAAATGAATTCAATGGTTGATAGTAAGAAGAATATCTGCCCTAATCTCCAACGCCAGATAGATGAATACAGAATGAAGTTACATGATTTCTCTCTTGAAGAACAAGAGAAAGAAGCCGTTTTCAACTTCATCGCCGTGGACTACAAAAATAGGCTTATTCGGATTAGGAATAGTCGATTTGAATGGAATTCTAGTCAAAAGCGTCGACGCCGTTCCATAGCATACTTGTCTCTTTACTCTTTGCTCGACCTTTTACGTCGACAGACTCCCGTCTCTATCCACAATCAATGTCTGCTACGTTTTGATTTTTGGATCGCAAAACTCAAAGGCCATTTTAAGGGAGAATGGTTAGATGAACTGGAGGCATTCTCACAATTCCTGCATGAGCACGACAATGATAAGTATCGCGGCAACAAAGGAACTGTCTCGCGACTAGAGTTTAAAGAGAAATATTTGATGGATTGGTACAACACTGTTTTGGAGCTCCAGGACCGACCAAATTTTTCTGATGAGATATTTGAGGAGGAAGCATTGAATGAGCGTTTTGAAGTTGTTGAAAGGAATCTTAAGGATATTGAGGCTCAGATTATGGAGGTTAAAACTGCTTTAAAGCTCAGAGCCGAACTAGCTTCTTTTGAGTTTGACATTTCTTCTCCCACCGCCATTATTCGAAACAAAGATACAAAGGTAGAACCACCTATACCTTAGTTTCTTTAGTTAAATATAATTGTTACATTAATGTGTCTGCTGTCAATCTTATTTTTGTTTTCTACTTCTCAAACATTCTAATTTGCATTTTAAATATATGCTTCATGTAATGAAGGATCTTGCTTGCAAATTATCCCACCATATAATTACTTATGCTACTAAATATCCATTCTTTGTTGAAATTTAGAATTCAATTCCTACAAACTGCAAATTAAAAACCAAAATCTTAATATTATATTTTCTAAGTTTCTGATTGGAATATATCTTATTTTGTATATGACAGGCTGGCTGGTTAGAAGGCAGAGATATAAAGGAAGCCAAGAAAGATAGAAGAGATTGAATTAGTAGTCTTAAATACACCAGCACTGTGAATTGATGTTCAAATGGTGCGTTTGTTTTTTTTTTGTAATGCTCGCTTCAGGATGTATATATTTGTATTTATTATCTTACTTTTCTGTTTTCAAGTGAGTCATTATGTACCATAGCTAACATTTTACTGCGATGAACGTTAATTTGAATTGTGAAACTTCAGCAACTTATGACTTTACTGTGAAATTATTTTGTGTGGAA
>Ga0315914_1009546_pt1 | contig 12424 bp, 6 predicted proteins | sample MpolenodulesMG_FD_203920 | JGI IMG/M metagenome (GOLD analysis project Ga0315914, IMG submission 203920) | Medicago polymorpha root nodule microbial communities from Los Angeles, California, United States - elongated nodules | ecosystem: Host-associated > Plants > Roots > Nodule | place: USA... | reverse complement strand
TCCAAAACCGTTAGTGTTCATCTCGCTAAGTCTCAAGAAAACAGAGAAATCAATACACACACCTCACTCAGTGTTTCCCAATGATGATTCCCCTCACTTTTCACTCGTGTTTCCCTAAGATTTAACCAGGCTCTGATATCAATTGTTAGAACAATCACTCTGTTCTATGCGCAGCGAAAGTGCTTATTAAGAATAAGCTGTTTTTGAGCAAGATGAATAACTAATAGAAAATGAAGAACTGAAAAGAGAGAAAATAATGAATGGGAGAATTTTTTATTGATTCACACAACTACTCTAATATTTACAACACAAGGAAGTGTATATATGCAACTAGATGTTGTAACAAACTCCTCTAACTAACTACATCAGAATCTGTCTTCAGAAGCTTCACTTCAGAAGCTTTACTTCAGACGCACCACTTCAGGAGCTCCACTTCAGACGCTCCACTTCAGGAGCACTACTTCAGACGCTCCACTTCAGAGGCGCTACTTCAGAAGCATTCTTCAGAGGCGCTCTTCAGTTATTGATTACTTATTCTAATAGCTGCAACTTCTAAGCTGATTGCACACACTATTGTCAAATATGTCAGTTTACATTGGTCTAGTCAAAGTACATGCACCATAAGCTATTTTGAATTATTAATTTATAAATGAAATTAAAAGCAAAACATTCTACAAAATAACTACCGTGAGAATTAAACATGGTATATACAACCTCAAACATTGATCCTTAGCCACTAAACCAGAGAGTTAGACGTGAAAATAAATGGTACCAAATAACATATATTCCTAATTAGAGAAATATAAAATATATTTTATCATATTTATCGTGTTTTCTCTCTCTTTAAAGACTATGCCTAGGATCAATATGTATCTATTATTGATAATATCACTCATTCAAATTTTAAGTGGTAAATATGAATAAGTGAAATAATTTGTACTAAATAAAAGAATAAGTTTAATTGGTAATATTGACATAAATAAATCATTTATGTAGACGAATGATGACAACATCGTGTAATTTTTTTATGAGAATAAAAAATCAAAATTTTGTAAGACGAAAATGTTTGCACCCCCTAGTCCAGGGTCCTAGATCTGCCAATATTCATGTGTTTTATAAAAAAAATCACGATAGTAAACATTGGAAATTTCTATGACACAGGAGCTTACGTCAAAACCGAATTTACAGGACACCTATATTTGAATTTGATAATATATTCAATTATGTGGTGCCTATCAGTAAGTCCTAACCCATATCTAATTAGCATTCCCAGCAACATCTATCAGATTAACCTGAACACTGCCATTAAAAAATAAAATAAATAAACCTGAACACTTTTAAATTTGATGAAAAAGTCTTGGAGCTTGCATCATAACTTTGGAATCTTTGACTTTTAAATTCAACTCCTATAAACAAGTATTTATCAGAATAATCAACTAAAGACTTTAAAATGTCTTCCATCTTGTTAAATGCTATCTTCCACGATAATGCCTTTAACTAATTTGATGTAAAAGTATGAGTTTTTGCCACTTCTCAGAAAACCAAAAAATGTCATTCTTTGCAACATTGAATCTTCTAGTGGTTTTGGTGATGCTGCTTATACTTCCATACAACAACGTGCATGGAGATGAACAACAAGAGTCATGCTCTACAAGGTGCGGTGTCCATAACATCAGCCACCCTTTCCGATTGAAAGACAGTCCTGAAAAGTGTGGTGACGAAAGGTACAACTTATCATGTGAGGACAACGACCAATTGATTTTGTACTATGGTTCATTTGGAAAATACTATGTGCAATCAATTAATTACAACAACTTTACCATACGATTATTGGATTTCAATACTCTTGGTTACTCTAATTATTCCCTCCAACCTCATCCACTAGGCTTCTATAATTTCACTTCAAGGACCATCGATCCAATAGCCTTGCCATATAGAATATTTGGGGACTATATAGATTTGTTGAAGTCTATGTTATATGTGACATGTCCCAATCGTGTCCAATATTCTTCAGGTATTTACTTTGATGCTGCTTGTATGAACATTAGTAATTCTTATGAGCTGCAGAAAGGGAACTATGTTGTGTTTGGGGACAAATCTCTTTTGGAATTGGGTCTGGGAGATGGATGTCGTATAGAGTTGATGTTTCTTACATCTTGGCCTTTTGAACATGGTGGAAACAACAACATTTCTTGTACGGATATTCGTCGTATGATGTTTTATGGATTTGAACTTTCTTGGCTCAATAGCCTTTGTAAACATGGTTGGTATTCCGACATCCTCGATTACAATGACCAACGTCCTCGTCGTTGTTCACCTTCAGGTAATTTTCTCCAAACGACTTCCTCAAGAGTTTTTTTCTTCTTCTCTGTCTGCGTTTGTAGATTAGACGATGAGGCAGGGAGTAGAGGAGAGGGATAATTGATAACATATATAGATTCTGGGTATTTAAGTTTAACGTTTATACCATATTAGTAAGTTTTTCAATTTTAAATTGGTTCTTCGTGTCAGGAAAAATAAACATGTGAGTCCTTTAATTTCTATTTTGTAACAAATAGATTCATTTTTTCATGCAACTTTGTTTTAAAAAGCTTACATGACCATTTGACATTAATGTAAAAGGTCTAAATAAGTGTGTATGACATCAAACATGATTACTTACATAATTTTTCTTGTTATTGCAGAACTGGTAGTTTTGTGTTAATCATATTACGTTTATGTTATTGCAGAAACTTGGAGTTTACAGGCTATGGTAACCGTATCTATCTTGTACTACATAAGTAAGCTCTCGCATTCCCTTTAATTAAGTGAGAGATACTCCTCTCGGTATTAATTATAAGGCCATTGACCAAATGGGTTAGGATTCTCAGTGCTAAATGCAAACTCAATATAGTTTTGATTGAGCAAGAATAGATCCATTATGATCTCATGAAAACAATTCAAAATAATAAAATATTGAAGCTATCTCAATTTAATATTGAAAACTGAGTAAACAAGATCAGTGTAGTTCTTCTAACTAAAATAAAAAAGTTCCTAACACTTGTCTACAGGTATATTGATTGGTTGGTTTGCTTAGCGGTGTTAAATTGAGCATTCAAATTTTTGCTGGATATCAAATTGATTTTAGATACTAATTTCATGATTTATTTTCCACTGCAAATCCTTTTCTTTACAGGTATGTTGCTTGGTTTGTTTACCAGTGTTAAATTTATTCTTGGAGCACCACTTATCATTCTATTATTAATCTACAAATGGCGACGTAAACATTTATCTGTGTATGATGGCATCGAAGATTTTCTAAGAAGTGACAATAGCATCATGCCTATAAGGTACTCTTACAAAGACATAAAAAAGATAACAGAACAATTCAAGATAAAACTAGGCAATGGAGGTTATGGAACTGTTTTTAAAGGAAAACTTCGAAGTGATCGTCTTGTAGCAGTCAAGTTATTGGACAAAGCCAAGACCAACGGTCAAGATTTTGTCAATGAAGTTACTACCATTGGTAGGATTCATCATGTCAATGTGGTACAACTCATTGGATTTTGTGTGGAGGGTTCAAAACGTGCTCTTATATATGAATTCATGTTGAACGGATCACTGGAAAAACACATATTTTCTCTTTTTGAAGAGAGTAACTCTTTGAGTTGTGAAAAATTGTATGCCATTTCTCTTGGTGTAGCTCGAGGTATTGCGTACTTGCATAGTGGATGCAATATGAAAATTCTACACTTTGATATAAAGCCACATAACATCCTTCTTGATGAAAATTTCAATCCAAAAGTTTCTGATTTTGGATTAGCTAGGCTTTCTCCTACAGACAAAACCATTGTGTCCTTAACTGCAGCAAGAGGAACCATTGGATACATGGCCCCTGAACTATTCTACAGAAATGTCGGCACAATATCTCACAAAGCTGATGTCTATAGCTTTGGAATGTTGTTAATGGAGATGGCAAGTAGAAGGAAGAACTTGAATGCATTGGCTGAGCAATCTTGCCAAATTTATTTCCCTTTTTGGATTTATGGTCAGTTACATGATGGAAGTGAAGTAACTATTGAGAATGACACAGATGAAGAAATGAAATTGGCAAAGAAAATGATGATTGTGGCTTTATGGTGTATACAAACAAAACCTAGTGATCGTCCTTCAATGGATAAAGTGATTGAGATGCTTGAAGAAGAAGATGGGGATTTGCAAATGCCTAATAAGCCTTACCTTTATCCAGACGATCTACCAGTTGAGGATTTTAGAGATGATAATACTAGAAGTTCATGGTCTTCCTCTGATACATCAATAAATGATTTAATGGAACCAACCTGATCTCGTGTTGGTTCTTGGATGAGCCGCACAAAATTTGAAGCATTTTTACTGCCAACCAACTCGTTCGGAAGTATTTCCCAACTTATGCAATTAATTTTAAATCTGTATTGGTATCACCATGATAGTCTTGCAATATGTATTGGTCTCACCATGTATAAGTATTAAAGTAGTCATGTTGAGACATCCATTGTCACCACCAACGGTTTGTAGGTCATTGAGAAGCCACCATATAAACATCGAAATTGTATGCGTTAATTGTTATAGGCCTCTACGAACATGTGAGTACACGATGGGGACGTTAGTGATTGATATACAAAAAAAAACATAATATCTAGCTTGATCCAATGAGCCTTTACAGAAATCTCGGTTTTTCTTTGTTGATCCAATGTGTTAGTGGTCTTTATAATCATCATTTTCCCACACCTCATTTTACTAGTATTTTACATGTATTTATTCTTTCAAATAGGAAGGTTTACCTTCCTTCCACCTTTCACATTTCATTTCTTTCGTGAATTATAGTGGTTTTTAATATTTAAAAGTAAAAAAAAAATTGCTCCTGAAAAATGGAACTATGTTTAGCGGGAGGAGAAATACTAGGAACACTCTCTTAATATATTAAAAAAATAAAAAAAAAATTTATATTTTAACACGGATCATGAAACTATGTTTAGCGGGAGGAGAAATACTAGGAACACTCTCTTAATATATTAAAACAAAAAATAAAAAAAAATAAAAGAATAAATAAATAAATTTTATATTTTAACACGGATCATGATATCATGGAGAAAAACGTTTCTGAATTTGTTTTTGGCAGTTTTGTTTACAATGCAAATATTATTATTATATACTACTCTGTTTATATCAAAGCTCAACTAATGTATTCCTCAATTTCATGGGGAATAGATTTTACAAAGAACACCTCTAAGGTAAATAAATAGTTTGATGTGTGTAGTCAATGTCTCCTGAATTTTTATTGCATTTCTCTATTTGATCAAAAAAAAGACATTTAGTTAATTTCACTTTGTGAGGAATCATAGTTTGGTATGGTTATTTGATGAACTAATTAAATCAAATCCAGGGTAGCCACGTAAGGGTGCTTGACGGTTTTTGATTTGGAAAGGAAATTTGATAACTTGATTTTCACATGTTAAAACTTCTTGACAGTTAATTATCGTGGCTGTTGTTGTTCCAACAACAAAGTAAACCATCATCAACAACAATCCCAAAACATAATAGCAAGTGTTCACTATCTTGATTCTTATGCAATAGTACTATGATTGTATGAATATTTCAAACTCATTTTGACTTCAGCTCCCTAATAATTTCTAATGTAACATATGAGCTTAGTCAATTGACATGTTTCTTTGACTACACAAGTCTTCTAGCTAGCAGCTTCCGAGACACTGCATTTAAGTCTTTACACATGTTTCTTTTGTAAGAAAAGAAAAAAATCTTGACTATGATGTAGATATGGTGGTCCACTTTGAATTAGTAGTCCATGAAAAAAGAATATCGTCCGAAATTTCAAATGTTACTTAACGACTTTTTTTCGACAATAGTCTTACGTCGACTTTAAGAAGTGACGTTCACGGTACTAGTATTCTCAAGAAGACTTTCAATCCAAGGAGTCGGGTAAACCCTTGATAAAAGTCTTACATCAACTTTAAGAAGTTACGTTCACGCTACACGACTCTTGACAACCATTATCAGGAAGACTTTCGACCCAAGGAGTCTAGCAAACCCTTGTAGAACCATCAACTCTGATGCTAATGTTGGGCCCTTGAGGGGAGTTTAACAGATGATCCACATTCGGTCAAGAGCAATCATACAAGAGAGTTGGACACCACATTTTGACTAAAAAACTTAAACATCTCAAACAAAATTCTTTTCATCCACAAATACGTGTACCACTATTACCGCATTATTTACATGACATGTTGCTTGAAACAAGGGACGGCCCAATATTTTTAAAAGTAAGCGAGGCCTAGAGCAGTGTTGAATATACGAGGCCTTTTTTGTTCAAAAGTGCCTTTTATTGAAAATTGTTGTTCACATTTCAATGTTTGCTTAGAAACACCAGTATTTTACGAAAATAACACTTCGTCAGTTAACTACCGATGAACTAAACTCGCGGTATTTAACTATCGATGTGGTTATTTTCCATCGGCAGTTAACTGCCGCGGAGCTTAAAACCTGGAATTTTCCATCATAATGAGCAGAAGTTGGTTCCTTGCAGTCAATTTCTTTTAACAAAGAGGGAGGGAGACATTAATTTTCAATTTCTTTTTTATCTCTTGCAGTCAATTACAATAATAATGCGTTCAATTATTTCAATCAGGAAGTTTGTTCTATAATATATAGTATTACTAGATACAAAAAAATCAATAAATAGAATTTTGTCTTGACCTTCACCTGATTACTACAAAATAGGTTGTAGACAATGCTTCTAAGGCGATGTGTATTCTATCGTTGTTAAAGCATAAGGCAACACTTTTTCATATTAGTTGATATAATTTAAAGGTAGTTAGGTTGTTAGTTAAATAACTAATAGTTAGTTAGATAACTCGAGTCACTAATCACATAATTCAAAGTTAATTAGTTACGAGTTTGTTTTAATTGTTTGTTAATTCCCATGTTGTATAAACGGTCTCTAATCACATAATACTTTACATGTGATCATTAAATAAAATTTTGATTTGCTAACCATCCTCATTATCTCTTTATCTCCAAATTTCTCATTATTTTCTTTCTTCACAAAAATTACTTTCATACACTAGTTTTGTTAAAAATATGTTTAAGAGTTCAATGTGGCATCTATAGCTGGGTTGGGTCAACAATTGTTTCGAAGGAAAGAGTGTACAATCTGTGAGAAATGACAACTTTCAAACAATAGTAGTTTCCATGTGTATTTACCAATTTTTGAAGGTAAGAATTTCGACCAATTAGTCGTAAAGATGAAGGTGATCTTTCGATGTCAAGATGTTCATGATGTTATCAAGGAAGGTGTGTCAGTGCTTGCAAGAGCTGCTACTAAGGCACAAATTAAAATGCATAAAGAGTTGAAGTAGAAAGATGGGAAGTGGTTTTTTTTTTTTTGACAAAAAAGAAGGGAAAGTGTTGTTCTTGGATCAGTACGTTGTTTGTAACATCTTTCAGAAGATAATGCATTGTGAAAATGCAAAGGAAGCTTGGGATACAATCATACAATGGAGAAGGTGTATGCAGAAGATAACAAATTAAAGGTGAGATTACAAGCATTGAGGTCGCAGTATGAACTTCTTGCAATGACTGATCAAGAATCCGTGAGTCGATTCTTTGATCGATTGATCAACTTGAGGCTACTTTGCTCATTGATTACTATTTCCTTTGCTCCACACATCTATGTTTTATTGGTGAGATTATTTGTTCAAATTCAAAACAGGTTGAAAAGGTATTAAGAACACTGACATCAAGGTTCGATCATACTGTAGCAGTCTTGGAGCAATCCAAGAATTTTTAACAGCCCTTATGAGACATAAGCATTGTTAAAGCCTAAAGGGTTTGGTGTAGTGGATGGTCAAAATGCAAGATACTTGGGTTCAGGAAGACTGTGAGAAAAGATGAGGGTAGATACTTACAAAGTCATACTGAGAAGCACAAGTTAGTTTGGTGTCTCTTGAAAGATTAATTAATGAATGAAAATATGCATAGAAATGATATCATGATCCGTGTTAAAATATAGTTAAAATATAAAATTTATTTTGATAATTAAGAGAGTGTTCATAACATTCTCTTCCCACTAAACATAGTTCCATTTTTCAAGAGCAAAATAAATTTTACTTTTAAATATTTGAAGAAAAATAAAAACCTCTTAAATTCAACAAAGAAACGAAGTGTGCAAGGTGGAAGGTAGACCTTCATATTTGCATCAATGAATACATGTAAAATCCTGTAACAACCTATTAAAATGAAGTGTGGTAAATTGATGACTATAAAGACTACTAACGCAATTGATCAACAAAGAAAAACTGAGTTTTCTATAATGGTTTATTGGATCAAGCTAGCTATTTTTATTTTTTTTTTGTATATCAACCACTAAAGTCCCCATTGTGTATTCACGCATGTTCGTGGAGGCCTACAACCACTAACGAATACATTTTCGATTCTTATATGGTGGCTGCTCAATGGCCACCAACGGTTTGCAGGCCATTGAGCAGCCATCATTTAAGCATCAAAATTGTATTTGTTAGTGGTTGTTGGCCTCCACAAACATGTATAAATACACAATGGGGACGTTAGTGGTTGATATAAAAAAAAATACATAATAGCTAGCTTGATCCAATGAGCCATTACAGAAAACTCGGCTTTTCTTTGTTGATTCAATGCGTTAGTGGTCTTTATAATCATCATTTTACCATACTTCATTGTACTAAGTTGTTATAGTATTTTACATGTATTCTTTCATGCAAATATGAAGGTTTACCTTCCACCTTCCACACTTTATTTCTTTGTTGAAATTAAGAGTTTTTTTTATATTTAAAAGTAAAAGTTATTTTGCTCATGAAAATGGAACTATGTTTAGCAGTATGAGAAATGATATGAACACTCTCTTACTATATTAAAATAAACTTTATATTTTAACACGGATCATGATATCACGGAGAAAAACGTTTCTGAATTTGTTTTTGGCAGTTTTGTTTATAATGCAAACTATATATAAACATGCGCGTTGCGTGGAGTATAGTTATTCATAACATATAAAATTGAAGATGAGTATAAAAAATATAGGTTGTCGTTGATTTAAAAGTATGCAGGTAAATATTTGACAAGTAAGTTTAAAACTTAAAGAACCTATGAGGTATTTGGTCTAAAAATTGAGAGTGGGATGGTGATGAGCACTATAGTAGATAATAGAAGCATTTTTGTCTCAAAAGTTAGAAGGGAGAATATTAGAAGCATCAATGTTACTTATAAAAATAAATCAATCACAATTTCAAGTAGATTCGTGAAGCAATCATTCCCATCTGGCTTGGCTTATAATTGTAGAATCTTCATCAGCGAGAAGATAGGAAATTGTGTTGGAAGACAACATTCTTTAGTAATAAGTTAATTGATTTTAATTATAATAAAAAATAAATTGATAAAGTATGTAATCTATAAGGACCAATATCTCATAATAAGATATGATAATAAGTGGCCATAATAAATAGCTAATAACATATGTAATTATTGTATATAAAAAAAAAGGAAAATCCTATGGTGAAGTCATGAAAATGACTTTTTTAGTAAAGTTAACACCATACCATCAAAAATCTAATGAGTAACACTCCACTGTTCGTACAATGGCATCAAAAGTTCAGTCCTCATAGTATCATCAATTCATCAGATTAATAAGACTACACTTAATCTAATTTTATCCTACCTTGTTATAAGCGTAACACCCCACAAAGTGTAACACTTAAGACTATCACATAATATCATCAACTCTGTTTGCATGTTAAAGATTCCAACGATAAAATAGTACATGTAAGTCCAAGATGTTGCAAGCATTACTAGATGAATTACTATTGATCATCAATCAGTAATCAACAGTTTAAAAATGAATCAAACATTAAAATCAAAACTAACTTTTTCAAAAAAGTCAGTTTCCTAACTGCACCGTATCTCCCAAAAAAAAAGCATACACATGTAGAGGATGTTATACCATAAACTCCAACAATTAATCTTTTACCCCTACAAATAATTTAAAATGTCAATTTTATCCTTTTTAAGGAAGGATGCCATACCATTTTTTTGAGGGAAGGATGCCATACCATTTTTTTGAGGGAAGGATGCCATACTATATTTCCGGTAAAAATGTCAATTGTATATAAAAAAAAAAACCACAACGAAGGATGCCATGAATAGAAGAAATTGTGAGCCCATTTAGTTCAAAACTTTATTTCCACGTGAAATTAATCAATTTCATTTTCAATTGCGGAGAAAAACTGTAAACCGAAACACATGGAAAAGTTATCCAGAGATTTAGGGGTTGAATGACTAAAATTCTGGAACCTGTGCAAAAAAAAAAAAAATGTGGGGTGAAGTCAATTGATAAAAGTGGTAAAAATGAATTTATTTATTTTTTGTTTGTAAGGGTGAAGGTTTAAGGGTAGAGGTAGAATGTAAAATTTCCACATATATATAGTAGAACAAAATCATCATAAAGTTTATATGTTGTTGAAGATGGATGTGTGTTGTTAAAGGTGTGTGAGGGAGTAGTTAGGAAGTAAGTATTTTGGAGGCTGCCACATTAGATATACTTAGTGATGTGCCAAATGACGTATGAGGTGTCCGCATATGGTTTTAGGGTCTAATTTGATATAGATATTATTATTATTATTATTTCCTGTTATCTATGTTTATATCAAAACTCAATTAATGTATTCCTCAATTTCATGGGGAATAGATTTTACAAAGAACGCCTCGAAGGGAAATAAATAATGGTCCCCGTAAGGGAAATGTTCCCTAACTTGCATGCTAAGGAGAATTTAGCATCTGAGGAGGAACTTTCCCCTTGTTAAGGTATAAAGAAATGTTCTTCATAAAATGAAAAAAGAATCTAATGAAATTGAAGGCCTAACTCATCCTTAAAAACCGGTTCATAAGGTGAGGATTGTCTCCTCTATGTAAACTTTTATCAAGAGTCTTATCTATCCGATTTGGATATGGGTTTTCCCAATAGATTCATTCTTATTATTTGTAAAAATAATCTAACTCTAATTTGATTACTTTATACATGGAAAAGTCTCAAGCATCTAAGTATGAAGTCACTATAAGGATTAGCACTATAAGGGCTCAATCTTAAGAAAACACACGGAGATTAAAAAGAAGTTTTCTCTTATTGGGGAGTGGGTTGTTTGTATAAATTGGATAGGCAACATCTGATTTCTACAGCCTCAAACTCACGGACAACAACCATCAGGTAATGTACAGGCAAGGTATGAGGGAATGTTAGTTCTGTTGTAGAATCGTGCGATTGCACCATTTTTACTCAGTCCTCAACAATACATACATCATGTGAGAAAGATGCCACTTCCTTGTCCAAGGTAATCTGTGATGGTGTTCTTGTTCAGACAAGTGGCGAAGCTGCTTGTGGAGGTGTCCTTTGTGATCACCATGGAACAATTTTATTTGCTTTTGCATCTGGATTCGTTGTTTGATAACACATGCTATGCTCTGGGATATTTTTCTTGACACTAAACTGGTGCTGATTCTTTAAAGAAATTCAAATCGAGTCTGATTCAGAAATGGAAAGAAAGAAAGAAAGAAAAAAGCTAACTATGGCACATTTAATTCCATGAGTCTAAAAAAAATAAGTTTTCAACACATCCTTAAAACATAACAAGATATCACAAAAGCAAGTAGAGAAAATAATTCCTTTTAACCTTATAAATACCCATTCAGAAATCCACATCTAACTCTTTGTGGGTTTTATCCAAGAATATGTGCGGGTACGTATGAGTAATATTTATATATCTATAAATACATATTCATTGCTTGGAACAAAAAATTTAGATGCAAATGATGTGTGACTCATATTCAAATTGGTTACATGGTATCAGATACTGATGTACCAGAGGAATACCATGAACTACCAGTCCTATCATCTCTAGCATCCTCATCTTTTACATAATAGTCAGGCTTATTAGGCATTTGCAAATCTTCATCTTCTTCTTCAAGCATCTCCAACACTTTATCCATTGAAGGACGATCGCTAGGTTTTGCCTGTATACACCACAAAGCCACTATCATCATTTTCTTTGCCAATTTCATTTCATGATTTGTATCATTCAGAATTGTCATTTCCCTTCCATCTTGTAACTGATCATAAACCCAAAAAGGGAAATAAATCTGGCTAGATTGATCAGCCAATGCATTCAAGTTCTTCCTTCTATTTGCCATTTCCATTAACAACATCCCAAAGCTATAGACATCAGCTTTGTAAGATATTGTGCCAACATTTCTATAGAAAAGTTCAGGGGCCATGTATCCAATCGTTCCTCTAGCTGCAGTTAATGTAACAATGCTTTTATCTGTAGGAGAAAGCCTGGCTAGTCCAAAATCAGAAACTTTTGGATTG
>Ga0315914_1009540_pt1 | contig 12430 bp, 6 predicted proteins | sample MpolenodulesMG_FD_203920 | JGI IMG/M metagenome (GOLD analysis project Ga0315914, IMG submission 203920) | Medicago polymorpha root nodule microbial communities from Los Angeles, California, United States - elongated nodules | ecosystem: Host-associated > Plants > Roots > Nodule | place: USA... | reverse complement strand
TAAGTTTTTAGCAATGTTTGTATCTGATGTAATCTATCGATTTGAATGAATGAATATCGTTTTATTCTTGTTAAAAAAAAAAATTACCAAATTGACTAGTATCTTCTACTTCAATAAAATAAAAAAACTACATGCCAAGCATATATATTGGCATAAAAAGCATTTTTCCTCAAAGAAAAAAAAATAATTCTTCAAAACCTTCCTGTAAAATACTTCCCAATGTTGTAGTTCATTTCATTGATAGGAAATTCGAATGGGGTTCCTGACTCCACAAACAATAGTACCTATGTATTTAAACTTGTCAGTCCACTCCACAAAAATTAAGGGAAAATTGCTTTTTTGACTTTAAAAGTTTTCTAATAACACATGGAAAATATCAAATTGTCCTCTGCGGTAGTTAACTACTGTTAGCATATCCAGCAACAGTTAACTACCGCTGAGGCCAGCGGTAGTTAACTGCCGTTGCGATCTGGAATTATAAAGAGCATAGAAACTCCAGTTTCTGGTTACAAAACACATGCAAAACAGCTTCAAATTTCAATCCAAAATCACTCAAACCTCATTTGCTCGAAAATCATCCTAATTTCTTCAAGTAAATCACAAGTAAGTCATCTTAATCCTATTTACATGCAATGTAGGTTGTTTAGGGTGCTAGTTTTCATAATTTTAGCAAAATTTTAGTGTTTAGGTTAGGTTTGAAAATTACTAATTATGAGTGAATTAGATGTTGTAATGGATTGTTTATGCTGGAATTGTTATTTAGAGTAAGTGTAGGTACAATGTAGTTGTTTAGATGTTGAACTAACACTAATTATTATGACATTTTGACTATGGTGATGGTGATGTAAGATTATGACATTTTCACACCTTGTGATATTTCTATAACATTGTCGTACCTTCAATATTATTTCTTGTGTTTTGTTTTTAACATGTTAAAATTATTTTTAATTTTTATATGTTTTAGAAATGATCAATGTGAAATTGGATGAAAATATAATGATTGAAAAAATGTGTTCAAAATGGTATGTATAAACAGGTTCAAATGTAGGGAAAAGGGGAAGGAGAAAGCTATTGGAATTTGAACCAGGAAAGCAACGGTAGTTAACAATCGTTGGCCTCAGCAGTAGTTAACTGCTGCCGGATATGCCAACGGTAGTTATTGGAAAGCTTTTGAAGTCAGAAAAGCAATTTTCAAATTAAGGATCTCCATTGGGACCTTAATTTGAAACTTTGCTAGAACAAATGAGTATTAAATCATGTATAGCTTTGTATTGGGCCTAATATATCCTTATAAAATCAAATAGTTAGGAACAATCTAACAATTGTTCTCATTCCCATAAAAAAAATATTTACAAGAATACCTTAATTGAAAAACTCAATGTGACTTCTGTTCTGTCATGTTTGTTCCTTTCGTTTTCACTTGTTTCCCTGTGATTTTTCAGGTTTTCCTACGATCCACAATTTGGTTGTTCTTGCGATAATTTTCCACGTTCAATTGTGGTCTTTGTATCTTGAAGTCCAAACTCAATCTCTTCTTGTGATTTCCACTAAGTGTTACCTGTTTTTGTTTTACCTCACCTCAACTAGGGTTTCAACGTCGTCAAATTGTTGTTGTATGTCATCTTGTGTTTCTATATTATCATTTCCTCATGTTCTCTGTCCTACTTTCTCGCGCATATGTTGTCGGCTTATGTCTTGCAGCAAATTTTCCAAGTTACCGTGGCTCCCTTTCTTTAATGTGTTCTACCTCTGCTTGTTTGAGATGTATCTTGATTTGTTCAAGATTTCACCATTGCACACTGAAGTTGTTGGCAATAGAGAAGAAGATGAGCATCATCCTTTAGTCAGAGTTTCTTTCTAATGGAACTAGACTGCTACAAGTCTTTCTCTGATGGATCGTTCTCCACCTCATCCATCTCCATTTTATCTGGCTTCTACGGTTGCCTCATCAAATGCTGAAACATCCTCTGAGTGTCCCCCTCGAAAGCCACCATGGCAACGATGTGATTTGGCTAATCCACCATCACACAGTTTTAGATTTGTTGTCTTTGTCGGTGTTTTTTTTAATATTTCCTTGTCATGTTTCTTTGGTTGAGTTTGTTATTCTTAGTTTGTTTTTAAATGGTACCTCGTGTTTGCTGAAATGCTTCAGAATAACTCATTTTATCGATATTGTATATTGAGAACGAGGCTTATTATGACGGCTATCACCAAATCCATCATCCTGTCAGCTCACAAATGACTTGTCAATATGTGGTCGAATTGGACATCTCAAAGATCACATATAGTCTAATTGAGCGGACATCAGCAAATATCCATTTTCGTAAATGGATTGTATTAAAGACCGGATCTCACTTTATCATTGATGTTTAGCCATATGTAGAAGAAATTAGTTTGATTGTTAGGATTAGGATTTTTGCTTGTATACGCCTTATTGGCTCCTGAAATATCTACATGTATAGTTAGCTTTTATTTGGCTATCTTAATCACTAATACTTATATCAAAAGATGGATGAGGAACACCCCAACTCATTACCATTTTGATTGTATTATCCTTATTTTAGCATTTTAATGAATGAAGTTTATTTTATTGTAAAATTTATTTTTTTCTTTAAACGTGATTTGAGAAAATTAATTGAACAAAAAATGGTTTGTCATGTTTTTGTCATGTGCCAATTTTTTAATACTACTTGGTGATAGACACATTCTATCACCAGAAAGAATATAACAATATAAAAACCTATTTTGGTTGGCCTAATGGTTGGTTTAGGATCTTAGAGTATGTTTCTCTCAAAGTATCAGATTCAATTTTCTCTGCTGTCAATTTTAGTGGGTTAAGTTCATGCACAGTCATGATCTGGCTTTAAATGAGGTCACGCAAGTGAACGGTGGAATTAAATCCCACAGATTAGTCGGTTCTTAAACCGAAGACCGATTTTTAAAAAAATATATATAACAATATCAAAAATGTGTTTATATAAAAAAATCATTGGATTCTCATATCTCCCTTCAGGTGTACTCTATGCCCGTATGAAAAAATTGTTGTTTTCAATTGCATCAACAAATACAATTATGTCACTTTCCATGCTTCTTTTCGTGCATTTTTTTTTTTTTATAATAAGCACTTTTTTGGTCAAAATTAAGAAGCACACAAGAGATATCAGGCCTCTATTCACACACAGAAATGAGATATCAGGCCTTTCTGTAAAAATAAAAAATATCTAACCAATCCAACATCTATTACTTCAGGACAAAAGAAAATTCTAGTAGTAAGATTCTTCTCTAATAAATTTGTTAATACATTACTTCAAACGATTGTTTTTTGTTTTAAATTATAAAAATAGTAATTTTGATATTAAATAATGTAGATATTATTTTTGGAGATTTTTCAAAAAAAATATATGACTTTTTATGTTTGTTACCGTGATGAACATTTTTTTTTTCTTCCTTAAAGTACCAACATGTGGATCAAATGTAATGTGGATGCGACATTCGGAGGAGCGATGACGCTGTTAGAAGAAATCCCTATGACTATCAATAGAATCCCTATGACTATCAATAAAGGGTGTGAGAATGTGATTTTTGAGACTAATTTGCATAATTTGTTAGATTTCCTTTCTTCCCTTAGAGATAGAGTATCTGAATTTAAGCTATAATTTCATGTATTATTTCTTAGTTGTCTTTGCATTCCAGTTTTAAGGTGAAGTTTATTAAACGATAAGTGATCATGGTTGTTCCGACTCTTTTTAAGGTGGCATGTTCTTAGTCTAGTAACCTGTTTTTAATTAATGATATCGATTAAGTTGGTTTCAGAAAAATAAAAAGAGAGACTAATATATATGGCTCAAAAGTCAAAACTATCATATACCTTTGTAGTGCTTTTTTCTGGAAAAAATAATACCTCTGCATCTTGTCTTATTTTCTTTGTTTCTTGATTTCTTATCTATAGACCGTAAGCATTTGATTTTGAGACGTAAATATAAGGTTGAAAAATGAATTGACAAGTCAAATATATGTCCCCACCCCACCCCACCCTATGAAATGAGTATGTGGTTGTTCTATTTATCTAACTCTATTTACTGTTGATTTATGAAATAGATAGGCATAAAATGAAAAATTAGTGATGCTTATTGATGATGTTCACTTACTAAAATTAGTGGTTCTTAATGATGAGGATCTCATTAATCTTTCCCTTTGTTTATCTCTCGTAAATGATGAATAAATAAAGGGTAGATCAATGATGCCAAGTCGAACTCATATTGAAATGGAGCACAATAACAAGGCTCACATGTGACCGGTGGCTGGTTTAGCTTATAATTGAATCACACAAAATATAGTGAATTACACGTAGACAAAGTCTAAGGTTCGGTTGTAAAAAAGTCATAAAAAATATATTGGGTTAGGAGGCTGTTTACTTAAAGTTTAACATTATCTGGTTTTCAGTTGTGCGAGTAATATGAAAAGAGAGAGATAGACACATCAGAGTCGTATCTGAGGCAGGACGAAGAAGGCGACCGTCCTAAATCCCAAAAAATAAGTACGAAATTTAGGCCTCAAATATATTTTTTAGGGGCCTATTAGGCCCTAATGAAAATTGCTTAGTTTTTAAAGGGATGTGTACTTGTATGAGCATTTGAATATTAAATAAAAAGTTCAAAGTTTTTTGTATCAAGTATGATGTTTATATATATTTATTAGTTAGGGCTCAAATTGTAGGTTCGCCTTAGGCCACCAAAATCTCATAAACAACCTTGTTCGGCATAAGGAGGAAGAATGAATTCTTTAGGGTGAAAAAGTTAAACTTCATTTATTTTGATGGTTGAAATCGAAATATGTTATTTTGATTTTAACTATGAATTCTTCCTCATAGTTTTTTTTTCCCTAAAAAAAAAACTATGAGGAAGAATGAATTCTTTAGGGTGAAAAAGTTAAACTTCATTTATTTTGGTGGTTGAAATCGAAATATATTATGTTTGATTTTAACTATAATTATTAGAGACTTGATCTTGTTGAATTCTTTTTAGACACGTCTTATGCTGAAAGAATTTTTCAGTTTAATAATATATTTTATGTTGGCCTATTAAAAAATTAAAAAAAAAAAAATATGCAACTAATTGGCTTGAACTAAACAAAATCCACGATGACTTTTTTATTTGATCTGATACATTGCTTATGAATCACGATGACTTATATATTACAAAAAGATATTGGGGTCTTGTCGTATTTTCTTTTTTAGGGGATTATCGTATTTTTTTATTATTTTGAATTTTATAATTAGATGGATTATGATACTTCAAAATATACACGAAAACATCAAAATATATTTGGGTCTATCTATCTTATAGGTGTCACTATATTCTATCTCATATTCAATCAATGTCCACAATGATAATACAATATGGGTCCATATACTATTAGATATTAATTAATGAAAAATCCACCATGCATTGAATATGTGGTGTGCAGTGTCGAGTCATTTTGGCATGTTTTTGTTTTGTACTTGCTCGATAGGATAATGAAAATGACTCTCACCAATCCACTCATCTTAGCTATATAGCACTCACTTTTGTTTAGGTTTTTTCTGGGTACTCCTTCGGATATTCCCCACTTCCAACTTTTAATTGATTCAAGGATTTTGTAATAAAAGAAAATTTGATTTATGGATTTAATTGTTGTTTTGTGTGTATACATATGTGTGTGCATGTCTCTGGTATGTGTCTCAATGTATCCCACAATTTAGACAATTTGAGTTAACTGAGATTAACCATTGAATTGAATGAGTTCATTGGGAGATATTTCAGAATAACATGCAAAAGTGGTATTTATTGTGTCATGAGGGAGATCCTTGTTGAGTTGGATCAATATATAGAGTTAAGAACAACTGCGTAAATGAGTTTAAACATCATGTCTTCACCTCAAACCATAAAGCAATGGGTTTTATTTAAAACGTCCTATTTTTTCTTTTTAAAATATCATTTGTTCATATTATATACTTCGAACTCCTATAGATGGATTTTTGGATTATACAATCTAAAATATGTTGAAACCCATCAATGGTTATGTAATTGATGTAAAAGGTCTTTGTTGATTGTTATCCGATCCCTGTAAAAATTGCAAAGCAATTGCAGGGATCGTATGAATGGTCAGCAGTGACCATGATATCATAAACCACTCATAATTAAAAACGAGAGAGAAAATTTTAGAATGGACGAGAAGTGAAGAATGAATGAAAATGTTGAAAGATGAAAGTCTATTTATAGACATACAATGTTCCTACATTTAAATACAATCAAAGGAAACGTTAACAAAAATGCAATTACCACACCACAAACAGTTTAAACCTTTGATGTAACGCCGCATACCACATTTTAGGATGATTCTGATTATATAATCCAAAATCTTCAGAGAAGCATTCTGATTATAGAATTCGAACTATCTAAGAATGTGTTCAAACTTGAGTTTTGGAGGATTTTGCATGGTGCATAGCACATGAAAAAATTAAACGACATGATTCAAAAGCATATAACAACAAAATAAGCTAAGTGGTGATGAAAGGGAAGGTGTTCTGACATGTTTTTTTGAATTTGATCTTGTTGTCCTGCCAACTAACATATTTCTTTCGTCAGGACAACAATATCAAGTTCATCACAACCTGTTGGTGTTCGGATCTTCTGAATAATTTTTTCATAGTTCTTTGTTGTGTTTTACAGTAAATGAACAAAATATGTCTATTAATACAAGTTTTTTTGCATCGTGGACCACATAAACTATCAGTGCAAAGTGGACCGCAAAAAAAAATCATGTTCTCGACAGATTCGGATTATAAATTCGAGTTGTCATTCACCATACAAAGTCCGAGTTTTAATACAAGTAATTTAATTTTATCTACATAGATTAAATATAACAATTTCAAATATTAAACGACATAATTCAACATCGTAAAACACATAATAAAACACAACATAACATATCAGATATCAGCCAAACTAACTTCATATAGTTCCTCCATGTAAGCCCGGATTCCTTCATATATCTTAGGTTGAATAAAAAAATTTCAAATATCTTCAAAAATCATACCAATGAAAACGTCTAACTGGATTAGTTAGTTGGTACTGAACCGGCCAAATATTGAGTACATGGTTTTCACATCGTCGCCATTCTTGAGTTTTATCTGAGTAAACTAGAAATTTCCATCTGATCCGGTCGATGGATGTCGATACAACATTATCCACCCTCCTTGTGTCTCTATGGTTGAGTCGACGGTTGATTTGGTCCAACTGATCCTTCAACCCAAAAAGTGTCACATCATTTCGAACTCTGACCAAATTAAATTTTCCCCGTTGTAGTAAACTACAAACTAATTTGGTGTTCGGATTAATTATTGAAGTGTCCATGATTATTTGGTGTGGTTTACAACATATAAACAACTGCACCAATTTATAGAAGTTTTTGTGCGTCGTGGACCACATAAACTGTTAGTGCAATGTGGACCATAGAAAAATCCTATAATTGGTTGGTTCAGATTATATCATTTGAACTATTTGTCACCCTACAAAGCATGAGTTTTAACACAGTCTTAACTAGTTTGGATTATAATTTTTTTTGACCAAGAACCAGTTTGGATTATATAATCCGCGCGAACCAGCTCAGAGTGTGGACGGTGCGACCACACCTTGTTTTTGGTATTTGAGAAGGCTTGAAATATGATGTCTTGGAGAAGAAAAAAAAACCTTGAAGGATCACACAATTTTCATTTTGGGTGGTGAAAGAACAACTTCTGTGACTATTGAAAACGAGAGAGTTTCTGAGTTAGACTTATTTATAGGAAAGTTTCAAATTATATAATCTGAAGGAGAGTATTTTCAAAATATTAGAGGGTGCTTGAGATGAGAGAAGAACAATAACGAAGCATTACAAATGCATAGGTTGGCCATGACTCACCCCCTTAAAAAAGATTTTTTTTTATACAGGTAAAATGACAAAAATATCTATGACTTTAAAACAAATTTTATGTTGGCCCATCCAACCCACTCTCTCTATGTTTTTTTTGAACAAACTCAACTCATTGTCTTCTTGTCCCCTCTTCATGTATATACTTACACTTCCTTCTTCTCACTCTTTGTTTCTCAACTCATTCCAATTAATCCAGCTTTGGTCGGTGATCCATTGAAAGGAGAATCAATGCAACTATTAGTTTTGAGTCTATTATTACAGATTCCAAGTCATTTGAATCGTATAATTACTTGTATAAATTTTGTGATCCACCCAAAAAAAAAATTGGCTCCCCTAAAAGCCACCGAAAAAGAGTGAGAAAAGTAACGACCACATTTTTTTACCCCTTATAAGTATGTCTTGACAAAGAGCTTTACGAGACCTTGATCAAGAGTGAAGGAGATCCAACTTCGCAAAGTTGTTTGAACTATAAATTTTACTGCTGAAAAAATGTCAAACATTTATATATGCTATTCAAATATGCTTTTGCTGATTTAAAAAATAACACCAAACATGTATACATTCTTTACATAATTGGTATACATTTAGAGCACATTTTTTTAAGATACATTCGATAAATCCAATTATGATATCAAATAATTATGTTAGTTTGTAAAATATATTTTCAAATATTTACATGGTAATATATGTACGATTAATTGATTGAATTATTTGTGTCCTGTATCTCGTCCATATCAATTTTCCATCGCCAGGTAATTTTTATTTTGCTCTAAAATGTATAATTTAAAAGTCAATGAAAGTTGTCATAGGAAAAAAAACGAATTCATTTCTCTCATGGTAGGTCACCTTTTTCTTCGTTGCTTTTGTCATCAATATCTCAAACAAGGATGGCAACAGCCAAGTAGGGATGATGATGGATTGCTATGCTGAATTGGACAATAATTTCTTTGATGTATCAAAGTCTATATTTTTCATAGAAAAATGTCTATGTCTATATCTATAAGTATTTATATGATAGCGAATATTTATTTACGATTGCAAATATTTATTGATATCCATATAATTTTTTTCTATAAAATAAAAATATGATATAATATAAGAACATTCTTTGAAAAGGAGTATAAAAACATATATTATATTAACCTTGTTATATTTCGTCAAAAAAATCTACTAGAAAAAAATAAAATAATGAAAAAAAAGTTGATGTCATTTTTTTTTTACAAAGAAAGGCCTATAGGATTCAGTTTATAATAATATGTTAGAATTATGGGATACATGTCAATAAACCAATTTCTTTCAAAAAAAATTGTCAAAAAACAAATGGACATTAGCTATAAATAGTAAATATACTGCCTTAGTGCATGAATTGTCAGACAAGCTCAACATGAAATAAATGCAATTTCATAATCCTTATTGGTTTGTCTAACAAACTCAACATGAAATTATTAATGGGAGGAGAAAAGCTTTTTAGAAAATATAATATTTATTTCAACAAACTAAAATGATATACATTAATAACAAAATTGATTCACCCTGCATATAGTGAACCAACCAAGAATATTTACAAGATTAGGGTGCCGGTGAAATAATAATCACCCACCCAAAATCGAAACAAATTACATGTGGACACTCATACAAAGGAGATGATGTTTCCACCAATCATGATAACTATAGCTAAAATTCACCTGTTTAGATTTCAGCGCCATAAGAAAGAATTCAATTTAACCTTTTCAGCTAAAACAGACGGATCAGAAACCGTATTTTAGAATAGACGGTTGTTCCTCTCTTTCCAAATAGCGCAAACAGTAGCAAACCAAATCTAATATGAAATTGAACTTAGAGACACACTCCTTTTCTATTGTGAAAATATCAACAACTCGTTTAAAATCAAATACAAAATCAACATGTTTTAAATGAAGATTATGCATCCGAGACAAAGAAACCACAAGCTTCATCTACATCCATCATACAAAAAGATGAAAACCACTCGGTCATAACAAGGACAAAATTACTGATGTTGTCTTTATGAACAATTTCAATCTCTATGCAATTTTGTTGACAGAAAAAGTTTATATCATCATAAAATATTGATAGAAAATATTATAGTATATATTATGTATTTAATAGGAAAAACTATTATTATGTTTTTTGGCAGGAAAAAAAATCAGATACCATGATCCTTATTTTCATATAATAGATAGATATTTAATTACAACTTCCTATATTCCTTTTTAAGTGTTGTTTTAAAATAGTTTAAGTGTTTTTACATTTTTAAAATTTCGAATGATTTTTTTTAAGACATGTTTAAAACATTAAAATTGTTTATTTGCAAAAGATTAGTTCAAAATTTAAATTTTAGGTCTGAATTTTAATTCTTTTTATCTTAAATTTTTTACGTTAAAAATATTAGTATTTTAATTCATTCAACGTTAAAAAATCATTTAAAAATTTAAAATTATAAGATAATTAAACAAATTTAAATTTAAAGGAAATTAAAACGGCATGCTGAAATTTTTTATAGGATCATAGACATGCCATTTTTTAGGAGGACTAAAAGCAAATTCCTCTGTATTTACATGGATAAAAAAGTTATTTAACTTTTTTTATTTGTTTTCTATCCAATACATTACTATGAGTAATACCCCATATATTCATGGATGTAGATGCTTTTGTTTCCACTCACCGACTTCTCTATCACACATGCATAACATGAAAGTGAAATTTGATAAGACAAGGAAAACATGTCAGTTTTTTAAAGTTATTGATAATAATATCTTTTAACAATTATAGTAGTATGTGCAATAATATTGTGATAATTGAGTTTCTGAGATAGAAAAAAGTATATGCTATTTAAGCATATAGTATATCTCAATAAAAAGTGACTATAATCTCCATCTCACCCAATAATACGGATAATGATTGACATTCTATTGAGCCTAAAAAAAAAAAAAAGGTAAGAGAAATATATAATTGTTGTATTTTTATTTATAGATAAACAAAAATAATAATAGTTATTAAAAATTCAAACACGTAAAATTCTCATATACGAGTTTAACAATTTCGATATTTTTGTTAATCGAGCTATGATATATGAATAAAAACACAATGTTGTCTATTTAAAAGCAATGCAATCAAATATTAAAAAAATATTTTTTAACTTAATCAGATAATATTATGAATTCCAATTTAGATATTATATACAACAATATTAAATTTCTCGAAGAATTTTACCATCTATTATAATGTTCTATTGGCTCATTGGATTAATGTTTATAGTTGTACGTATGGAAAAAAAAATTCGGTTTGATTCAAAATAATTTGGTTCAATTTAAAATATAAACAGTTTCATTTAGTTCAATTTTCATACGGATCCAAATTATCCGTAAAAATACCAATTCAGACGACAATACGTCATCTTCCAACGTGGTTTTTGTATAAATACGGCATATGTAACCACATTGCTTCCATTTAACACAGAGCCGACTCGCTCTCACTAACTCAGCAACAAACACTTTCTCTGAGTCAACTCGCTCTTCTCATTTCAGTAGGGTTTTTCTCTATCCCCTCTTCTCTCTCCAAATTCAGTTATAGAGAGAGAGAGACTTTTCTAGAGAGAGAAAATGGACGCACACGCAGTGCATTTGGCGATGGCGGCACTGTTCGGAGCTTCAATCGTCGCTGTATCGGCGTACTACATGCACCGCAAGACGTTGACAGAGTTACTGGAGTTCGCGCGTACGGTTGAGCTCGAAGGCGATTCCGATGCTGGTGAGAGACGGCGCGGTGGTTCTAAGAGGAGGAACGGTGGTGGTGGTGGTTATCGGCGTGGTTCGGGTTCGTTGCCTGATGTTACGGCGATTGCTGGTGGTGTTGAGGGAAATGGATTGATGCATGATGAAGGGATTCCAGCTGGATTGCCTAGGTTGCAAACACTCCGTGAAGGTATTGTTTGAGATTTTTTTTTTTGGTGATGAAATCGTGTTGTGTTGTTGATTAATTGAGTTTAGCTATGATTTGGTTATTTATTGGTGTTTAATGGTTTAGTAGTGTGTTAATCTGTTCTTGATGAGTTTAAGCAGTTTTGATTGTGTTTAATTGATATTGTGGATAATTATGGTTAATTAAAGTCGATGCAGCTTCAATCAAGGCCGTCTTATGGTTTGCATTATGTTGCCGCAAGCTCAGATTGCGCTCACAGACCTTTTTGTGTTGATAACGCTGCATTTTAGTGTTATTGGGGATTTTGAAGTCAATTCTCGGTGAATTGGAAGGGATTGTTGCTGCGTTGATTGTGTTTTTCTCCTCACATACACGCACTTACACAAAATATTATAGTATATTAGTGTGCGTGCGTGTGTGTATTATGAAATAAGTATTGTCTGAAAAGTTTACATGATAGTGGAAAAGATTATAAACACTAATTTGAATTCATGTATTTAGTTGATAGTGGAAAATGGATATCTAAGAGAGAAGAAAG
>Ga0315914_1009539_pt1 | contig 12432 bp, 15 predicted proteins | sample MpolenodulesMG_FD_203920 | JGI IMG/M metagenome (GOLD analysis project Ga0315914, IMG submission 203920) | Medicago polymorpha root nodule microbial communities from Los Angeles, California, United States - elongated nodules | ecosystem: Host-associated > Plants > Roots > Nodule | place: USA... | reverse complement strand
ATTTTGGACAATTAGTAAAAACTAAAATAAAAGTGATTAAAGCAAAAGAAGAAAAATGACTAATTAAAAATAAAAATTAAAACTAAAATTAAAATTTAAAAATAAAAGAGAATTAATAAAAGATGGATTTTTAAAAGATAAAAGTAAATAAAAAAAATAAAGATAAAGAGAGAAGAGGGTCCGAATCGAAACAAAAATGAGGTATTTTAAAATACCTTTCTGCCGAATTTTCTTTGAAAGTCAAAGAATATTCCGGATCAGAGGGTGTATGAATGTAGGATGTTAGGTCAAAAATTGGGGTATGATAATATGATATAAAATATTTTAAATGATGTGGCATAGAATTTCACGACGTATAATAATCAACATGCATAAACTTATAAGAAAAACCACAGAAACTTTGGTTTCAACTTTAGAAACTATTCATTTTTGTAATTTAATTAATGACATGTAAATATTTAATATATCTAGATGATTATATATCATTATATCAAGTCGTAAGTCACATCATTTAAAACATGTTACAGAGGTTCATCAGATTGTTTGATTTGGCAGTAGATAAGTGGGTGTTACTTGGAAGTTGCAACATCGTTTGTTGGCTTGGGATTAGGAGTTGGCCAAGGACTGCTCAATGGTTATTTCTATCATTTATTTGCACGTTGATGAGACTAATAGATGGCATTGGTTGCTAGAGAGAAGAGGGGTATAGTATGTCCGAGGGGTATATCATTATCTTACTATTCCGCAAATGCATCAGACAAGAGTGGTTTCCAAGTTGATCTGGCATAAGGAGGTCCCATTGAAGGTTTCCATTTTTGCTTGGCGCATGCCTACCAAAGATAATTTAGGTAAGCATGGTGTCTTACTTGATGAGGGCTCTCTGTGTGTTTTTGGATGTGGTGGGGTGAAATCGGTTCACCATTTGTTTTTAAATTATAATATTTTTGGCTTTCTATGGTACTAGGTTCGTGATTGGATGGGGGTCTTAGTAGTTTATCCAAATTCTATAGTGGATCATTTCCGTCATTATGCTTATTTGTTAGGTTGTTCGAAAAAGCGTCAATCTTTTATGCGCGTATTGTGGCTTGCTACAGTTTGAGTGATTTGACAAGAAATAAATGATAGAATCTTTAATAATAAGGCAAAATCTATGTCTCACTTGTTTGAGAAGGTCAAGTATTTATCGGCGTGGTGGCGAAAGAAAAATGTTGTAAATGTTTTGATTAGGTTTATTTGGGTGGTGGCAGCATCCTTTAGATTTCTTGGATGCTAGTTAGATGTTTTTATTTTGCTTCTTCTTTTTGGTGAAGTGTTGCATTGGAACTTTGTTGCTATTCTTTGACACACCTTGTACTGACAGGTGTATCTTTTATCATTTAATATAAGTTCCATTTCAGTTTGTTAAAAAAAAAATTAGTCTGAAAATCTTAGAATATATCAACATTGGATGACACCATTTATAAGTATTTTAATACCAATCATTTCTATTGTTTTAATGATCTTAATATGAGTTTTATCCCTTCCATCCACCATCTCAAAACAAATTTACTTAATGTGTCTAATTATTTAAAATGCTGCATCATTTGTTTATAACTCTATCATTATATTTTAATATTTTTATATTAAATTAAAATATGGAATGCACAAAGATAGGACCTTAGTAAAACATCTCTTCTAATTTGAGGTAAGAGTTAAAAAATTAGAGGTCTAGGATTTAGATCCTCAAGAAGATAAAAACTAACATTACAACTAACGTATTAAGTTTTTTCATTAAAAAAAATAAAGCATCTCTTCTTAATAAATACCACTTTTATCTCTCCAATGAAGATGCATATTTAGTACCAAAGGCATATGAAAATAAGCTTCCACCATTAGGATGCTGTAAATTAAGAACCAAAGTTGAGGGATTTTGAGATGAAAGGGCCTCATGAGCGAAAGTACATACTTTTGGAAATTGCAATGAAGTACAAAATCTAAATAATTCAAGAGGAAATACTTTTGGCTTCCTAGGTCAAGATTTCAACCAATATTTTTTTTTATAGAAAAATAAAACAATTATGACCTAAGTTATCTAATAATTGATTTTTTTTGGGTACATAAACGAAATCGCAAAGCCATTATAAACTCACACACACAAGTGGAGGTACCGGGGTTCGAACCCCGGTCATGGCATCCGACCTCACAATTTCGGCATTTTGCTAGTTGAGTTAGGACTTCTGGATCTAATAATTGATATTTTATTAGCAACAGTTACGAGCATCAAATTTCAAACTAACCTGCTCCATGCACGAGTGTGAGTGAGCTTAGGATTAGCTGCATATGGATGGAGCAGATTTTCTTTCACATGATTGTCTTTTGTGGTATATCACTTAATTAAATTAATTAATAGAAGCTTAAAACTTGTTTTATATCTATCATTTTTTGCACCCTTTGTGCTTGGTTGGGTTCTATTTTACCCCAAAAATAAATAAAAAAATAACCAGCTAAGAGAGCAAGGAAAAAAAATAAAGGATGAAGATGTAATTCATCTATTTTATTTTAATTTTTTCTACAAGACAAGGCCAAAGCCCTTTGTAGTCATATCATCGAAAATCGTTGTTCCCACTTCAAGGAATGCTAAGAATAAGAAACACCAATATTTTACAAAAATAACTCCTCGGCAGTTAACTAACGATGAACTAAATCGGCGGTAGTTAACTATCGATGTGGTTATTTTCCATTGACGGTTAACTGCTGAAGTTTCCATATGCATATCATCAAGTATCTTTTAGAATCTGTGGATGATTGTTTCAATATCTTCAAATTAATTAACATACTAAAATAGAATAGATTTGCAGTCTTACCGATAGGCATGGTAATGGGGCGGGGTGGGGACGGGTTTTGCCTTCCCCATCCGCATCTCCTACTCTCATATACTTACCTGTTACCCTACCCATACCCAACGAGGATGAGAAATTGAATCTCATCCCCGTCCCCAATGGGTTCGGGTATTCCCGCCCCATCTGCGTCCCCGTAGTACTGTGAATCAATTTTTTTAATAAAAAAAAGAGTTTTTTTTAAGCTTCAATGGTAATGTTGTAATGCATTATCCAACAATTTGCGCTCATTTTAACATTTACTTACCGAATAATCTGGTTTCTCCTTTAACTATCAATAAAAGTTCTTATATCATGACAATAATCAAACCAAATAACATGTCATATCATTATCAATCCCCTCAACAAAAACAAAAATATGATCTTTCTATATTCGGGTAGGGTTTGGATATGGGCTTGGGGTGGATACATATATCCCCTATAAGATTATAGAAATGTAATTGTTTGATTTCATTCATCATAGTAAAAGGGTATATATACAATGATATGGTGTTTGTCAAACCTATACAAATAATGACAAACATGAATGATAATAAATACAAATAATGACAAACATGAATGTAAATAAATACAAATAACTACAACAATAATTACAAGAATACTGACTTCTATCACACCTCCGCAGTCGAAGCAGGAAGTTCACGGACGCTTAGACTGGTCCAAAAATCATGAAAAAGAATTTGAGGTAGGCCTTTGGTGAAGATATCACCTATCTGATGACGAGAAGGAACATGAAGGACACGTGCTTGACCACGGGCTACCTTCTCGCGTACAAAGTGAATGTCTATCTCAATATGCTTAGTACGTTGATGTTGTACAGGATTAACAGAGAGGTAGATAACACTAAGATTGTCACAATACACCAAAGTAGCCTGAGAAAGTGGGAAGTGAAGCTCTAATAGTAAGTTGCGAAGCCAATAAGATTCAGAAACCACATTAGCAACACCTCTGTATTCAGCCTCTGCACTAGAATGAGATAGTGTGGGTTGTGTCTTGGAAGACGAGGAGATTAGATTGTCACCAAGAAACACACAATATCCATATGTAGAACGGCGAGTGTCAGGACATCCACCCCAATCAGCATCAGTATAAGAGACAAGTTTCTCAATAGGGGATGTATATAGATGCAAGCCATAATGTAAGGTGCCTTGAACATAACGGAGGATTCGTTTGAGGGCTAGCATGTGATCGATGCAAGGAGCATGCATGTGAAGGCAGACCTGCTGGAAAGCATATGAGATGTCGGGGTGGGTGAAAGTAAGATACTGCAAGGCTCCTGCAAGGCTTCGATATAAGGTGGGATCGTCATATGGAGTGCCGGCGGAGGTACTCAACTTTTGCTTAGTGTCAACTGGAGTAGCAGAAGGTTTGCACGAAGCCATGCCGGCTCGAGCAATAATCTCACTGACATAAGTACTCTGACTAAGAAAGAGTCCACCAACATGTCTGGTCACTACAATGCCTAGGAAGTAACTCAGTGAACCCAAATCCTTCATAGCAAGCTCAGATGCAAGGGGTGTCATGATAGATCTGCGAAGGTTATGGGAGGAGGTGATGAGGATAATGTCATCAACGTAAAGCAAGATGTAAGCCATGTCAGAGCCACGTCGGTATATGAAGAATGAGTGATTAGAAGTACTATGCTAAAATCCAATGGTGGAGACAAAATCAGTGAATCGCTGGTACCAAGCACGAGGCGCTTGTTTAAGACCATAGAGGGATTTCCGCAAGAGACGAACATAATCTGGGTGATGAGGGTCACGAAAACCTAGTGGCTGATGCATGTAGACTGTTTCATTAAGGTCACCTTGTAGAAATGCATTCTGGACATCCGGCTGATGTATGGACCATGATTTGGAGAGAGCAATGGTGAGGACGGTACGAATCGTTGCCGGTTTCACCACAGGACTAAAATTCTCATCACAATCAACACCTGCAACTTGAGACCTACCGTCACCTACAAGACGAGCTTTGTAACGCTCAAAACAACCATTAGATTTCTTTTTATGACAAAAAATCCACATAAAACGAATAATATTAACATCACAAGGTCGTGGAACCAAATCTCACGTATTATTTTTAATAAGAGCATTAAATTCAGACTGCATTGCGGATTTCCAATTAGGGCCAGATAAGACTAGTTTTGGGTTTTGGGGAAATGGTGAGATGGTCGAATCATCAATGGTGACAGAAAGGTTAAAGAGTTTTATGGGTTTGTGGATACCTCGCATGCTACAGGTGGCCATGGTCCTAGTTGGAGGTGCGGGCGGGGCCGACGGTGTAGGTGATGGAGGTCCGACTATGGAGGGAGACAAATTGTCAGGTGGCGGACTAGGAGGGTTACCAGGAAGAGTTTGTAAGGTAGGATTAGTCCACTGATGGATAATATGTGGGTGTAAGTCATTGTTGAAACATTTATAGTCAAGAAGAGGTGGGGAAGATAGTTGGGAAAAGGGGAATTGGGTCTCGTCAAAAATTACATGGTGGGAAATAATGATCTTTCTGTGCGACAAATCAAAACATTTATAACCTCTGTGATTAAGGGGATACCCTAAGAAAACACACAGAGTCAGGCGGGGTTGTAATTTGTTAATGGTAGTTGATGGAAAAGGGATAACAAAGACAACCAAAGACGCGAAGGTGTGTGTATGAGGGATCACGATGATACAAAAATTGAGTAGGATAATGATTTGACAGATTCTTTCGGGGAAGGATATTAAGCAGATACGTAGCCATCTGAAGCATATGATGCCAAAAAGAGGGAGGAGCAGACGAATGAGCTAAAAGAGTGCGAATTATATTATTGATAGTGCGTATTTTACGTTCTGCTTTGCCATTTTGAGATGAAGTGTGAGGACATGAGAAACGAAAAATAAGACCATTATCATCACAATATTTATGAAAGAGTGTATTGTCATATTCACGCCCATTGTCACATTGGAAACATTTAATAGTTTGAGAAAATTGTGTGCGAATTTGATTAGACAAAGAAGTGAACTTTTCAAAAACTTGAGATTTATTACTCATAGGAAATGTCCACAAGAAATCAAAATAATCATCTAGAAATAAAACATAATACCGATGACCAGATGAACTTAAAACTAGTGATGTCCATAAATCACTCTGTAAAATATCAAAGATTAAAGTAACATTTCTGGATAAATCAAAAGGCAACTTAACATGTTTGCCAAACATACAAGAATCACAAACATGCTTAGAATCCAAATGTTCACTACTAAGAAACTTATTTTTATGAAGAGACTGCAAAATAAAAACATTGGATGACTGAGACGACTGTGCCAGATACCAGAAGTGAGATCGGAAAAATTAGAGGGTGAGGTGACTGGATAGTGATCGCCAATGCTATCACATCTCATGAGAGGAATCCCCGTCTGAAAATCAGTGACAGAAAAACCAAACGAATCAAAGGAAACAGAGACATTATTATCAGTAGTGAGTTGTCGCACAAAAATCAAATTTTTTATAATATGTGGTGTGTGTAAAATGTGGGTAAGGTTTAATGGTTGTGTTTATAAGATGTAGGCAGGGTTGTGTGACCAGACCCTTGAATTGGAATACCTTGTCCAGTTCCAACAATCAGTTTCTGATTTAAATGACTTAAATTAAAATAAGACGTGAGATTACCTTGAGATGCCGCTGTGTGGGAGGAGGCTCTAGTGTCCATGTACCACGTGTTGTCTAGAGGAGTAAGATACATGGTGTGCATGGCAGCTGCAATGTCAGTGGGGGTGGTAGTGTGAGCCTGAGGACGCGGACCTAGAATGCTTGGATGCCACGGAGGACCAGTGGGTCGTATCCATTGAGATGTAGGATACGGGCAAGGAGGCACACCCCAAGGAGGTGGAGTCCAACCCCATGGAGACCAGGAGGGTACTGGAGCTACTATCGTGGCTGAGAGGGCCAAGATGGACCATCAACTTTGGAACCTCCACGATATCCGCGCCCTCCGGTGCGAGTTTGATTGTTGCGGTTGCGGCCAAAACCAGAACGGTTGTTCTGGCGACGGTTGGAGCGCTCCTGGGTGGAGTCATACGAGTCCCAAGGAATGGTAGTATGCAAGGCAGTGGGAGAGCTGGTATTATGCATTTTAGCCAAACCAGATTCCTCCAAGGTGAGCATAGAGCGAGCCTGAAAAAATGAAGGTAAAGGGTTGCTCTGACGAATCAAGGTGGCAACCCCACGGTATGGCTCAGACAGCCTGGACACTAGTTGAAGGACTAGACGATGACTACTGACGGGTGTTCTAGCGTTCTTCAACTGATCAGAGAGTTGTTTGAGACGCTGGCAATAGGCAGAAATGTTAGGAAAATCTTCCATGCGAGTGGATGAAAAATCTTGTTCAAGGGCAACTGCATGAGAGTTTTGATTGTCCTCAAAGAGATCAGCCAAACGTTTCCAGGCAGTGGATCCTTTCTCCATAATCCTTTCTCCATAATTGTGGTAAGGAGATCAAGAGAGATGGTGGAATAAATCCATTGCAGAACCGTTGAATCAAGAGTGGTCCACAATTCAAAACTAGCATCAGTGGAAGCAGGATTTTCTTTCCCCGGTTGCGGAATGATGTGGTCGAGAACCTTGTGGGCACGTGCATGAACCTCAAACAATTCAGCCCACATGGTGTAGTGATTTTTGTCCATGTCAAGCACAAAGGGAATGCTATTTTTGATGTTGGTAACAGCAAGTGCTGGGTGAAAGTCTGGTTTTGTCGAAGAGACAAAAGTGGCAGTGGTTGAGGACATGTCAGGGGAGGAGGACATGTTGGCACGGCGGGAATAAAGACAAGAAAAGGAGTTGTTGTGGTGTTGTGCGACGTGATCAAGGAGGCCTGTGCGATTGAGTAAGACGCTTACGCGATAGTGGGCTGCGCAAGGGATGAGGAAGAAAAGGTAGGTCACACTAGGAACAGAACTCGTGATACCATATAAGATTATATGAATGTAATTGCTTGATTTCATTCATCATAGTAAAAGGGTATATATACAATGATATGGTGTTTGTCAAACCTATACAAATAATGACAAACATGAACGATAATAAATACAAATAATGACAAACATGAATGTAAATAAATACAAATAACTACAACAATAATTACAAGAATATTGACTTCTATCATCCCCGTTACCCATCCCGTACCCGTATGTTGAAATCGGGGAAAACCCAAACCCAATCAAATCGGGGAAAACCCTTCAAATTGGGCTTGGTTTGGGCGGGTACGCATAGGCACGGGTTTTGTTTCCATGCCTACTTACCGATCAAACACGATTTTAAAAAAGGAGAAAACTTAGAGGCAGTCCCCTACATCCTGTAGGTGTTGTTCTCCAATCAACAAATGACACGTCAATTGCAATTGGATCTCCTTTTCTTTGAGAATCATCATACATACCCTCTGTCTTTAGGGGCACCAATGCCAACGTATAAGCATCAAAACCTCTTTAGATATAACACAAACTCTTCAATTTATGATAAACAACAAATATTCACATAATCAAACAAAATATTTGTCATGGAGGATTCAATGTCTGCCGCAATGGTTTAAGAGGAAATATTTCATACCCTCCCATTTGGAGTTTCTTAATTACTTAGTTTCTTTCGAAATTCCTACAAATATGTTTTTCTGTTTTCTCCTTTCTGTTATTGTGGTTAGGTTTTGCTTTCTGTTTTGCATTGTGGGATCTGAGAGTTGTACTTTGAGTTTTGTTACATGTTGGAGTTCCTCCACTGTCTGTTCTTGGCAGTGGTAATTAGGTATCGTCGAGGATGGAGACTGCAACATGGATCGCAAAGAATTAAGATTGATGCTTGCGAAGACGAAAGGTTGGGACGGAAAGATATTAACGGACGTTAAATCATCTAATTTAATAACTGGATCTAAGTAACCGTACATAAGTTTTGTCCTTTAAAAAAAATCTATACACAGTTGTATTATTTAATTATGAAATGTAAAATTACATAACTAACTAGAAATGCATAAAAAAGAATGATAACTAGTTTTTTTTTAAGAAAATAAAATAATAACCAGTTAAAAATGGAAATGAAATTTGTAAAAATTCATCAACAATTTATACCCTGAATTTTCTTGAAATGAAAACTAAGATTTCTAAGGGTTTAATTTATAATCAGAAACTAAAAATAAAGCAAAGGTGGAAAACCCGCCGAGAAGATGAAGATGGCAGCAACGACAGCACAACACCAGTAAAAAGATGCTTGATGATATGTCGATGGAAACTTCGATTGTTAACTAACGATGGAACTTCGGTAGTTAAATTCCAATGGAAAATAACCACATCGGTAATTAACTACCGCCGGTTTAGTTCATCGTTAGTTAACTGTCGAGGGTTATTTTCGTAAAATACTGGTGTTTCTTAGCATTCTTTGAAGTGTGAACAACAATTTTCCATATCATCTTCTTTATTGCCGAGTTACATATCTATTAATCATCTACTAAGAGAACAATGAAAAAATTACTTTCCAAATTAAGTAGTGAAACGATTATATGAGTATTAATAAAATTTAAGAGTACCCCTATTGGTACTAATGATGATGCTGGTTCGGAATTGAAGAAGAGAAAGCGGGTGCTCGCCCTTCAGAATGGAAATTCTTCCTTTGCTGCTGATGGGGTTATGGGAAATGATGTAATAGGATCTGATGTTAGTGCTGGGGGGGATTCTGAAATGAATGTTTTCTCTAATCCTATGTATGATGAATCAAATGTAATGGCGGGTCCCGATGATTGGGCCTGCGAGGAAAATGAATTTAGTAGCATGGAATTGTCGGGGTGTAGGTAGCCCGAGTACAATTCCTGATCTTAAGTACCTAGTCCGGCACTTCAATCCGGATCTTTTGTTCTTAAGTGAGACTCTAGCTCACCGAAATAAAATTGAAGAACTTCGTTTTTTGCTTGGTTACGATTCTTGTCTTCCTATAGACCGCTCCGGTAGAGGCGGGGGTCTAGCTTTATTTTGGCGCAATTCTTTAAACTGTCAACTTATTGATTTTTCTAATAATCATATCACTATTGAGATTGTGGATTCCATTCATGGCACTTGGAGAATGACCGGCTACTATGGCTATCCTAATGGAGGTCGTAGAACTGCCGCTTGGAATTATCTTCGTCAACTCTCTAATCAATTTGCAGGTCCTTGGTGCATTTTTGGTGACTTCAACGATATTCTTGATGCTAGTGAGAATAGGGGGTGCAACCCTAGACCACCGTGGCTCATCAATTGCTTTCGTCAAGCAGTTATCGATTCAGGTTTAACAGATGTTCCGATAGAAGGGTATCCTTTTACTTGGTTTAAGAGTCTTGGTACACCGCGAGCGGTGGAGGAAAGGTTAGACCGTGCTCTTGCTAACAATTTGTGGTTTAATTTATTTCCAAATGCTACTATTGAAACTCTTGTCGCACCTGCATCTGATCACTATCCTATATTATTAAAGTGCTCTCCTTCACCTCGGCTTCAGCATCATAGGCGTAATTTTCGTTATGAAAATGCGTGGCATTTAGAACTGGGGTTTAAGGATTTGGTTACTAACTTTTGTCAGGTGTACTCTTTGCATACTCTTGTTCTGAAGTTGTCTGCGTGCGTAGAAGATATGTCTGTGTGGCGCAAAACTCATTGTAATCAATTAAAAATTGAAATTGAAGATTGTTGTAGACAATTACATAATACATAGTTTGGGTCTTTAGGTGAGGACCAAGTTCGTATGTTTGAATTGAGGAAGAGGATGCAGTGTTTATTATGTCAAGATGATGCTTATTGGCGGCAACGTGTGAAGACTCATTGGTACAAGGATAGGGATAGAAACACAAAACAATTTCACGCTTCGGCTACGGCATGTAAAAAGGTAAACCGCATTTCTTCTCTTGAGGATGATATAAGGAATAAAATTACTAATGAGCAAGGTTTACGCGATGTAGCGAGAAATTATTTTGTGAATATTTTCCAAAATCAAGGTGGTGACTTTTCTTCTGTTACTAATGTTATTAACCCGTCCATTTCTGCCCTTCAAAAGGACATACTCACGGCCCCCTTTACTAAAGATGAATTTCATACAGCTTTGTTTGCAATGCAACCGGATAAATGTTTAGGTCCTGATGGCTATAGTCCGGGTTTTTATCAACATTTCTGGAATTTATGTAGTGACGATATCTTCAAAGAATGTTGTGCAAGGTTAGATACGGGTCAATTTCCACCTGATTTGAATATTACAAATATTGCTCTTATTCCGAAAGGTTCTTCGTAGGTTAGTATGAAAGATTGGTGCCCTATTGCATTATGTAACGTGTTGTACAAAATTATATCAAAAGTGCTAGCAAACAGGTTGAAGGACGTCTTGCCTCACTGTATATCTGATAACCAATCTGCCTTTGTCCCGGGTCGATCTATATTAGACAACGCTATGGTCGCAATTAAAGTTTTACATTTTATGAAAACCAAGACACGTGGTGAGGACAAGTATGTTGCTTTGAAACTAGATATTAGTAAAGCTTATGATCGAATGGATTGGGATTATCTGCGTGCTATTTTGGATAAAATGGGTTTTCATAGTAGGTGGATTCATTGGATGAGTATGTGTATTGAGTCCGTTGACTACTTTGTGCTTGTTAACGGTGAACAGGTTGGTCCCATTATTCTGGGGCGTGGGCTTCGACAAGGGGACCCTCTCTCCCCATATTTGTTCATTATTTGTGTTGAAGGCCTATCTTCGCTAATCAGAGATGCTGAGACTCGAGGAGTTCTTACAAGCACAAGAATTTGTCGTAGGGCGCCCCCGGTGTCTCATCTTTTATTTGCTGAAGACTATTTTCTATTTTTCAAAGCTGATGTAGGGGAAGTAAATGTTATGAAGAATATCCTCTCTATCTATGAAACATCGTCTGGTCAGGCTATTAGTTTGCCTAAATCAGAGATTTACTGCAGTCGTAATGTTTTGGATCCTCTCAAGCAAACAATTACTAATATTCTTGGTGTTCATGTAGTTTTAGGCACAGGTAAATATTTAGGCCTTCCATCCATGATAGGAAAGGATCGCAATGCAACTTTCGCTTATATTAAAGATCGTGTTTGGAATAAAATTAATTCATGGAATGGTAAGTGCCTCTCTAAAGTAGGGCGTGAAGTAATGATAAAATCTGTCTTGCAGGCTATTCCTTCTTATGTCATAAGTATTTTTCATTTGCCTTCTACCCTGGTTGATTCGATTGAGAAGATGATGAATTCCTTTTGGTGGGGTCACGGAAGAACGACACAAAGAGGCATTCATTGGATGAATTGGGAGAAGCTTTCCGCACCAAAGAAACATGGAGGTTGTTGGAGTAAGCCCTAATAGCCAATCTATATTGATTGGGTTTGGCTTTGTATAATGATATTGATCTAATTAAATATATATTGTGAATATATAAATGATAAGGCATTTCTTTATTGATTTTGTTTTGTTTCAAAATAATAAAGTCCCTAGAATAGTTAGTCTGTTTAATGGAACATTAAGTATAACTTAATTGTGAGACCCCGTTAAACATAAGGAAACTATT
>Ga0315914_1009538_pt1 | contig 12434 bp, 3 predicted proteins | sample MpolenodulesMG_FD_203920 | JGI IMG/M metagenome (GOLD analysis project Ga0315914, IMG submission 203920) | Medicago polymorpha root nodule microbial communities from Los Angeles, California, United States - elongated nodules | ecosystem: Host-associated > Plants > Roots > Nodule | place: USA... | reverse complement strand
TTATATTATGAATTATATTGATACCATGGCATGTATATTTTAGAGATTTGTGACCTTTATCCGTTGCGACTTTTGAGGAATTATATATGCATGATGTTTGAATGTTTATGCGAAGACGTAGCATCTATTTCTTGAATATTCATTGTATTCGCGTGTATTATCGCTTTAATAGAAGTAGGGTGTTACAACTTGTGCTAAATCATTTGCCACTTGATTCTCAATTCTTGGCACATGTTGAATATTGAAAGATTCAAAATTATTTAACAAAGAATTAGCATAAACAAAATAAGAAAACAAATTATCACTTATGCATTTGTACTCCTTTGTTAGCTGCTTCACCACTAATTTTGAATATCCCTTTATCACAACATTATCTGCCCCCAGTCCAAGCAGTATCTCTAATCCCACTATCAACGCTTCGTATTCAGTCTCATTATTGGAGCAAGTGCCATTAATAACATGTCTAAAATTGTCCTCTTTTTTCAGTCGAAGTATTGGTGAAAATGCTTGTGTTTTTCCACTTAAGTTAGAGATAAATCTTCTCAAGAAGTTGATTTTTCCCATCAAAGACTGAAGTTCCTTCTTTGTCGAAGGAGGCTCAGTTTCCAGAATAGCCTTAGTTTTATTTTGATTAACTTCAATACTTTTTTGGTGCACGACAAAAGCTAAGAAGTCACCTGCACATACACCAAAGGCACATTTCAATGGATTCATTTTCAATCCATATTTTTTCATTCTTTCGAACGACAATCGAAGTTGTCCCAAATGATCATCTCCCGACGAAGACTTTACAACAATATCATCAATAAAAATCTGCATGAATTTATCAATAAAATCATGAAATATTGAATTCTTTTCTCTTTGGTATGTAGCACCAGCATTCTTTAGGCCGAAAGGCATTACTACCCATTCATAAGTACCTAAAGCTCTTGGACATCAAAATGTTGTTTTTGACACATCTTCTTCAGTGACGAAGATTTGATTGTAACCAGAATCGCCATCGAACATACTCAAGTATTCAAACCCTGCCGCATAATCAACTAGCATTTATGCCAATGGCATAAAATATTCATCCTTTGGTGTAGCATTGTTCAGGTCTCCAAAGTCTATACAAACTCTAAGAGTTCCATTTTTCTTAATTACAGGAACAATGTTTGCTAGTCATTCAACATACCTTGCAGTTCTAATGAACTTGCTTTTGAGGAGTCTTTTGATTTCCTCGTTAATCTTCGACATGATCTGAGGTGCAAACCTTCTTGGAAGCTTTTTTACTGGTTTCTTGTCTGATCGAATTGGTAACTTCTATTCTACCACATTTCTGCTTAATCCAAGCATTTCATTATAATCCCAAGCAAAATAGTCTATGTACTTCTTCAGAAGTGAAGTGCAACTATTTGAACCTTCAATTATGGGCCAATTTTAGAACTTATGTAAGTTGGCCTTTTTATTTATTCATCTCCCAAATCGATTTCTTCCAAAGGATCCTTAGTCTGGATCTTTTTGGTTTCATGAGAAGGATCTTTCTCAAAACCTAAAGGTTCATCATAAAAAAATGATGTCAAATTTTTGGCCTTCAACCATTATTTCCTATGGTTCTTCACCAACTGTTTCGACAACATCTTTTTCAATGGTTCCAATAACCATCTTTTGTTATAATTTAGCCTCTAAGGCCTTCTTGGTTTAATTTTTGGCCAAATAAGCCGTAATCCTGTTCCAAGCATCTTGCTCAGACATGATAATCATTCAAATATTCCGCCCTGTTGGGGAATTAGATGTTTCGCCGTGGATTCTGTGTTAGGGGTCTCCTTTTCCCACATGAAGCCTTACAAAACTCACATTTGTTTGATCAGTACAAACATCTTCAGCAAAAGAACAAGGTGCAATATTTGCCAAGTTTTTCTCAAAAGTCTTTCTTGTGACACGATTGACTTAAGCAAGATAGTAACTTTGATCTGCCTCAACATTTTCGACCATACCATCATCTCTCCAGCAAAATAGAAACTTGATTAAAAATCGTGCAACATAGTAGTAGCTAAATACAACCCATAAAAAGTGTTTACAAAGTCGTTAATTAGTTCTCTGATTTAAGAGATTTATTTCTCAAAGATGTCAAACATAAATAAATAGTACACATTACTCATATACAAGGTCATTGCAGGTTTAGAAATTATACGACCAAAAGGTAAAGTAAGCTTCAAAGTAAAAGAAGATGCAAGAAATAGCTTATGATTCTATGATCATATTCAAGAGCTTAAGTTCATGAAATCAAGTTGTAGCATTTGGTATTTGCGCAGACAAGACTCGGCTGCGATACTCCCCCATAGCCCATATCGGATAGATGTTTCGATACGATGCGTAGTTGTTGGTACATATACTAAAAAACACTCCAGTTGCTTCCTGTTTCAATATGATGCATACTTGTAAGCAATTGAGTCATATTGGATGAAATTAATGTAGATCTTATAATTTTAAGAATAGATTTCGCATAAAGTGGTGTGATATATATAAATTTCACCTGATAAGAAAATGAATTTTATATGGGTGCTATTAGCATTTTTAATTAGTGAATGAAATGCAATATTCTAAGCTATTGTATAATATATGCAGTAATCAAATTACCTGTTGTGGGAAGTCTCCATCTTCCATTTGTGAATTGATTAGTAGCTTCATTCCACGGTGTATGGGTGTTGGATCAATTTCAGCCTTTTATAAAACATCAACTTATAATTAATTAGCAGACAAATTAACATATACTATGCATCTATCAAGAAACTTTAATTCACTAACCTGCCCTGCATTAATAAGGGCCAACAAAGCCCACGAAGTTTGAACTAAATGTGCACTGTTGTTTTCTAGGTTTGTATAAACCTGTTTAACAAGGAAAAACTTGGTGAGTTTAATTTATTTCTTTATTTGGAGAGACAAAATGACAATAACTACTTGAAAACTCATACATACGAAATGTAGAAGTTGGAGTTCAAACCCTGTTCACGGCACCCGTCCTAGTGATTTCAATATATTTACAAATTGAACTAGGATTTGAAGATAGTTTAATTTATTTTCACGTATGCGAATTCTTTATCTTTAACACAAGGATAACATCATATCAAACCAAGATGAGAATAGTGTTAGAAACCACACTTTTTTCAACACTCTACTATTGGTTCAAAATTTATATGGATCCTAAGCAAATGCAGGTTGATGTGTAATTGGTGTTGATCTAATTGGTGTGGAGTTGACTCATACCCTATAATGCCATGTTCTCAACTCACGATGTCATCATAAGACTTCATTGGTGGTTAATTTATAATAAGTACTTATGTTATCGCTCTATCAGATGTCTAGAAATGGATTTTGTGTGTTTTTGCCAACTGCGCGCAGTGAATCGTATGGTATAAATGCATGTTGATTGTGAGAATATTTTCTCATGTTTGCCTACTTTGTTGGACGCAACTTTTAGGACGGTCTGTCCTACCGTAAAAGTCCCGACCTCTAATCCCATAAGTGGTGAAACCTCGATCAAGTCCACAGATACATGTTTTCGTCCTACCCATCCATGCACCATAACATCTGTAGACTACAGGTCTTAGTGTTGATCTACTATCTAATGGGTTAGTCAGAAAGGTCAGAGGCACCTACTTCTTCAGTGATACTCCCACCCGCTGAATATATCAAAAAAGACATCCCTAACAAAGTCATGTTTGTACTTAAAGTCAAGAAGCTCTTTACAATGAACTGCATGCTACCCAAAAGTATCCAAACACACCTTACGACAAACAAAACAGGGCACACCGTATTCATAGAAAATATTGGAATTATAAGGCGATATCTAAAGATGGAGGGACAGAAACCAAGAATTGAAAGTGAATTGGTTCAGACCCACCGAACGGAAGTAAAACTCAATGGACAGCACGAAAGGTGTTTTGATAGATGCTAATCAGTGGATGTTTTCAGCACCAAAGGTGGGAAAACCCTAGCACGGTGTTTCCCTATATTCTTATTCAAATGAACTAAATTTATGAAATTGAATACGTTTTTAATTAATAAATTGTTATATCTTGAATCCATTTTTTGTTATTACAAAATTTCTTTTTTATTGAAAATGGTAAGGTTCCACTATTTAACGTTTTTATAAAAGTACATAATAGATTTACCCCTATTTAATTTCATGACTATAATTTAAAATCAAATTTCAATTTTAAATCACTAAACAACTTACATTTATCAATAACTTTAGGGTCCGTTTGGTTTCGGGGTTTTAATGGGGAGGGGAGGGAATATTTTTAATTTGTTGTGTTTGGTTCAATTTTTAAAAGGGGAGGGGAGGGGAAGGAAGGGGAGCAAAATCCCTCATAAGCTCATTTATTGCTCCCCCTCAAATTGGAGTTTTTTGGAGGGGTTGTACAAAAAAAAATTCTCGTACAAAAAAAAAATAGAAGTTAAGAATATGTGGTTCTACTAAAAAAGAAGAAAAGGATGATATAGGCATGTTAAGAGAAAAGGGTAATAAGCAATATATTGAAAACACTTAAATTTTTAATAAGGACGATTTTGTTATTTAAAAATAAATATGAGGATAATTATGTCAATGTAATTAAAATTGTATTATATATTAAAACATTATCAACAAACTTTGTGCTGGATTTTTTTATAAATATATTTTATAAATCAGTTCTAACAATAAATTTTTGTGTAAATATTTTTATATTTTCCTAGATTATTTTATAAATCAGTGCTCTAATATTTATGAATACCTAATATCTTGTTAGAAGTTTTGTGTATGATTATTTATGGAGTTTTCGGTTACGGTTACTGAATTTTCATGTTTAATTTTTTATGAAGTGAATAATTTAAAAATCGTGATACTATTTTATGATTAGAGGGATAAAAAAGTAATTTAGTTTTAAAATCCCTCCCCTCCTTTATGAACCAAACATATATTTGATTAAAATCTCTAACCTCCCCTTCCCTCCCATCATTTGAAGCAAACATATATTTAATTGAACTATCTCCCCTTCCCTTCTCTCCCTTTCCCTTGGTTGCATAATATGAGAACTCCACTGATATAAGGGTTAACGAATTTGAAGTTTAGGGTTTAAGTCAAAATAAAAACTAACATATTAATTAATAGACTAACATTTATCATTCTAAAAAAGTTCATAACTAAAAGTTCGTTTTAGATGAATAGATAACTAGACCTTTTTTTCGTTTGACAAGTAACTCTCTCCCCATCCTCCATTAGGAAGCTGCTTAGATAACAAAAATTGACAAGCTTTTTGCAATGAAGAGCAATTATTGTAGTTTTTTCCCCAAGCTGTTAGTCCCTTCACAGCAAACCAAGTACCATACGTATAGCAATTTCCCCAAGATGCGTACCTGCGGTATAAGTAGCTATGGTAAATTATGAACCATTTGTTTCTTTTATGATACTAATGGATTATGGACCATATCTTGTAGCTAATAAAGTAAGCTAAAAAGAAAATATGTATGTAGGGTTTTTGTAAAATATTTAGTTGAGTTAAGATAAAGTATGTATCATTATAAAGAGTTCGTTGGTGGCTGATTTTTCTAGCATTTTTGTACACTTATATGAGAAAGTTTAAGAGAAAATATGCAATACCAAGAGCCATCAGGATTTTGTGTGTTTTCAAGGTAACAAATTGCTTTATCAATGCATTGATGTATTTCCTTTGTTCTATGGTTTGGGTGTAAGCTTGTGAAGAGAGCCAGAGCTTGTATTGCTGATCCAGTGCACTCATTGTACCTATTTCACTCACAATAATATGTCAATTGCTAAATGTATGTCTCATCAATAAATACTATTCAACAAATTTTTCATTCAAAAAAATATATCTTTGTGTCAATTTGTGTTTGTTACTCCAAATATATCATCTTTTCGTTTAAGGATATGTAAAAAGATATTTTATTTTTTAGTTTTTAAAAATATACCACATTTTAAAATCGGTTCATGTAGTATGTAGAATATTTCATTTTAATGTCTTATAATAAAGACTAAAATGAATATTACAAGAACCATTTTCAGTATACACAATATTGTTTGGGAATAAACCAAATATCAAACACCAAAAAATTACTTGTAGCAAGGGTTGAAAACAAAATGTTATATTTACTGGTAGCAAAATCATATTTAGACCAATATATATATGTATAGTTTATTGACGATAATGTTCTTGGCTTACTCCCTCTCAATTAGACTGCCTTCAAAGATTTCACTTGGATTGAATATCTGCAGTAAACATACATAAATGAATAAAATTAACTCAACTCTTAATTCCTCTTTTGTTTCTAAATATACGCATGAGATATACAATTCCAACCTCTAACCAACGGTATGCATTTTGAGGCTCCCAAATAGTGAATCCTCCATTACTGCTCTGTATTTAAATGGAATTTGATTTTTGAAACGATCAATGTTAATGTTAGTAGTCGTGTTACAAAAAGAAATTAACAATGGATCGATAGTTTCTGAGATTTTAGTGGCCTAGGGCGAACCAACAATTTGGATCATAATTAATAATTATACATAAACATCAAACATGATACGAAAAACTTTGAACTTTTTATTGAATATTCAAATGCTCATGCAAAACAATTAATAGAAACTAAACAATTTTTTAAAGGTCTAATAGACCCCTAAAAAAAATTTGGGGCCCGAATTTCGTACTTATTTTTTTGAGTCTAGGGTGGTCACCCTGCCTCAGATACGGCCCTGATCGATACATACAAACATATCTATTGATAAAATGACAGCGGTTTTGGGGGAGGTCTGATAAGGAGTGGCAGGTTTGTTTGTGGCTGTCACGGAAAGTGCTGTTGTTTTGAGTTGTGGTTTTGGTAGGTACTGATGTGGTTTCAGCTGTTAGCTAACACTGCTGTTTTGATGTTTTGTTTCTCCCCTGTAACTTTATTTTGGTTTGCTGCTGTTTTCTTTTTGCTGGCTGTTAGGAGGTTCCATGCGCCTGTGTATTGGTCCCTCCAGGCTGTGCTTTTCTTTGTAGTTCCTTTGTGCCTTTTTGCACTTCTAAGTGCTAGGCAATTTAATACATTTGCTGATTCAAAAAAAAAAAAAACGTCTTCTTGTTCTTATCTCCTCCTTTTAGATGATGAATAAATAATGGTTTTACAGACTGCAACGGGGATGATTTTTCAGCAGCAAGGGAAGAGCAATGTATAAGGAGGAAGATGAAGCAGAGACGTTTAAGGGGAGAGAGAGAATACTCACGTGAATGATATTAAAGTTATAATTTAATCACAGCCATTAAACTAATCCAAGGGTCATTAATTAATCCTCTCATTTAAAAAGTCCTCTCATTTGAAATGCCCTCTATATATATATAAACGAAATTGAAGGAAAAAATATATATAAATACATACTTGTAAAGAGAGGATGACATTAACAGCATCATAGAATCGATCTGTTTCCATTTTTTCTCCAACGAGATCACTTGGCATTTGTGACAATAGCAGTGTGGCCTGCATATGTTGTCATGATCAATAATGCATATATATTAGTCTCTTTATATCGTAGTTTAATTGCTTCTAACCTAAGCAATGTATTAGTTCAAGAGGTGTGAGTTTAGTGCTATGAAATTATCTTTGTAAGTTCAGAAGAAAGGGTTTAAATTCCCTTGAAGACAATGTCAAATAACTATCACCGTTACCTTAGTTAATGATAATTACTCCATCACCAATATTTAAAACAAAAAAAAAATCATTTACAGATACTAATTTTTTTTAGTTAAAACAATTAAAATAGTGGTTTTTTTTTCTTTGTTGCCATGTGCCTCTCCAACTTTTTTGTTGTACTTAAGAAGGCATATATTTAGCCAATCTTAAATGCTAAACACAAAAGGATATATTACTTGCATTGCAAGTAATCCCTTAAAACTACCAAAAAACTACTAAGACTTTTTCTTATTAACTCTAGTTAGCCTAACATACCCTCCCTTAAACTGAACATTAGCAAATTTCAGCTTATAAACTTCAAACTACATCAATCTAAACCTGACACATCAACTATGCCAAGTTTCACTCTTATCTTGCAAAAGGTTTCTAGCTTCAATGACATTGTCATGATATCTGTAATATGATTTTGTGAGCTGCAATGCACCATTTCTATCACTCCTTGTTTGGTCAAGTTTCTGAAAAAATGGTATCTCACATTAATATGTTTACACCTTGCAAGCATTATGGGATTTTTAGACAACTTGATGGATGAGCTATTGTCACCATACGCAATTGTGCACTTCTTTTGAATTTCTCTTAGATGACTCATAACTCTCCTTAGCCATATACGTTGACAAGAACATGAAGCAGCAACAACAAACTAAGCTTTAGTGGTGGACAAGGTCACAATCGGCTGTTTCTTTGAGGACCAGGATATTGCACCATATTCTATCATGACTACATTCCCTGATGTACTCTTCCTGTCATCTTAGTCACCTGCATATTCTGAATCAGACCATCCACATAGGCTCAACAAGTTACTCGTTTTTTACATTATACAAAAACCATTTGGGATCATCCAATTTCAAGTGAGCTTGAAGATCGGAGGTTTTAGAGTGATTACTTACCATAGAAAATTTAGGATCGGTTAGATTCAAAAATTGAAGGAATCTTTGTAATCAGACTCTGTAAACTTTTCAACATACTAGTGGAAGATTGTAGGGATTTTTCTGTACGTATAGAGGGTGCACCCCATAGCAAAGAAGATTGGGGAAACATCCATAGGCCGGTGTTTTATTCTCCCTTCTTATTTCTTTAAATTTAATACTTGATATAGGTTAATTGATTTATTAGGCCAATTGATTCATATGCTAAGTGATTGAATGATTTGAAACTTAATTTGAAACCCTAATTGATTGTTCAATCATTATACATAGTTGATATTGTCTCTTCGGTTGATTCATCATAATCAAATCTTATTGTTTCTTCTTTTAGCATAATGGATTTGTACCACTCCAAGGTCTTTAGGTGTTGTATATTTGCAAGACAGTGTAGGAATTCTATTCAAAACATATTTTTCCCACTTTACAGCTTCTGTCCAAAATCTCTTTGGCACTTTCTTGTTGGAAGCATGCTTCTTACAATATTCACCAAAGTTGTGTTCTTTCTTTTTGATACACCATTTTTTTGTATTGTCTAGGTAATGGTTAGTCGTCTCTAAATTCCTTTTATGATGCAAAATTCATTTAACACACTTGAAGTGTATTCACCTTCTTTACCTGTTATGAGAAATTTAATTTCACGTCTAGATTCTTTCTCAATAAGTGTCTTGAACCTCTTAAATGCATTAGACTTCTCTTGCAAGATATATGTCTATGTCTTTCTAGTACAATCAGCAGTAAAAGTCATAAAGTACCCGATACCCCCATTTGATTATGGCTTGATAGGTCCACATATGTCTGAGTGAGTCAGCTCCAAGTTCTTAACGGCTCATCGGTTTGGTTTCTTAGGGATGACATCTTTGTGGTGCTTCCCCATCAAGAAATCCTTGCAAGTTTCCTATACCTTCGTTCTTAGAAATCGTGGTTGGGCTTAACACAACCCCACAAAACCGGCTTATGAGATGATGATTTCCCCCCTTAATAAACACATTGTCAGACCAACATTTATCCGATGTGGGACTCTTAACACACCCCCTCACGACCAGCATTATTGGGTTTGGTTCGTGGACATAAATGGTGGGTGGCCCGATAGCGGAAACCTGATAGCAGGTGGTCCAATGGATCTTGGAGAGGCTCTGATATCATCTTAGAAATCGTGGTTGAGCCTAACACAACCCTACAAAACCAGCTTGTGAGGTGATGATTGCCCCCACTTATAAACACATTCTCAGACTATCATCTATCTGATGTGGGACTCTTAACATTCTTCAGAGACGGCAACCTTTTCACCTTTTCTTCATAAAAGTGTTCAAGCATTTCCAACCAAGGTGGCCATATCTAGAATGCCACATATGAGCATAATCTTGTTTCACAGCCTTTAAGCATAAAGGCGATATTACTTGTGCAAATATGACATACATTCTATTTGATGACATATGTGCTGACATGATCATTTATCATGACACACGTTGCACAAAATCTTATGACAATGGCCATCTTATGACAACTGTAACATTGCAGAAAATCTTTGCTTTGTCTTTGTCAGATCAAAATTGGTTAATAGAACAAAGCCTTTAAAATTTTGATGATGACAAAGTAATGTATGAAGCATATCTGAGAACAATAAGGATTTTTTAATGTGTGTTTAAGTGTGCATGAAATTTTAAGTACAAGTATAGTATTGCCTTTGCACCAAGTCAATGCTCTACACTCGGTCAAAGCTCTAGACTAAATGATGCTTCATAAACTTGGTATTTTGGAAGCTCTGGATCTTGTTAAGTTGGTGGCATAGATAAAGGCAAAGCTCTACACCAAGAATAAAGTCAACTGTGAAAGTCAATGTTGTTGTACAATTCTCTGTAATAGGGTCCTTTGTACCAAGCATCACACTTAAGTGAATCATCATTGACAAGCGCAACATCTAGTATCTCAAAGAAGGACAGCTTATTCTGACTTATGCAATTGAATAAAACTCCTTTAAGATCATTATTGATGGAATTGAATGATTGAAGCGCTGACCTCGAAATCTTCAAGATATCCCATCTTTCATTTAGGCATTCAAAGACAAGGGTTTCTTCATCAACTGTCATTTATATAAGGAGACCAAGTTTGATTGAATAAGGTTACAATGACGACAATTATGCATTCAAGCTTACACACAAAGTCTAACCCGTTCATATATACTTGTAATTATAAACATATCTATTTATAGTATATACCTTGTATAGAAAAAGGAAAAGAAACATTTGTAAGGCTACACTATAAGTGTATTGAGCTTTATATCTTTCTACTACTCATAGAGTTTGTGAAAACACTATCTTTTGTAAAACAACTTATTGTTGTATCTCTGGGTTGAGAATAGAAAGTCATATAGGTTGAGGCAAGGAAATCTAGGGTAAGGTTGTCTTGGTGTTGCTGTTGTAATCAGGATTTGATTATAGTGGAAAATTCCCTTTGAAGTGCAAGGGGACTGGAAGTAATCCTAGGTATTGGGATGAACCAAAACAAAACCTCCATGTTGTCTCTTTCCCTTATCTCTTTACTTTTTGTCGTTATCTATTGTTTTGAAAGAGTTGAAAAAAGCGTCAAATACAATTCAAGCCCCTATTTTCTTGTGTTTTTTCACCTTCAGTCTTCCCCTAACACACCCTCTTGAGCCTGCACGCCCTCTTCCATGCCAATAACCTCTTCCAACATTAGAAATCTTTAAGGCTTTCTCAACATCTATTTCTTGATTTTGAGATTTCACGCGTTCTTGTTGCACAAGGAAACAACTTTGTAATTCATCAATGGAAAGTGCAGTCACATCATTGTATTCTTCAACTGAGCATACTAAATAATTGAACTTACTTGTGAATGATCTAACTATCTTTTCAACCACCAAGACTTGTTCCATCTTTTCACCATGTGCAGTCATGTGATTTGCAATTGCAAGAGTTCTTGCAAAGTATTCGTCAATTGTTTCACCCTCCCTCGTTGCAAGAACCTCAAACTCTTTGCCCAAAGCTTGCAATTGTGCATGATTTGCCTGAGGAAAGCCTTGATATTTTCTGCACATAGACTCCCATATATATATATATATATATATATAGTATCATGCACCAAGATAGTCTTCATGATTAATCTATCAATGGATTGAAAAGGATAATCATTCACCTTGAAATTACGAAGCTTGCTATCATCTGCTTCTTTCCGCTATTTAAGAGTCGAATTTGTTGGAGCTATGGTGATGCAATTCTCAATCAAACTCCAAGACTCTTTATAGCGTAGCAAGTTTTGTATTTAACAACGACTAGTGATCAACCCATTGGGGTTGGCATGGTGATATTGGCTTGGGATCTGGGAGTGTGCTCCTCCTCGAGGTCTCAGGTTCGATTCTCTCCGGTGCCAATTTAGGTGGGCTAATTTAACTTCTTCAAGAAAGATAAAAACAACAACCAGTGATCGTAGTATCCATAAAACCTTAGAATTGTGGGTTGCATGAATTTGATGATTCCGTCTTTGGTGAATCTAGAATTCAAATAAGAAAGGATCTGAATTGAATTATAGCAGAGAATAGAGTACTATGGTTAAGGAAGAAACATGATTGATGAATCTTGATGAAGAACCGTAGTATCCATAAAACCTTAGAATTGTGGGTTGCATGAATTTGATGATTCCGTCTTTGGTGAATCTAGAACTCAAATAAGAAAGGATCTGAATTGAATTATAGCAGAGAATAGAGTACTATGGTTAAGGAAGAAACATGATTGATGAATCTTGATGAAGAACCGTAGTATCCATAAAACCTTAGAATTGTGGGTTGCA
>Ga0315914_1009536_pt1 | contig 12434 bp, 9 predicted proteins | sample MpolenodulesMG_FD_203920 | JGI IMG/M metagenome (GOLD analysis project Ga0315914, IMG submission 203920) | Medicago polymorpha root nodule microbial communities from Los Angeles, California, United States - elongated nodules | ecosystem: Host-associated > Plants > Roots > Nodule | place: USA... | reverse complement strand
TGCTAGTAAGCAACCAAATATAGGGATTTCACCGATTTCTCTCGATATATCCTTTACTTGTGACTTCTCTCAATCAGGTGCCTCTTTCAAGGAGAACATCCCATTACAGAATGAGAATTACCATGTAGACCTTATGCTTTTTGTGCTTAAACTTCCCTGGACTCATACTCTCATTGCTACTGATAATCAATTGCCATGGAAAATTAAATGCCTCTCTCTTCAAGTATTATCGAAGTTAGGTCCAAGCTTGAGCACTGAAGTTGTTCTTGAAGTTTTAGATCTCGGTCTTCGTGATGAAGCTGAAGAAGTCAGGACTGAAGCAGCTATTTCTATGCCAGTGATGGTTTTGTGGTCTGGTCTTGATGTATCACCTCCTGTCTTTGAAAGGATGGAGTAAGTTTTAGATACTTTTGCATACATATTTCAATAACATGTCAGACTTGTCGTTTGGTTAGTTTGAATATAGGCGTATTAATTTCAATGTCTCAATTGCTGGAGCTGATTCAAAGATTATATTCTTAAGTTATTTTCTTTCCTTTGAACCGTTGGGTCTATTTCCTAGGACGGGTTTTCTGTTAAAAAGTCATCATGTATGCACATGGAGCTTGCTTTTCAATATTATTTAGTCTAGTTGGATTCAGTTAATGAACCACACACTTTAAAATGAGAAAATCTTTTTTCTTTAAGTGGGTTGCCTGTCCTATAAATGATTTGATTTTAAACAGTTTTCACCGTTTCAAATTTATGATGACAATTTCTTTATTGTTAAGCAGTTTCTTTTTGTTTTTTACCCAGTAATGTAATAGTTCTTTTAAGTTTTTGGCACAGAAGTATGCGAATAAAATAGAGAGACAAGTCTTCTGGTAGTTTACTTCTCTCTGTACAATATGCAGGTACTTAAGAACAGATAAAGACGTAAAGAAATTTCTTCCCATATCTCTTGGCCTATTGTCATGTCTTCATGGATGCAGACGAGCTGAATCCGGTCTTCCTAGGAACGAGTGCCGGTTATTTCTAAAGGGGGAAAGTGGAAGATCGAGTTGGACGATAGATGATTTACTGCAAGGTTTCAGCTGTTCAAAATGCGATAAAAAATTTCTTCGCAATCACAATGAGCGGCATCCTCCCGTCATTCTTCGATCTGATACGTGTCTAGTAGATGCAGAAGTTAGTTCGGACTGTAGTTTCATGCAGCTGCAATCTTTATTTTTTAATCTTCTTTTTGATGAATCATCAGAGGATGTCCAGATTTCCTGCGTGAAAGTTATTCATCGCATCCTTGCACATGGTGCCCCTGATATTCTGCTCAATACAAGGCTTGAGTGGATAAAATGTGTAAAATATTTATTGACTAATAGGAGCAAGGAATTGAGAGATGCATTTTGCAGTCATATTAGTTCATTTATGGATGGCCGTATTTTGAGTTTAATATTTGCTGGGGATCCGGATAAAAGCAAGGAGCAAAGGTTTTTGGATACAGTTCAACATGGCATGACAGTCACTGATAGTCCACATCCACATATATTAGAGACTATAATGAAATGTACTGCAGAAATAATGGTTTCTGTTGATATAGGTAGCAAACTGTTTTTATCTTCTCTTATACTGTTGGTTGATAAGCTTGATAGCAAACACGTGACTGTGAGAATGAATGCGTCAAGATTAATACACAAATCTTGTCATTTCCATCTTAGTGGAGGAGGTCTTGAACTAATTATTTCTAAATATGCTCATATTCGTAATGAACTGTATGATTATCTCTCTGAGAGACTTGGTAGCCGCCCGGTCTTAGTGAAGGAGTTTGCAGAATCTGTTCTTGCTATTGAGACTGAAGAACTTGTCAAGAAAATGATTCCTTATGTTCTCCCAAAGCTTGTGGTGGCTCAGAAGTATAATTGTCAAGCAGTTGACACCTTAAATGAGTTGGCCAAGTGTGTAAACACTCATATGGTGCGTGCGAGAGAGGACCCACAAAGCCCTATGGCGCTTCTGACAATTAATTGGCTGCCGAAAGTGCTTGCTTTTGCTCTTCATCAAACAGATGACCAACCGCTACTTTCTGCTGTGCAGTTTTACCAAGCACACGTTGGTTCTGACAAGAAGGAATTATATCTTGTTGCTTTACCGGATCTTCTAAATGAACTTGTATGCTTTACAGATGCTGGCGATTCAGATGAGACAAGCAAAAGGTAACTAGATACTTCTGAAACTTGATTGCACTTTTTTTCATGGGTGCACTTTGTCGATCACATTGTGGTTGGCTACTATCAAATCTGGATACTAATATTTTAAATTCATATGTTTGTCTCAGAAACGATGTTGCTTTTGCCTAAGATTTAGCTATATTAAGTGTTATATTATACTATATTATTATTATTATTATTATTAATAATAATCAATTTACAATCATTATTATTTTATTGTATTTATTCACTCATCTTTGACCAACAGAAACTGGTTATTTCACTATTGGTATTAACTAGCAATTATAGTTAGTTCTACATGTTCATTTCTTTCATGATACTCCTATTGACTTCTATCATAAGCAAAAAGAAGGTTTCATACTTATACAAGTTCTAACAACAAACAAAGTAATGTTACGAGTGTCATGAACTAACAATCCCAAAAGCTCTAATGGTTAGGTGAAGACATGTGAATAGTTTTTTTTTTTTATGTTTGTTTTTAACTCCAAGCTTGGTTATAGCTGCTTTGATACGATGTCATTAATGGTGAACCAATTATCCCGAAAGTTCAAGCTGTTAGTTGAAGAGACATAAATGGTTTTTATACTATATTTCTAACAAAGGGTACATGAGCTTTGCATGTCCTTCACTTATTCTTCTGTTTGTTGACAGATTAGCTAGACTGCCTCAGATGATTAAAGGCATTGCTAAAGTTCTAACTGGTGCAGAAGATCTTCCAGAATTTTTGAGGAATCATTTTGTGAGCATTCTTAACAGCATAAACAAAAAAATGCTCCATTCTGATGATCTCTTGCTTCGTAAACAAGCATTAAACCTAATTGAGATGCTGATTAGAATGATGGGTTCTCATCTTAATACTTATGTGCCAAAACTGATGGTGCTTCTCTTGCATGCTATTGATAAAGAATCACTGCCATCGGAGGGTCTGTCTGTCTTACATTTTTTCATAAAGCAATTATCTAAAGTTTCACCATCTAGCATTAAGCATATAATTTCTCAAGTTTTTGCTTCTCTTCTTCCCTTCTTGGAAAGAGACAGAGAAAATACCTCAATACATTTGGGCAAAGTGGTAAAAATTTTAGAAGAACTTGTTTTAAAGAATAGGGATATCCTAAAGCAGCATATATCCGAGTTCCCTCCGCTGCCCAGTATACCTGCTTTGGTGCAAGTGAACCAAGAAATTGAGGATGCTCGGGGGACAATGGCTTTGAAGGATCAACTACGAGATGTGGTTGATGGTTTAAATCATGAGAACTTAAATGTGAGGTACATGGTAGCAAGTGAGCTTCACAAACTTCTGAACTTGAGATGGAAGGATATTACAGATCTAATCACTACTGAAGCTGGTTCAGACTTGGATGTTTTGAGTTCTCTGATCACATCATTATTAAGAGGATGTGCAGAAGAATCAAGGACCACAGTGGGGCAGCGGTTGAAGTTGGTCTGTGCTGATTGTCTTGGAGCCCTTGGTGCTGTTGATCCTGCTAAGGTAAAAGGGTTTTCATGTCAACGTTTCAAAATTCAATGCTCTGATGATGACCTTATATTTGAGCTGATCCACAAGCATCTAGCTCGGGCATTTAGATCTGCACCTGATACTGTTATTCAAGACTCTGCTGCAGTGGCTCTACAGGAGTTGCTAAAGTTTGCTGGTTGTGGGGCTTCACTGGATGAGAATGCTTCAACTAAGATCAGGACTACCAATGGTGGTAACGAGATGAATAATAGGGGCCAGAAATTATGGGATAGGTTTTCTAATTATGTGAAAGAGATAATAGCCCCATGCTTAACATCTAGGTTTTTTCTTCCAAAAGTAACCGACTCAACATCTGCTGGCCCTATTTACCGTCCATCTCTGTCATTTAGAAGATGGATTTACTATTGGATAAAAAAATTGACTGTGCATTCCACTGGATCTCGTGCAAGCATCTTTAATGCTTGTCGAGGCATTGTATGCCATGATATGCAAACAGCAATATATTTACTTCCCTACTTGGTTCTTAATGCTGTATGTCATGGCACTGAGGAGGCACGCCACAGCATAACACAGGAAATCCTATCTGTTCTTGATGCGGCTGCATCAGAGAATAGTGGAGCTCCAGTTAATGGATTCAGTGGTGGTCAAAGTGAAGTTTGTATTCAATCCGTGTTCACTCTTCTTGATAATCTTGGACAGTGGGTTGATGATGTTGAACAAGAAGTTGCTCTCTCCCTTTCTCAATCATCTCTTTCTAAGCAACAAAAGTCAAAGGATCAAAGTCCAGTTTCCCTGACAGATCAAGACAAACTCATTGTACAATGTAAGTATGTCTCGGAGCTTCTATCTGTGATTCCGAAGGTGACTCTTGCTAAGGCTTCTCTTAGGTGCCAGGCTTATGCAAGGTCGTTGCTGTACTTTGAGTCTCATGTGAGGGAAAAGTCCGGTGCTTTCAACCCTGCTGCCGAGAGGAGTGGCATCTTCGAGGATGAAGATGTTTCACATCTTATGGAAATATACAGCTGTTTGGATGAGCCTGATGGACTATCTGGCCTGTCATGTTTAAGTAAATCTTTGAGGTTACAAGACCATCTATTAATGAACAAAAAGGCTGGGAATTGGGCTGATGTTTTAACTTCTTGCGAACAAGCTTTGCAGATGGAACCGACCTCAGTTCAGAGGCATTCAGATGTTCTTGACTGTTTACTAAATATGTGCCACCTTCAGGCAATGGTCACTCATGTTGACGGTTTAGTTTCTAGGATTCCTCGGTACAAGAAAGCATGGTGCATGCAAGGTGTGCAGGCTGCCTGGAGGCTTGGAAGGTGGGATTTGATGGATGAGTACCTAAGTGGAGCTGAAGATGACAGTTTAGTTTGCAGTAGCTCGGAAAGTAATGCTTCATTTGACTTGAATGTCGCAAAGATTCTCCAAGCAATGATGAAGAGGGACCACTACTCAGTTGCAGAGAAAATTAATTTAACCAAGCAGTCACTAACTGCTTCCATAGCTGCTGCGGGAATGGATTCTTACACGCGGGCCTACCCATTTGTTGTAAAACTTCACTTTCTACGGGAATTGGAGGACTTCCATTCTCTTCTGGGAGATGACTCTTTCTTAAAGAAAACATTCCATTTAGATGATCCAGCTTTCTCTAAGTTAGTAGACAACTGGGAGAATCGACTTAGAATTACACAATCATCACTCTGGGCTAGGGAGCCACTCCTAGCTTTCAGGAGAATGATTTTTGGTTCAAGTGGTCTTGGTGCTCAAGTTGGCAATTGCTGGCTTCAATATTCAAAACTATGTCGCTTGGCTGGTCATTATGAAACAGCCAACAGAGCAATTTTAGAAGCCCAGGCCTCTGGCACACCTAACGTTCACATGGAAAAAGCAAAACTCCTCTGGAGCACCCGGCGGGCTGATGGTGCCATAGCAGTGCTGCAACAGTCTCTCTTGAACATGCCTGCTGAGGTCTTAGGTGCTGCTGTAATTTCATCTATTACTAGCCTTTCCCTTGTACCACTTAATCCCCCACCTATTGTTTGTGAAAGTCAAGCTCCAAATGAGAACAGCGACATTGCGAAAACCCTTCTTCTGTACTCAAGGTGGACTCATTACACCGGGCAGAAACAGAAGGAAGATGTAACAAGTCTTTATACCAGGGTGAGGGAACTGCAACCTAAATGGGAGAAAGGATACTTCTATGCGGCTAAGTATTGTGATGAAGTGCTTGTTGATGCCAGGAAACGCCAGGAGGAGAATGTTGAACTTGGCCCTAGACTAGTTCCTTTTGCAAGTGTTGCTATTGGCTCTTCAAACTTAAATAATGAGAAGCGTTGGTGGTCTTATGTTCCTGATGTGTTGTTATTGTATGCAAAAGGACTTCACAGGGGACACAAGAATCTATTTCAGGCACTTCCAAGGTTATTAACCCTCTGGTTTGATTTTGGAAGCATGTGTCTAAGAAGTGGTTCATCAAAAAAGGATTTACAGCCTGTGCTAAATCAGGTGGGTGGATAACTTTTCTTCTCTCTTTGTTTTCTGTTTTCAATACATAGACATTTCTTTAGTTTTTTTTTTTTTTTTACGAAACATTCACATTCTTTTTGTTCACTGCTTTTTGCGTTTATAGTAATTACCATTTTGTCTTTTGCTTTGGTAGGTAACGAAGATTATGGGAATCTGTTTGAAGGATTTACCAACATACCATTGGTTGACAGTGCTACCACAATTGGTTTCAAGAATTTGCCATCAAAATGGTGATATTGTTAAACTAGTCAAACCTATCATTACATCCGTTCTCCGCCAGTATCCACAACAGGGCCTATGGATTATGGCTGCAGTTTCAAAATCCATCGTTCCTTCAAGGCGCGAAGCAGCAGCTGAAATTATACAAGGTGCACGTAAAGATTTCAAGCCAGGAAGTGATGAGAACAGATTGTTTATTCAATTTGCTAGCCTAATCGATCATTTGATCAAGTTATGCTTCCATGCTGGTCAGTCAAGAGCAAGGACAATTAATCTCTCAACTGAATTTAGTGCTCTAAAGAGGATGATGCCCCTGGGAATTATAATGCCGATTCAACAATCTCTTACCGTAAATCTGCCAGCTTATGATGGGAATCTGGGTGATTCACTTATGTCTAATATATTTTCTGCCACAGATCTTCCTACTATATCAGGCATTGCTGACGAGGCTGAAATTCTATCATCACTTCAGCGGCCTAAGAAAGTATGTTATTACTGAATTTCTCCCTGAATATGCCTGTCTTGTTTTTGTGATTCTTGAGTAGGCAGTTAATTTTGTTTATGTCCATGGTGTGGTACAACATTTTTTACATAATTTAAAACGAGTAAGCATCATAACTCATGAGATCAAAATACAATATTGTTATTGCTTATAATTAGGAACATTCTTTGCATATGCACATTAATAATTGGATGGGTAATCTCCAAATGCACGTGTTTATTCTCAAATTTTGAAATTTCATGGAGGGATGACCATATCATCCCAGATAAAAAATGATTCTCTTAGGGTTGATTTCACATAAAACTGATGCGACATGTGCCAACTCCACGGCAGACCATTCTGTACTTGACTGGGTGATTAATTTTTCATATCAAACGATGGATCTTGGGGAACATGTTAAGTTATCTAAAAATAGAAATTTGTATTTAAAGAAACGATTTTTAAACTTTTGAAGAATTGAATGCACAAATTCCAAGAAAATATCTCTGTATTTAGTTCTTTAACTTGTGCCTTAGGGAACGTGGCTAACATTTCCCTTAATCCATTTGGTTAACTTAAGATGCTGGGCAGGTCTGAGGAACCCGTCTTCAGTAGAACTTAACTGAATGCCACTGTTGTCTGCTGTTAAAGTATCACTTTATGTACCGTCTTCTTGATGAATGCCTTTGTATCTCATCAGATTATTCTACTGGGCAGTGACGGCCTTGAGCGCCCGTTTCTCTGCAAACCCAAGGATGACCTCCGTAAAGATGCTCGTATGATGGAGTTCACAGCAATGATTAACCGACTGCTATCCAAATATCCTGAAAGTCGTAGAAGGAAGCTATATATTCGCACATTTGCTGTGATTCCTCTGACAGAGGACTGTGGTCTGGTGGAGTGGGTACCCCACACTCGTGGGCTTCGACAAATTCTTCAAGACATATATATTACTTGTGGGAAGTTTGATCGGCAGAAAACAAATCCTCAAATTAAGCGAATTTATGATCAATGTCAAGGTAAAATGGCCGGGGATGAGATGCTGAAGGACAAAATACTTCCAATGTTTCCTCCTGTTTTCCATAAATGGTTCTTGACAACATTTTCTGAGCCTGCTGCATGGTTTAGAGCACGTGTTGCTTACGCTCACACGACTGCTGTTTGGTCCATGGTTGGGCATATTGTGGGACTGGGTGACCGGCACGGTGAAAACATTCTTTTTGATTCTACCAGCGGTGATTGTGTTCACGTTGATTTCAGTTGCTTATTTGACAAAGGTTTGCAATTGGAGAAACCTGAACTTGTTCCTTTCAGGCTAACACAGGTAAGAGAGGCCCGTAATTGGAAAACATATGCAAATCTGCCATATTTTATGTTATATATCTTTTCCTCTGAAAAGACATAGATATTCTTGAAATGATTTGAATTATATAAAGAGAGAAGGAAAAAAAAGACTTATGGTCTCCTAATTATAGTTAAATAGGAAAATAAATCATAACATATCATACATATTATTTCTACAAGCAATGCAGGTCATGCACTTGCACTTAAGATATAATTTTTATATACTTCATGCTGATGATACTTTATCACACTTGATGCTAGTTTTTTTGTTCTCATGTGTATGAATGCCAACCTCTTGGTTTTGGTTGGTTTTGCAATAAAACCTACAGAACATGATTGATGGCTTAGGCATCACTGGATATGAGGGTATCTTCTTGAGGGTTTGCGAAATCACACTTTCTGTATTGAGGACACACAGGGAGACTCTCATGAGCGTGCTTGAAACTTTTATCCACGATCCTCTTGTGGAATGGACAAAATCTCACAAGTCCAGTGGCGTAGAAGTTCAGAATCCTCATGCACAGGTTTGATATTGAGCTGTTGTTTACAAGAATTGGCTCTAAATCAGCTGCTTCCAAAAATTTATATTTTTTCTATCGGGGATACAATGTCAACTAAGCTTTTTTCACTGAATGAGATGGATCATAATTATTTCATTAGGAATAGTTTATATTAAAACAATTTTTAAAAAAAAAAGCGTCAGTGTTTGTGGTTTATCTTATATTCATTTAAGTAGACGACCTATATCCTTGGTTATATAGTTTGCAAAAGACTAGTGCAATTAAAATTATTGTTTTAATAAATTTTATGGAATTTATTTATCAGCGAGCTATTAGTAATATTGAGGCAAGGTTACAAGGAGTGGTTGTTGGTGTTGGAGCTGCACCGTCATTGCCTCTAGCTGTGGAAGGTCAAGCACGCAGGCTAATTGCTGAAGCAGTCTCTCACAAGAATCTAGGAAAGATGTATGTATGGTGGATGCCTTGGTTTTGAAGATTTAAATGGCTCGAGAAGATCTTCACTTATTTATTCAGACGAGTATGATGTTATTAGTTTCATTTCGATCCTTGGTGTAATCGCTGAAGGTTGTTTATCCATGTATACATAGAAGCAATTTAGATGTGCAAACAGAATGCTGAGGAAAGAATGGATCAAACTTTTCTTATCATGGTCAAACCAAGTCTTGGACTGTGAGGCTATTGGGGCTGAATGCATAAAGTAAGCATTTAAGCAGATATACTGTCCTTGTCATGGCTCATGGGGTTGGGCTAATCGCCTGTTTGGAAAAATAGAGATTCACGGTGATGTCGTGTGTCCTTCAAACTCGCTGATTTGTAGTTTTGAAAAATCATGGTGAAATTGGCTTGAGATGTGAGATAGTCAACATCGACATAGATCCAAACTTTGCTTGAAGCTGCGGCTGAATGAAACCTGATGCTACATTACATAGTTTCAACTGCTTCAGGTCTGCTTCACAAGTATCCCTCTCATGTAAACTTGTTATAAAGTTGGCATTGCAATGTATATTCTTTAGGGTAATTGTGAACATCTTTGTATATGAATCCTAGTTTGTTGCTTATATCATTTATAGATATTATGATTTATGGATGCATAAGTTCCGTTGCATATCAAAGTGACGTAAAAATATTTACTGGCGCCATGTCATTTTCCCCCTCTTCGGGGCCACAAATAAAGAAAAGTATATAATAATATAGCTAAATTCCGGACTCTGTATAGTGCTATACTTAGTTGGCAAGGTAAAGTAAAATAAAATATGCTATACTTGGTTGGTACTTGATCTAAATTTCATGTCCCTAGTAATTAATGTAGCATCCAAGTAAAAAATATTCAACTTGTCAATGATAAGGAACTCAAATCAGTACTTATCTTAATGGGTCATCGTTCAATTGAACTCTTTCTATATAGGCAATAATCATCTTCACCTCACCAGTAGTAATTTCCAGCCAGAGATTGATCAATAACCTCCCTCCCACCTATATGTTTTAACTATGTCCGACTCCGATTCAATTACTGCTATCACCCCACCAGCTGCGCGGGAAGTGTGCCTGCCTGAGGGTATAATTTTCAATAACAACATTTCAAATTCTTTATTATTCAATGTAATGAAAATCTTATTATCTTGTGAGCTCATGTGATTGGTTTAAATTAATTAATGTATTTCGTTATTTTATGTCGTCCTACATTTTATTCAAGATGATAAAAATGGATGGACTTTTTTATATAAAAAAGGGATAACTTCTTACGTTTGTTTATAAAAATTTGATAAAATTATACTAATATAGGCATGATTAGTTTTTTTTTTTTTTTTTTGGTAGAATAGGTATGATTAATTTATTCACAACATGTTAGATTCTTATTAGGCATTTTATACGACAGTAATAGTAACATCTTTGCCATTAAAAAAAAAAAAGAAAAGTAATTGTAACATCTTTGTTAAATTGTGCAGCGACACAACTGAATGATGTTGTTGTGGAATTAGAAGCAAGGCATAATGAATCTCAAGAACGTTTTTCACGAGCATCTGACAGTATGTCTTTTATTTTATTTTCTTAAATTATGTTCCATCGTAGATATCAAATCAAACAAGTGTTTAATTTTTTTATTTTATTTTAAACGGATTAGTCAATAATATAGCTTACGAACATTATCTACGCTATATAAATAGAATATAACGGTCTGTTTGGTGCGCAGGATAGTAAGACAGGATATGATAACATTATCATATCCTACTTAATTTCGTTGTTTGGTGCATCATTAGGAAAGACTAAAATAAACCTATTGCTTATCATATCCTATTGCTTTTTTGTAATTTTAATCTTTAGTTTTTGGTGAGTTAGCAAAATTGAACCCATCACACGCGCATCTCTTCTCTTCGTTTAAAGATCCTACTTCGACTCCCTGCTCTGCCTCCTACCGTGTTTCAATTTTTTCCCGATTTCCTTCATCTTCCTGTTCCCAATGGATTTCAATTGATTTTCTTTCCCTTTTTTTTTTCCTTTTTCAATTTCACTTAGTTTTTTCCTCTTCCTGTTCCCAATCCATTTCAATTGATTTTAATTAGTACATCTTGATTTAGATCTCTATCATCTACTCAACCGTGATTTCAATTCAATAATTAGTTTCATTTGCAATTTTAAACTCTGAATTGTTTTAATATTTAGATCGATTTAGAAAGAGAGATTTGTTCATAAAAAAAATGTTTTGTTCAATTGGTTGAAAATTACATCACTGTGCATTAACATAATCGGTGATTCGGTGCATTGTTCCTAACAACGACAACAAAAATATTTGTTCAATTTATTTAAAATTCCAACCATATCAACAAAGAAGACATTGAGAACAATCATGAATATTAACATCTCAAAAGAAAATCATATTAAAATAGATGAAATTGGTTACGAAAAAGAAGAAATTGGTGTTACACACACGACACGAAGAAAGGAAACTGGGTAAATTGATGAGTGTACCAAATATACGATAGAATAAAATAATGTTATCATCTTATTTATCATGTGTACACCAAACATAAGATAGGATAGTGTCTATTATGTTATTATCATATCCTATCCTTATCCAATTTCTAATCCTATCATATCTCTATCTTATCATGCACACCAAACAGACTCTAATAGTCCCTGTGAGCTTAACTCAATTGACAGAGACATTGCATAAACAAAAAGAATATAATAAACTTTTGGTGTGACTTTTTTCCATTTTTATTTTACCCTTAATATAAACTATTTTATTTGTATATAGTGAATTTTTCAAATAGTTTATATTCCATTTATATGTAATAAAGTGCATTCATATGTCAAATGTTATGCTATAAAGTGCGTGCACATGAAATACAGGAAGGTATAAAAGGATTATTTGTACCGCAGCAGCAACAGGGGATTGGAATAAGGCTTCATCCTATGATAAAACTCATCCTAACTGGATATCTACTCCCTTGACTATGGATGGAGACACAGCCCTCCATATTGCAGTGAGAATGGAAGAAACTAAATTTGTGAAAAAGTTGGTTGAACGTACAAACAAAAAAGATATGGAAATTCGTAGAACTGATGGAAATACTGTCTTTTGTTTAGCTGCCATTTCAGGAAATGTGAAAATTGCCAGAATTTTATGTGAAAAGAATCCAGAATTGGTATGGATT
>Ga0315914_1009535_pt1 | contig 12435 bp, 9 predicted proteins | sample MpolenodulesMG_FD_203920 | JGI IMG/M metagenome (GOLD analysis project Ga0315914, IMG submission 203920) | Medicago polymorpha root nodule microbial communities from Los Angeles, California, United States - elongated nodules | ecosystem: Host-associated > Plants > Roots > Nodule | place: USA... | reverse complement strand
ATAAAAAAGATAAATTATGTGCTACGGGAGGTCATAGTTTACATTGGCGTAAATGGTTGCCGCGGAGAAAGTAGTTTTTATTTTTATTTCTTATGAATAAACTAATTAGTTTTTATTTTTATTTATTATCATTGTATTTTAATATGTTGCCAAAAAAACGAAAAAAAAATAAAAAAATCAGTCCCGCCAATTGGAATGGTGGGAACTAACGAAATTTTTTTAAAAAAAAAAGGTCACATCATGCTCAGCCTGTCACGAGCTGACACATGTCAGGAAGGGGGCTCATTCCCGCCATTTGAAACGGCGGAAATGAGGAAAACGACAAAAAAAAAATCCCAAAAAATGAAAGTGAGTCATTTTGGTGATTAATTTTCAAAGGGGGTCAGACTTGAAATTTTTTTTGGCATTAGGGTCAGAAAAAAAAAATCGTCTTCTTCACTTCACACAACACAACCTACGTTAAAGTAAAAACCCTATTTTTTCGAGTCACAAGCTTTTGTCAACTTGTAAAGTGAAATGGCCCATGGCCCCAACCAACCTAATTTTTCGTGGTCACAAAAGAACGTGAAAATTGTTGTATAAATATCATTATTTTTTATTTTAAGTTGATTACAAACTGGCAACGAAATATACGAAAATCTTGCTAACGAGTATCATTAAGACACTCTTTAAGGATTCTAAATTAAGAATCTATTTATTGAAAAAATCTAATATTTCAATTTGCGATTCATTCAATGCACAAATTTCTATAAAAACTTATTATATAAAGTCCTTGAAGAGTGCACTTAGTTACAAGAGAGCCACAACTATTTTATTTAAGGCTCCTTCCAAAAAAAAACTAGTTTATTTAAAATAAAATGAATCTACTTATATGTATTCTTGAAGTAGTCATTTTAACTTAACATCGTTGTATTATTATATAAAATTAGGATAGCTTCATGGAATAACTAATAAACCATTAGTAATTTTTATTTCACCATCTGCTAAAATGATCATAATCCAAGCTACGAGAAATGAGTAGAAAAAATGTACAAGTAATACCATAATTCACAATATCTCTTCAAATATTTCAAAAGATTAAAAATCATCACCAAAATATTCTACATTAAACTCACGCAATTGGTTAAATGAAATAAACTTCCAATAATTGAAAATATACAATGAAATGTCTCTAACATTTTAAGAATCGTAAGGTATTCCCAATGATTTGTTTTCAAATTATATAAACTTCGTAAGAAGTTTCTCAATATATTATACAAGTGCTAATATTATGACATCACACTTTCCTATGATCTTAGCCTGCAGATCATACATAGTGTACTCTCATGCATTTCAGATCTAATTTAGATGTTTAATTGATTTAATTCCAAACTTCTTAAAACTTTCTCAATATTATATCTTAGTGATAATACAATACTACAAGTTTTTTTTAGGGCAATACTACAAGTCTACAACCATTTTTTATGATTTAACATTCATTTCAATCATTTAAATGATTCGAATATTTCTCAATAACGTATGATGTCATTAACTTCTAAAAACAAGGTGTTATCATATCATATTTTACATTAAAGCAAAATATATAGGTATCATAGTTACACAAAGTAAGATCAAGCTAAAATGGATTCATTAATATCAAAAGATATTGCCGTCTGCTGACACTTACGTGATAATAGGATCACAATTTATTCTAACCTAATAAATCAATACATTCATAAGTGAAGATCATCTACTAGCTACAATTAATTTTAAAGTTTAATATAAAATTTAATTACTAAATGCCAAAATGGATCTTAGTCTACATGGATCTCATCATCAATTCACAAATAATATCCAATTCTAGTGTAAATACAATCATCGCAAGATAAACTAACTCATGCAACAAATGTGTGCACAAATACATATATATGAAATAACAAAATACAACAAATGTGTGCACAAATACATATATATGAAATAACAAAATTCAATATCTATTCAGGGCAAAATAGTAATTTCACATAAAAGTTTTAAACTAGTGACAAAATTTGATGCATTTTTTTAAAATCATGACCTCAAATATTTTTATTTGATTGTAACCATCAAATGACATAAACATACTGACTCAAATTTCATCATCCCTTTTCACAATAATAGTATTTGAAATTAGAAGATATAAAGAATAAATCCTAAGACTAGATCGTAATAACAAGCACAATCACGATAATGATGAAGAGCTTCGGTGGAAATTATTGGAATTTTATAGAAAATCAATATCATAGATATAAATATATGGAATATCATAATGTTAAAAACATTGGTAAAGAACGTATACCTGACATGGCCGTGTCTACCGAGTTCAAAGAAACTTCATCTAATGATGAAATCGTATTATGAGAATCTTCTCCCGTGGTTGACATTATGATTGAATATCTACAAAATCTTCACCAAAATAATGTAGAGATAATGAAAGTAGGTATTTCAAACAATGGTCGCTGAGCTTTTAGGTATGAGAAGAATAAGAAACCTATTAACAAAGCATAATCTTAAAATGATACCCGAGTTTTTTGTTGTTGGGCTTAGATGGGTCTAGAGCTATCAAAAAAGGCTCAAACTTTCCAAAAACTCAAAGACCTACTTATTAAGCCCCTGGTAAACCCCTTAATTATGGCTCATATTAAAATAGTATATATTTTGCCCAATTTCCCCTGTGTCATTATTTTTTGTGAGTAAGCCCCCTTTACTTTTTTAAGGAAAAAAATTATTTACTACTTATTATTAGATGCAATAAAAATTTAATTATTACAAATAAATATATTTTGTTTGTGATTATTATTTTGAGTGTAATAATATTTCAATAAAGAAAAGCTCATTAGAAAACCCCTTTCAAGGTGCCTAGCTCTAAGTTTTTTTTTTTTAAATTTCTTTCCCTATTTTCCACTAATAAGGGTTAGGTTCGAACCCCTCCATCTTTCATTGTATTTTCTCCTTTTTATTGTATATATTTTGGGTGTGTGAGAATATGATTCTTGTTGTTAGTTATGGATGTCAACATAGTTGGAATGTCTAACAACAATTTTGATGTCGATCATACTTTTGCCTTGCCAAAAAAAATAAAATTGTGAGGAAATATTTTACTGCTTTCCTTGACAGGTGTGGTCTTTTGTTCTTGCGTATCTTTCAATGAGATGGAGAATTCAAAGATATATAGTTTGGGGGTAAAAATTGTTTTCTGTTGGTTGACTTCAAACAATTTATTTGTATTGTGATTGTACTAATGTTAAAAATACTTTTGATTCGAAGAGGGGGGGGATATATTGAGCTTTTTTTTTAGGGAAAAATATATTGAGTTTGAAAATTTGATTGTCATTAACAACTATATTTCATATTAAGTTGATTATCCTTAGGTTGGAAAACATACGCATACCTCTCTACAATACTGTCTATGCCCTAAACAACCATATTTTAAATTAAGGTCATAGTCACGAGTGTGTGGTGAGGGAACAAAGAAAACTTCTTCTCTCTCTCTCTAGACTCATACGTCGTGAATATGAAGAAATCTATATTGCAAGTAAAATTTCAGCATCAAGAAGAAAAAAATTATAAAAGAAAACATCGTGCTCACATGCAACTCGGTAACACATTGATAGTTACACATCAATCCTATAATTGGGTCTGAATAGATAAATTTTCAGCAATAATCAAAAAATTGTTTAGAATTCATGTTGTTTTTGTAGAACAAGTATTTTTCAATAAAACCTTGTCTGTAATCATTCTTGAATGCAATTTAAAAGCCAATTGTTTTAAAATATTTGGGATGCTCTGGCAAAACCTTTGCCTATTTTCTTCATTTCTTCAAGTTCCATTTCTTCATGCCTTAGTTGTTTCTCTATTTTCTTCACAGCTTGAGATAAGACACTTGAATGAGAAGACTTGGGTTGATTGGTTAATTCAGACTTCTCTTTCTCCAGATGCTTAGAAACATTTTGCAAATATTTTAATTGTTCCCTAAGGGTTTCTTCTGCCAACTTTAATTCATATTTTTGCGACTTTTGAAAAGCTTCCAGACTCTGATCAAACTCGGCATCAAGCTTTAATATCTCAAATTGAAAACGAAAAGATTTTTGTCCCTTTTTTAACATTTAAATGACTTTCCTCTTTTGTAGTATCCATTGCACCATTGCCATTTTTGGAGGAACCTGTTGAGAAACAAAATGTTCAACAATTGTTATTTTCTTTTCAACATGTTTGTTTTAGAAGCATCAAAAAAGTTTCATAACTCTAACCACGCACAAGTTGTACACATTCCAGCAGAAACGAATGCACAATAGCGAAGACACTAGATATAAATGAAACATATTTAAAGTAAACAACAATGCGAGTTACAAAATTGGGGAACTCCCATCAATAACTGAAAAACAAAAATGACAAGCCTCGTGAGATAGACAAGGAAAAGGCTACCACAAAAATAGTCCGGCCACAGAGCAATGTCACAATGAAAAGGCTACCACAAAAAAAAAGCCCCAATGAGATATATATCATATAAAAACCAAACCCACTGCACAACAACAGGGAAAGAAAAACCGGAAAAAACAAAGCAAAAAACCCCTGCACCTGAAGACCATAACCACAACCACAACAAACAAACAGTAGCAGACGCAAAAAACTTACAAAATCAAACACCAATACAAATCCTATCATCTGCTCAAGCAATTGTTTGGGTACCAACTTCATTTATAAAATAAACAAGAAGGCACCCTTAACCAACTTAAACTCCACCTCAATGACATGATCTTGTTCTCTTCGATTGTCCCATCAACACCCTTAGAGTCAGAGGAGGGGAGTTTTTCACCTTCAAAATCACACAACTGATGTTGAAGTAGTAACTAGGGTCAATAATCCAACACCGTCACGATCTTTGAACAAAAACACATCATGTAAATGGACTCAATCATATCAAAAGACTTTCTAGACATAATTTTAGTCCTTGTTAAATTAAAATTTGTTTAATTACACTTGAACTTCTAAATTTTTGAATTATTTTTTACACATAATATTTTTTTAAAAGTATGGCTCTTGTTCATTTAAAAATTTAAACATTTAACCATAGTTATACAAATATTAATTTTACAAGGATTTACGGTATGTATTAAAAAAATTTACAGGGACAAAAACATATTAACTTTTTTCATGACAACTGAAAACAAATCAACTATATTTATATGATAAAAAACTTAAACCATAAATAAATAAGAGTGTTGATACATATACATCTATAGGTGGCATACATCCCTTAAACCCCCACACGTAAATGCAATATGTGGCAATGTGGGTCTTACACACAAACACACTCAGCTTTCTGACCATTTCTCCTCTATCTTCCGTCTTTCTTCCTTCACAACTTCAGCTCTCTCATCTCCTTCTTCCACTCCAGCCACAACCACCATCGACCTCTGTCATCACGACCACAACCACTTCCACTCTCTCTTACTCTTTCTACTTTCTATCCCTTTGCCTTAAATCTAATCTCACCACTGTCCTGACCACCACCCACGTAACAGATCTGACCACCACCCATCACTGTCATCATCTCCTTCTCCACCACCACGTCGTCTAACCACGATCACCACACATTCAGGTCTGACTCATAGAGAGAGAGAGTTTCAAAGAAGGATCGAAGAGAGAGAGAGAGAGAGAGAGGTGTTCCGGCCGGCAACTACTCGACAATATGGGGGAGAATGGGTGGGGGGTTCGGGAGAGGAGAGAATGAGAGAGCGATTTGTTTTAAGAGAAGAGGATTGATGGTTAGGTAAAATGACTAAACTATCCATAATACCACATGGGGGTAGTGCTAAAATGGTACAAATAAAAGGGTGTTAACCTATATTTTCTCAATGAATAAATAAATAAATAAAGAGCAGTGATACACATACCACCATAGGTGGTATACACACTTAAACCTCCACTTACAATTATGACATTTATCACGTGGTCCCCACACACCAAAAAACTTAGCATTTTTGTCTATCACTCTTTTCTGTCTCTTTCCTTCACCATATCTTCTTCCTCTTTTCCTCACCACCGTCAGCCACACCCCCCACCCACCTCCCTTTTCCTTCCGACCTCTAAGCCACCGCACTCAGATCTGACGTCCTCCCTTTTCTCTGGTTACACCAACCTCTGGCAATCCCTCGTCGTCGCCACGTCGTCCACCCTCCCCACCTCTACACACAGATCTCGGCGTCGCCGTCGAGAACGGAAGATGGTCGATGACGGTGGAGCAGAGGTTACGGCGACGACGATCAAACCTTGTGCTCGCTGTTCTCATCTCACCATCACCACCACCATTTTCGGCAGCCAAAAAAACAGATCTGAAAACGAACGAGAAAGAGGGGAGAGATATCCTCATTCGTCGGCGAAGCTTTTTTGATCGCCAGGTTGAGTGAAGGGAAGAGAAAGGAACATGGTGAAGGAGAGGATGGGGAGAAGGTAAGGCGTGGAGAGAGAAACACTTGTTGTTTTGAGGTATTCTTCCATGGTCACAAGACCAAATCAATAGTGTTTGGACACACACACATGAAAAGATGGTCATTAGAATATTCAATCATTTTTTTTTTTTATCAATTTCCTCTTTACTATTAAAATAATATTTCTTTATGTGTGTGTGACCATACACTTTTTATTTGGTCATATGATCATATTAGAATTTCTCTGTTATTTTGTTTTTAATATTGCTTTTGTTGGGCCAAGAAAAGTTTGCCAAGTGGAGTGGTAGGAAGCGTGTTTATCTACCATTTAATTGTTAATTTAATGATTTGATGTACCGGTACACTCAAATTTTTGGGAGTACCGTGAAATTTGGCTTAAATAAATACATAAATCTTACAAACTCATAGATGGATTCCAAACAAACATGCCACGTTTCCTAGTCATCACTCTAATTGTTGCCATGTGTAACGTTTTGCCACGAATTCTCCCTTTCCCACCTCCATTGCAAACTATTAATACGTTTTCAGCGAAACTTCTACTCACTATCCAAATCCAAAAGCCTGAAAATCAAAATCTAGCTACAGATTTTTTGCTTTATATATCTAATCAAAGAAAAATGAGTCAAGAACAACCAAGGCGTCCCCAAGCTGGTCAAGACCCCATCAAATACGGCGACGTTTTACCTGTCTCCGGCGAGCTTGCTCAGAAGCCCATTACACCGGAAGATGCCGCCATGATGCAGAGTGCAGAGAGCCGTGTGTTGGGTCAGACCCAACCTGGCGGAGTAGCCGCTGTCATGCAATCCGCCGCTACACGAAATGAGCAGGCTGGAATCGTCGGTCATAAAGACGTCACAGATGTCACCGGTGACCGTGGCGTGACTGTTACGGAAACTCAAGTCCCTGGAAGACGCATCATAACCGAAACAGTCGGTGGACAGGTTCTGATTCTGAACCTCACTAATTTTTATTTTTATTTTAAAATTTCACTTCGTATTCTGCTAAACTTGTTTTTTTGATTAATTTAATGTTAAGGTTGTGGGACAATTTGTTGAACCGACTCCAGTTCAGGTTGGTCAAACCGGTGTGGTTCGAGAGAGTGCATTAACCATCGGAGAGGCACTAGAGGCGACGGCACATACGGTGGGTGACAAGCCAGTGGAACAGAGTGACGCATCTGCCATACAAGCGGCGGAGGTGAGAGCTACGGGGTGTAATGTTATAACACCGGGAGGATTGGCTTCAATGGCTCAATCTGCGGCAGCTTTCAATGCTGAGTGTCAGCGTGAGGAGGAGAAGATTAAGATGGGAGATGTTCTGACCGGAGCAACCGCGAAGTTGCCAGCTGATAAGGCGGCGACGAGGCAAGATGCTGCAGGGGTGGCTAGTGCTGAGATGAGGAATAATCCTGATGCTACTGCTACTCCTGGTGGTGTAGCTGCTTCTGTTGCTGCGGCTGCTAGGCTCAATGAAAATGTGGGCAATGTAATGTAATGTAATGGTACTCATGAATGATGTTCTGTTCTTGTCTTTTGTATTGTAATATAATGTAAGGTGATGGTGTATATTAGAAGTGCTTTCTTTTTTCTTGTTTTTTCATAAGTGTCTTGGCATATGCTTTTCCTCTCGTTTGCTTGTTTTGGATGTATGTATGTATGTTGTGCTCTTAAATTGAAAATGGCAGGTGATTCCAAAAGGAGAAGCAAACCAAACTGATCCCAGCCAATCCCACTCCATAAATAAAAAGATGGTCAATGTTTCATCTTTAGCATAATGTACAAGTACAATTTACCCCTCTACGTTACGGGTAATATTCTATGTATAATCCGCCACATTAAATGATCATGGCGATTGGCGACGGATTATTTTCAATTTTCAAAGTTTGAGTCACAACTCACAAGAATAAACTATACTAAACTGTAGAAATATATTTCAATAGTAGAGACTACTACTATTTATCCATTAAGTTAGTCTCTTATTTTAAAAAGAATAGAGGAAGGAGCTTAATAGATAAATAAATAACAGTTCGGAGTTTTAATTTAATTTCGGTTAACTTGTTAAAAAAAATTAATTTCGGTTAATTTTGGTTGGAGTTTAGAAAAAATGGAACTAGATTTTTTTACATAAAAAATAACTTTTTTCAGGAAATAAAAAAGGACTTCTTAGTCTTTTTTCATCAAAAGAGGACTATTTTGTGACCTAAAATTTAGGGTAAGATGATGTGCCTCGGTCCAATGCAAATAATACCTCTAAATTTTCAAAAGACACCTACAAAAATATTTATATTTACATTCCTAGAAAAAAAGAGATCAATTATGCGGGTTTTGTTGTTTATAATAGTGCAAAGATCCTCTAAAATGAGTAAACTGAGAAAATTTAATATATATTAATAGGTTTTATGTTATGTTCGATTCTTTCGATGCCAATTTTGATGGATTAAATGTCAACTTAAAACTTTCATAGAAAACAACTTCATGATAATTGAGAAGGATAATAAATAAAGTAAAAAATAGAGTAGAATATAATGCATAATAATATGAAAGGGTCGAGATTCGAAATTCAAACACTCCACTTATTCACCTTTAAAAAATGAATTTTAATATTAATTGACAAAAAAAGAAATGTGTTTTTTAGAGAGGTGGAAAGATATGGTCTCGATTAATGTATGAAATTTGTAAAATTGATTTTGATTACTATATAAACTATTGCTTCAAGTAAACTCAATTATAGACAACTAATTCACTCTAAAATATATTCTTAAAAAAAATAAAAATTTGCAGTATAACAAAACCATGTTTTACACTTGCCAGTTCACATTCTAATATTTAGAGGCTGAACGCCTGAACCAAACACCCATGCTTATCCAAGTTGAAATTGAGGATTCATAAACCATGTTACTTTAAACTCACTCTTTGAAGACTCAAAAGTGATTTTAAAAACTTAAAATTGGTTTCTCCTTATCCACCATCTTCCCCTTTCTCTTTTGTGAGCCGTCGACTGAAACCCTAATTTCTTCTCCTTTATCCACCAAAGAGGGGTGGTTTAGGGTCAATTTTTGATCTCAAATCACCCCTCTAAATCATTTTTCTCTTTCCCTTCTGTTTAAATAAGTGATTTTCACATCGAATTAGGTTTTCCTTTTGTGATTTCGTCGTCTTAGTGCGACGCTGTTTTGTTTGTCGTCTTTGTGCGACGTTGTTTGTCTTTTCCCCTGTTCAGGTGTTTGTTTGATTCAGATTGTCGGATCAGCTTCGATCCAGTGCAGATCCAACCAATGACTTTGGCGTCATCAACGTTGCAGATCCGGAGGCATGGCTATAATTCCGGAGATTTTAATATAGTCATATTTGTAGGCTTATGTACTTTGCCGTTTTATGCTATTAACATGATGCCGTGAGTTTGTTCACAGATTTATCCTTTTTGTTTTTAGCGAATTTGTATTGCATCGATGTACTCTATCAATTTGAATGAATGAATGTCATTTGTTTTGTGTAAAAAAACAAAAAAAAAACTTAAAATTGATTTTGGTATATCTAACGATTCTTGGTTTGAATAGATTTATCTTTAAAATTAATTTTAAATTGAAAATTAAAATTTATAGCTTTTATCTCTAAACATGATTATTACATTCAATAAAATTAAAAGTTTTTTTTTTGTTTTGAAAATCAATAAAATTAAAGTTGACTCACTCTCATGTGATCATATCCAATCTTAAATCATGTTACTTAAACCTACTTTAACTAAAATCAGTTTTAATGTATTAATTCAATTAAAATCATTTTTCGTCATCATAAAATATAATCAAGCACATACCAATTATGTGAAATCTGTTTGGTATAAATTTCTGGGAAGGGCATGTAAAAAGACTCTAGAAAAAGCTGATGATCATTGGTGGTCAAAATAAAAAAAATCCCAATAATCATATTATCATATATCACACAGTTAATTAAAATTAGAAGTTGACATGTACAGTGAATATTTGAAACAGACATGCAAATTGAGAGAAAGCCACAAAAATGAGAATCATGAACAGAGGACACAGCTCAGAAGAGGACCCTGTGACTGTGTGTGTGTGTGAGGAGTTGCTATATCATATCATATATAGTAGCTAGTTAAAAAATGTGAATGTGAAGGACAAATATGATGATATGCATTCACGTGATTAAAGAAGGACACTCACATTCAAATGGGACAGGACAGCTGCAGGTGACAAATGGAGCATCACTTCTTAACAAATTTTTAGAGGGGGCATTTTTGTCGCCCAGAATCCCGGTCTCAGTCTCACTTTGTATATACCTGACATGCCATACATTTTTTTTCATCTAAAGGATATGCATTTTCATCTAAATGAAAATCTAATAATTTGTCACGCTACCCTACTTTGGTTAATGCGTTGTAGATTTAACTGTCATATATTGTAAGTGTAAAAGAGTATTGCATTGACAGAAATGGGGGATAATTGCAAGCCCCGTAATTCAATGAAGCGCATGCACTGAAACACTTGTATAGTAGGAGGATGAGTATATACTGCATACACTATTCAATCAAATTTGAAACGATCGACGGGACCAACTTCAAAAGGAAATCTTTTGTGTTCTCTGAACACTGAAATTTAGACAACTCATTTTCCACTTTATCCTTCAGTGTTTTCACTCAAACAGGTGAATTGAATGTTTCTTCATTCTTTCAACTGGTTCTCACCAGGGTTTTATAGAAGTCTAAATTCACACAACACATTGTTTGGACAATAAAAGGAAAAAATAAGTAAAAGAAAGAATAAAATGGTACTATAATGAGAGATAACGATTAAGAAAGAATAAAAGGAGTATTGTTTATTAGGAAGGATTAATAATGAATAATTTTTTCCCTCTTGTCTTCATATGTGTAGTATATGCTTTTACCGGCGCAAAACAAGTACAAAATAAATTTTGTTTCGATAACTCCATAAGTTTGATCCACTGGTAAAATGAACGATATTGAATTCGAGAGGTTCTGGTTCGAACACAACTAATGTTTTAAAGTATTCTTTGAATTTTAATGTCTTTTTTGAATAATTTGAGAGGTCTTGGGTTCGAACACAACTAACATTCTTAAAGCGAGGTAAATCTAAATGCCTTTGTACGTAAGTTTTCTTTGAATTTTAATGTTTTCTATTTTTTGACTTGAACTAGAATACTACTCATCACCATAAATTTCTTCTATCTAAAAAATAAATAAATTATATCGACACTTGCATTTGCAATATTACTCTTTGCAATATCACTCTTTACTCTTAATAAAATACCACGTATATTTCACAATATCCCACAATGCAATTTTTATATAAATTCATTTTTGTATTACTATCCTTAAATATTACAATTGAATTATTATATATAGACAAATATTTTTTTCTCATACTTTTCTAGCAAAATGATCTTTGTAATTCAACCGACACCATCACTTCGACCTTTAAAAATGATGCAACAGTAACCTCTGTTGATCACTACGTCAAATGGAATTGCGACAACCACATGGGCACCATTCTAAATGTAGACAGAAGTTGCCATGGGACTCCTACCCGTACTAGTTTTGGCGGCATTTTCCGCAACAATGGGGGCCTTTTCCTCTCCGCTTTCTCAGGTATGATCTCCCATTCTAACGGCATTTTGTTGGCGGAGCTGACAACCATTTATCATTGGTTGCGCATGGCTAGAGCTGTCAAAATGGGCCGGGCCGTACGGGCGGGCCTGAAAGCCCGCAAAAAAATGAAGGGCCTGGGCCGAAAAATTGCAGCCCGAATCATTTCAGGGCTTTTTAGCCCGGCCCAACAAAGCCCGAAACCCGGTAGGGCTAGCCCGTCCGGGCTGCGGGCAGCCCGAAAGCCCGCAAAAAAATTGAAGTGTGTGATTTTTTATTTACACTGGACTGGACTCTTGGATGTTGTGAACCTTGATGAAGATTAAGTGACTTTGTTGGGAGTGACTTT
>Ga0315914_1009532_pt1 | contig 12436 bp, 3 predicted proteins | sample MpolenodulesMG_FD_203920 | JGI IMG/M metagenome (GOLD analysis project Ga0315914, IMG submission 203920) | Medicago polymorpha root nodule microbial communities from Los Angeles, California, United States - elongated nodules | ecosystem: Host-associated > Plants > Roots > Nodule | place: USA... | reverse complement strand
TTTCAAGAACTGGTCCTCTTGATCAGCATTCTTATGTCAGCACAGGTGTTAAGGGAACTTTCGGTTATCTCGATCCTGAGTACTTTAGATCACAACAGCTTACAGAAAAATCTGATGTGTATTCATTCGGCGTGGTTCTACTTGAAGTTTTGTGTGCAAGACCAGCCATTGAACCGTCCCTTCCAAGGGAACAAGCGAACTTAGCTCAGTGGGGAATTTTTTGCAAAGACAAAGGACTATTGGAAGATATCATTGATCCTTCCATCAAGGGACAAATTGATCCAAACTCACTTAGAAAGTTTAGTGAGACAGTGGAAAAATGCTTACAAGATGATGGATGTGATAGGCCTTCAATGGGCGATGTTTTGTGGGACTTGGAATATTCTCTGCAGCTTCAGAAAGGTGCGATACATAGAGAACCACATGAAGACAGTTCCAACAGTGCTTCTGTATCAATTCAATTGCCCAATGTTCGCCGTTTACCTTCTCTGTCTACACTGAGTGAAGGGGATGACACGTCTATGTCCATTGGGAGGGTTATGGATGAATCTGATGGTGCAGCGCATTCTGTTTTCTCTCAGTTGAACCTTGATGACGCCAGATAGATTTTCATGTCATGTCCTTCAAGACACAATGATCAACTTTTAAGTGTCTCATGTAAGTGGAGGAGCTGTTCTTATTAGATGGCTCTCTTCTCTGTTTTGTCCTTGTTTCCTTGTATTTTTACATCCTTAGTTATTATGATTGCTGGTCTATTCTTAATTGTAAAATTATTGATGATGATTGTGTATATTTTTCTGATGCTTGAAATAAATTGTTGGTAATTAGGTGCATTATATACAGCATTGTTTGATTGCTTACACCAACGCATATTATATTCTACAAGGGCCAACAATGGTATAAACTAGTTTAAGTACATATTGTGGATTGTTGCTGAAGGTTGAGCCTAATAGAAAGTTATATAAAGTACTTAAAGGTTGAGACTAAATGGTAGTTCTATTTTTGTAATGGACTAGTTTTATTAGGAGACATGGAGATAGCAAAAGTACATGTATGTTGATCTAGAAGACCAAATTGCAGAACTAATTAGTCATCATTAATTCTAGTATACTTCCATAATATTGTTGGTGATTAACATGATTGATTATGAATTTTAAAGGACTGATTTTGATTCAAACAAACTAATCACCTTGTCCAAAGGAGAAGAGAGTGGCATTGTTGGCCTAGCAGCTACAGAATACATTTCTTTCTATCCTGCTAATAGAAACCAGAATGCAAACCAGTCCAATATTTCAATGAACACATATAGAATATTTGTTTATGTGAAAAGAAATGCTATAAACCTCATTTGAACTCACACTTGTGATGTTATTAATTCCTACCTGTATTGCACTTCTGTTTTATTTAATACTATCATTTCTTGTTTGCAATTGCAACTGAGCAAAGTTAAGAGAGATATAAGTAAAACATATATGCAATTAGAAATAGAGCTATGATTACTAAAATTTGGGAGGGATTATAACAAATATGTAAGTATATCAGAGAATAATACTTGAGAGGAGTTAGTTTTGATATTTATTTTTTTTGTTTGAAAAGTCAGTATTCAGCTCAAAGATTGACTAATTCGGAGGACCAATTCCACCATCCATCAGGGGGGATGCAGTTGAAGTCGGGACAAAACCTTGTATGAATCAACACAACATAAGAATGTTGGCACAAATCGAATGTAAGACCTAGAAAGGAGCACACTCCGAATTTGAAGTAAGGAGAATATAATCTTGTAATCTAAGCCAACACGGACCTTATTATCGACTCTTTATTTGACACAAGACCTTATTATTGACTTTTTTTTGAATAAAGACCTTATTATTGACTTGTAAACCCAAGGTTGCATTATGTCACAAAAGCTGGTCAACTACCTTGTCATATTTTGGTAACCAACTACAAGTATCGTTACTATTTTTCTCCTATAGAACAGAAAATTGGCCATGACAAGTTCTGTTAATCCAATTAATATTAATCATAATTAATAATATACCTTAAAGTTTGTCCATTGTGAAAAATGTCAACCATTTATGATTATGACGGGTTTGACAGTATGGTCGTCATACAGTCTCCACTCTCCATGGTCGTTTGAATTTACTGGTGCCATGACCACATACATACCTTAATTAATCAATCATGTACTAATCCGGTTTTTTGCTGACAAACTCACGGTTCAACTTGAATTTTCTTTATATAGGTGGATCAAAATTACTTCACATTTAAAAGTCTTGTTACCAGAACAAAACAAAATAAGTCTTGTTACTTTCACGTGATGGTGGCACCTACTTCAATTGATCAAACCATATAGTATCATTATCATGATCCTGCCTAATATATTTATACAATGAGTATTTTATATTCTAATACTGCTTATTTTATTGTTACTGCTTACCATGGGATATATGTGGGGTATAAAACTTAACATTGTTTGTTGACTACGAAACACAGACACAAACATCAGACACGACCTAGACACCAATACACTAACATCAATAATAATTTAAGAAAATGACATAATTTAGTGTAATCATAAGTGTCGTGTCGGACACTGACGCATATCCGACACCGAGACACACTTACTTCGAAGAGTGTCCGTACTTCATAGTTTGTTGATTTAATTAAGAACTAAGACTCCTAAAAAAAATTGGACAACAAGACCTCTTGAATCAACTTGTTACTGGTTTATATAATTTATGTCACACATGTACGAAAACACATTCGTTTTTTTATTCCATGACTTAGAATCGCAAATTTGAGTGTTTTTGCATTTTTAATCACATCACCACACCACATGTTCATAAACATGTGCGAACTGGACATAGATTCAATTCACATCCAACTCAAATTTGGTAGCTTTGAAGTAAGTCTAAATCACAAGAAAAAGATTTCAACAACACTGTTTATAATTTGTTTGTTCTTTACGAAGAAGACGGTGTCAAAAAGTTTGTGATGCTAGTGCTCATTGAGCTAATACTTTTTGTACCACCATATATAGGTATCAAATTTTATCCTTTGACGATTACCATTGATTGAGAGTGTAAAAAATCTCAAAACTTAATATGATTATATTTTACGTATTAATTAAACCCATAAATTAATTAAAGCAAATAATAACGTAATCTTACCAATAAGTAACTGGAAACTTGAGAGCTCTAAACCATTCTGTACAGTAACAATGCTAGAACTTGCTAGTGTTCAATATATTCCAAGCTTAAAAATTGTTATACAATGTGCAAATTTATATTTTTCCAACATGACTTTGTTTCCTAAAAAAAAATATCACCACCTAAATACTTATAGGCATAAGTTACACTTTCTCATACATAATATATAGTTTACATGTACAAATAAGCTATATTATATGAATAAAACCATAAACAAGCAAATAAAAATCATCAAACCACTAGTAAGCTAATCATTAAATATTATACGTTAGTGACCTGCACCTCTTCTGCTTGGCCCTGAAGTCATGGTATGATATTGGTTATCAACCAAAATCCTGTTGTTCATTGAAGCCTTGAGATGTTGAAGCTCTTTGATGGGTTCATGAGTGGTTTTTTCTATCTTTGTTGGTGATTGAAGAATTCTAGAGTTTACAAAGCAAGGCCTTGTAGCAGCAAGCACTGTGAAAAATACTAGAAGTAAAATAGAGAACTTCATATTTTTTGTGCACCTTCAAGGTAGGCTTCAACCAACCTTATTGGTGATGAAGTTACCTTGAAGTGTTTTATTGACCCAAAATAAAGGGGTGGAGCTAAAATTATTGGTTTTGCATCTTGTAATGGGCAAGGTACTAAGTGAAGAGAGGGAAGAGGCTTTTACATATGAAGGAAGAGTATGGAAGGGGGAAAATGGACGGTTAAGGGCTAATGTAGTGAGTGTGGGACCTAATGAAGAGAGTTGTTGACTAAAACTGTTTAATTGGTAATAATCTGGCGCAGTCATCCCTATATAGTTCCACATTGAGACTGTCCAAAACTTGACTTTGTGTGTTAAATAACTTTTAAGAGTTTTGTTATGTTGAAGAAACTAAAATAGTAATTATATATTAGAAAACAAAATATTTTAACTTTATAAAATTGAATGTTTGACTTTTATATATTAAGTTTCTTAACATGCGTCATTTTTTTAAGGGCACATGTTATCATTAGTCTTTTAAAAAAATGGTTGGGTATAAGCATGCTTGTTGTGCAAGCAGGGTCGATAAAATAGTAAGTGTTAGGACTGTATATCCCACTAAAGTAAATAAATAAATATGTACAAAAAGTGAAAAAGATTGATCACAAAGTTTCACAAATTGTGCCTAGTGTAGGAATAACGTTGTAGTTTTAATATTATGCAATACTAAATTTACAAAGCACTTTTAACTTTATTTTCTCCACACACTAAATCTCAGCGTCGATCTAATTATCAGTAAATTTGAGTCATACTCAACACATAAACTTTTTATATTTTGGTTTGTCATAAGTTATCTTTAGATTAAGTATTTGTTTGGGTTGGTGGTGGGAAAGTCAAACCCACGTTTCAAGGAGCTACTTTCGTAGAAATGAAACTTACTTTCCTAACTTTCACGGCAACGTGATTTCCTCCGGGAGTTTTCAAAAAAATTAAGTCATTCCAAACACACACTAAGTTATCATGTTTGAGTCATGATTGGACACTAAATGTGAATATACTTTCCATTCGAGATTTAAACATTAATTTTCTACTTTGTGGAAGACCAACCCCTCTTTTTATATTTTTGTTTGCCACAAATTACCTTCGTTGGATGACTATATTTATATGCTAGTGGAGGAAATGTATATATAAAGATACTTTTGAGTGGGAATTCTATCATGTAAAACGAAAAAATATAGTGATTTTACTCTTGGGTTACTAGGTCTAAAAGAGAATTATCTTTTTGACAGAATATGGTTAAGATTGGGAAATGCTGAGGGTCCATGTCGTTCCCAAGTTTATGGTGCGAAAGTGGAGTAGGAATCAACAACATGCTAGGGTAGGGTGATTAAACCAACGGAGTATTTGAACTTAATTTAACATCATCCTCACAAATTGCACTTAAAAGGAAAGATTGCAAGATTCTCTATTTTAAAAATTCTGTGGATACAAAAATAATTGAATGAATTTGTGCTATTTAAAAGGCTTTATACTACTTCACATGGGTTTTCTAGGAAATCGTATAGAAATTTCTTTTTCTCAAATTGTTAGTGTATGGGAGAGTTAAGAGAAAAAAAAAATGTCGATGTCTTGAATTATGGCACAATTGACTAGTGTAAGTGTGTACGGATCAATAGAGGGATGGGAGGTGTGTGTACCCTTACAAATTTTATTCCATTTGTTCACTTTTTGCAATTGATGGACGACATATGGTGCATCAAAGCTCAAGATAGCTAGAATCTTTAATTGGTGGTTTCCATTATTTTTTTTAAAAAAAATGGTAGGACATTGACTTGACGAATCTGGCTTGTTTCAAAAGGAAATGAAAATATTAGTATTTCTTCTTTTTTTTTCATGAAAATAATTAGTATTTCTTTTTTTCTTCCGTGATAAACAAGACGAAGTCTTACCTAGTCACAACCCTAAATACATTTTACTTAGACACACATGTAAAAGATAAAATTTGAAAGAGAAGTGATATTAAAGATGTGACTTTCTCTTTTAAATTTTGTCATCTATGTTGGTGTGTCCAGGTAAAATTCATTTGAGGTTGTGTTTATGCAAGAGTTACTCGATAAACAAAGACCCCTAGTATCATCCATGACAATAAGTGTTGGGTCAAGACAAGCAACATCGAACTCATAACCTTCAAAGGAAAGAGAGTGTATTTGTTTGCTAAAAAATCTTCACAAATGATTAGCTTCATTGTAAATATAATGAATAGATGTCTTACGATCACAAAGTTTAAGAAGAGAAATGATCTCTTGTAAATTAGGACATAGAAATGCATTATTCTAATTGCAGAACGAACCACTATGAGAAACTAAAATGGTCATATGATAGAATAATTTGAAGATCCTTTAATTGATTTTAGGCTAAATTGCACTTTTAACTCTCCCTAAGTTTCTTAATTGTGCGATTTTGACCCCCTTAATTTATTTTGTGCAATTTTAGCCCCTCAATTTTACCCATTTTTTATTTGGAAGCCCCTCATTCAATTTTGTGCTTAGTTGGCCTTTTTGTATGATATTTTATCATTGGCACCTTGCCACGTGGATTTTAATTACATTAAAAAAATATTACTATGAAAACTTTGGGTATATGAACCCTCCTGGACTACCATGATTGCTGGCTATGCATGTGAGAAACGGTGATCTTGGTACCCTATTGATGAACACATACACAAACATAGGGAATACCGTTCTTCTTTTAAATTGAATAGCAGCTTGCAATTAAGATCTTATTCCTATCACTCATTTACTCCTTTTTATTCGACTAAATTTCTACAACAGGGTTGGACTTACCCTATTGATCTTATTGCCAACAATTGAAAGGGGTGGTGTGAGAATTTTTATGTTGGAAGCAGATGAACGAGGCATTGGAGGATTGCGAGAAGGGATTCAGTGCAGGGACAAAAGCGTTTTGAAACCAATTAAAACATAAAAATCAATTAAAACATGCATTTTATAACATGCATTTTATAATTTTTTTAATAAAAATAAATTAAAACATGCATTTTATAATTTTTTAATGTTTTAATTTAATTAAAATTAATGTGGCATAGTAACAAGGATGACATATCATATGCCGAGGGCAAAATTAAGTGAGGGGCTACCAAATCAGAAATGAGGTCAATTTGGAAGGCCAAAATCGCACAAAACAAATTAGTGGGTCAAAATCGCACAATTGATAAACTTAGGGGGTTAAAAGTACAATTAAGTCTTCATTTTAATAATTTAGTGACTAAATTTGGGAGAGAGTGTTAGTTTAGGGATGTTTTTTGGCCCCCTTAAGTATTAAGAAGTTGCGATTTTGATCCCCCCACGTGTGTAATTTTTTAAATTTTTATTTTATTTTTAAATTAAAAAAATAAAAATTATTATAAAATATATAAAATAATAATTTTTATTTTTTTAATTTAAAAATAAAATAAAAATTTAAAAAATTACACACGTCCACGTCATCGTTGACTTGGTCAAAATTGACCTGGGGGGCCAAAACTGCAAACTGGACAGTACTTAAGGGGTTGGGTTGTATTTTATTTTGTTAGGGGGCCAAAATCGCAACTTCCTAATACTTAAGGGGCCAAAACTGCTATTAAGTCAATTATTTAATCACATCAATTGTCAAATTTAAAAGCATGATAGAATAATTTTAAGTTCATAAATTTTCATACAAATAGAATTTTGATATTTTATTTAATGATATATATATATATATATATATATATATATATATATAGAATAATGATGTCTAGTTATAAATAATGGTGAAAATAATATTATATTATTTTTCAGGTTAATATCGTTTTTGTTCTTTGTAATATGCGCAAGTTCCGATTTTAGTCCCTATTAAAAAAAATAGATGATGTTCCTATCATTTCAGATTCCTCCACTATTGGTCTCTCGCTTAAACTTGTCAGCAGAGTCTACACATGTGGCACACTGATTGTGTAATTTTTTACTTTTATCATTAAATTTATTTCCATGTGGCTTCTCTCTAATTTATTCTTGTTTAATAATAATAAAAATATTAAATTAGAAATCCAGAAAACCCCAAATCTTCATAAATAATCCATAAATCCAGAAATTGCTTTTCTTCATCTTCTTCTTTGTCCTTTTATTATCTTCAACAACAACTTCAAAACAAAAAAAATTAGAACAACCCAAATCTCTTCCGTTTTTGCTCAGATCTGCACCCCTCTCCTCTGAATCTTCTCAAAGTCGCACCCCTCTCCTCCGATTATTCTCCATTTTGGTTGGTTCTCCATATTTTGAAGCTTTTCTCACTGGTTGTTCACCGGCGCAGATCTCCACCGTTTCTTTAAATGGTGTTTCACGTTTGTGGCTTCTCCTGTGCTTTTTCCGGTGGATTGAGTTTCTGAAGCAGATCACTCGTCGAAGCATTACGGTGGCTCCAAGTTGTGTTTGACCTCTTCTTTGGTTTTCACGGCTCTTAGGTGGTTATGACGATCTGTTTGTGGAAGTTCTTAGAAAAATCTTATTGTTTGCCTGAGTTTATTCTTTGAATATATATTACTGTTGCGAAGAAAAATACACCCGATATAACATTTATTTCCTTTCATTTCATATCAGATCCAAACTGTTTTATAATCAAAGAAAAGTGACGATGGTGCATGTTGAGGTATAGGGTACGGTAGACAGTTGGGTGTTCGAGTGTCCAAATCTGAATTTTTGTGTTTGTTTGGGATGAGCTTCTTTTTTTGAAAAAATCAAAATGAGATATATTAACAACGGCGGTGAGAACTCCTTAGTACAAGGTGTACCAGAGGAGCCACCCCGGAAAACAAACAGTGGGATGAACTTGATGATGGATTTTTTGGTCAGGGGATGAACTTTGACATGAATCTTTAGGTAGGGTTTAAATATCTGGGTTTAGGATGAACATGGTGATGAATGATGAATTTTCATTAATTAAAACTGTTTATTTATTTATACTTCAAAAAAAAAAAATAGCACAGTAGGCAAGTGATTTACTTGAATGATGAATCTTTAGATTTACTTTTCTGGATTTAATTTTGATGATATTTATTATATTTAAGAAGAAAATTTGTTCATGAGCCAAAAAAAACTTCATGAAGAAGATGAAGCTTCAAGAACAAAATGGGAAAGATGAAGATGAAGTTTTGATTCTATTATAAGTTAATTTATTTTAATTCAAAAATTTGATTTCAATTATTTAAATAAATGTAAATAAAATAAAAGCCACGTGGATATAAATTTAATGAAAAAAAGAAAATAATTACACAGTCAACGTGTCATGTGTGCAGATTTTGCTCATAAGTTTAAGTGATGGATCAATAGTGGAGGAATCTAATTTTTTAATATAAACTCGCTCATATTACGGGGACCAAAAGTTCTAATCAGCTTTGTTAGGGAAATGGTGTTGGAGGTTGTTAGGGGAGAATGATGGGTTGTGGTACCGTGTTTTAAGGGCTAGATATGGAGAGGTGGGAGGTCGTATTCAGGAGGGGGGAAGAGACTCTTCTATGTGGTGGAGAACCATCTGTCACGTGAGGGAGGGAGTGGGGTCGGGGGTTGGAAATTGGTTTGATGATAATATTAGGAGGGTGGTAGGGAATGGTAGAAATACTTTCTTTTGGACTGATAACTGGTTGGATGGAGCACCTTTAAAGCTTCAGTTCAGTCGTTTATATGAGTTGTCAGTTCATAAGGAGTGTTCGGTGGAGGATATGGCTAGATTGGGGTGGGGCGAAGGAGGTCTTGCTTGGGGTTGGAGGGCGCGGCTGATGGCGTGGGAGGAGGATAGTGTGAGGGAGTGCTCTGCTTTGCTGGCTAACGTTATTTTGCAGGAACATATTCGTGACTCTTGCAGGTGGTTGCTAGATCTTATTCACGGTTACTCAGTTGGTGGGACGTACTGTTTCCTAATTTCTACTAAAGAACTGATGGTTGATGGTGACTATAACGATGTCTGGCATAAACTTGTTCCTGCTAAAGTTTCAATTTTTGCATGGCATCTTCTTCAAAATAGAATTCTGACAAGAGATAATTTGGTGAGACGACTTGTTCTCCAACCACAGGATAATTTATGTGGTGGAGGGTGTGGTAGTATCGAGACGACAGATCATCTGTTTCTGGATGCAATGTTTTTTGGCAGGTTTGGCTCTTAATATTTCATTGGCTTGGATTTTCATTTGTTTGTCCAGGGCATATCAAAGATCATTACATTCAATTCACTCAGTTGGCGGGATTGCCACGAGCTTCATACTCTTACTTAAAGGTTATATGGCTTGCTTCTATTTGGGTAATATGGAAGGATAGAAACAACTGTATCTTCAAAAGTACGGTAACCGATCCTCATAGTATTTTGGACAAGGTGAAACAGGTCTCTTTTTTATGGCTATCGTCGAATTCTGCTCCTTTAGCTTTTGGTTTTCATGACTGGTGGATATACCCACTTACTTGTATTGGTGTCATGTAATTGAGTTTGGTTTTGTTTGGTGGTGGCACTTATCTTTCGTGCCTGGTCTTTGTAACAGATTTTGGATGCTTCACCACTTTACCACATCTTGTGCGGGGTGAAGTTCTCCTCTTTTGAGATATGTTCCGTTTTGATTTGTTCAAAAACAAAAAAATAATTATTAGAATAATTTTATTTTTTTTACAGAAAAGAATAAACTTTCTTTAAACTACTTTTTGTTTTGAATATAATAAACTTTCTTTAAACTACTTATTAATAAAAATTTAATATACTTTTAGTCATGAAAGAATTACTTATTAATAATATAATAAAAAATGAAGTCAATATTTGGTCAAAAAAAAATGAAATCAATATAATCAAACTTTTAAAAAATATTAATAAAATAAGTGTTAAGTTAAATTATTTGAAAACGTGTCCTAGTATATATATTTTTTTTAAAAAAAGTAAATGTTTCTTAAAATATATCTATAAAAATATATATAATTAAAAACTGATTAATACAATATGGCTAACTCTTTTTGTCCATTGAATCTCAAAAGGAAGTTCCATTGAATCATTTTGTCCATTAATCAATTTTTTTTTATTGTTTTGACAAATCCATTAATCAAATATATGACCGTAAATAGTATTTTTAGTCCATGCAGAGGTTATCAATGTTCACATGTTTACTAAAAATATGTTCACATTAATTTTAGGCAACTTCACATGATGATCTGCATGTAGTCAATTTTTTACAAGAATATTTCATTGCATATTCTTTAAAGTTACTCCGACCAGTTAATTGAGTAAATCATTAAATCGGTTTGTGAATTTTAACTCAATTTTAAATTAGTCTCTGACTCTCTTTATATTTTAAATTAGTGCATGTCTTTGTTAAACAATTTCAGTTTGGTCCCTTCGTTATTATTCATCATGTAACTAAACATAAAGACATGTACCTAACTGAGAAACATTTGACAAAGACAGGTACTAATTTGAAATATTAATAGTGTCGTAGATTAATTTGAGAGTGGCGTACAGAGACAATGATCACTTTGACGGTTTACTTCTCTCTCATTATATTTGGTTACATGAGAAAAGAAAGAAAGAAAGAAAAGAAAAGAAAGAAAAAAAAAGGACTACGTCCTTTGAAAAGACACACCAACAACATCTGCTAATAAGCCCGAGGACAAATTAGGCGGTGGCTGATGAAGCACAATATGATTATCTAAATTGTTAACTCTCATCTTTGCTAAAATATATGCATAAGTATTTTCTTTTCGAAGAATGTGATGAAGTGATGAACAAAAACCAGCAGATGTACTAATTTGTCGTGACATAGTAATTTTTCTTGTGAAAGAGTTCGTATCTATAGGGATTGCCTAGCTTCAATGTAACTATTGCAAATTAATTAGGTTAATAGTAAAAGGGAGGTTTTTGCAAGTTGAAAACGATTAATTTTAAGACCTTAAGAGAGAAAGCGATTAGGTTATGGAAGATTTTCTTCCCTGAATTAATTGAGCGACTACAACTTATGAATATAGTGCAACTAATTACTTGTTTTTCATTACTTTTGATAAAAATAGTCAGGTAAATGTATTGGTCATTGACACTCTTCGATAGGTCACACTCCCTATTTAGTTCAAGAGCTCTAACCGAATTTGATGGTTAAAGAATGCAAAAGAATCAACTACTATTAGGCGTTACTCCAATCCTAATCAATAATGATGTAACAGTTATTATTAGTTTATGTCTAAATCTAATCAATAATTAATTGGTTAAACAAGGTCAAACCAACAAAGTTAGGGTTAGTAATCATTGATGAATTATTATTTTATTTATGAACCAAAGTTAGGGTTAGTACTCATTGATTACATAAAAAAACATTAAGAACCGAATAACCAAATAAATACAAAGCAATCGACTGATATTCATAGAATTTTTTAAAGTTACATGAACGATTAATTACTGGGAAGTTTCTCTTTCAAAACTTAACCTAGAGAATAATTAGCCCCTCATGATTTCTAAAACATATATTTATATATGAATAAAAGAACATCAAGAAAAGATTACGGGTTGATGATTTCTTGGCTCCCAAATGGCTACGGTCGAATCCTTCCTCCAGAAATTGTGTTTTTGCCTTCTTGTGCTCGTCAAAAGGTGTTTTTAAAGTTACATGAACGATTAATTACTGGGAAGTTTCTCTTTCAAAACTTAACCTAGAGAATAATTAGCCCCTCATGATTTCTAAAACATATATTTATATATGAATAAAAGAACATCAAGAAAA
>Ga0315914_1009524_pt1 | contig 12442 bp, 7 predicted proteins | sample MpolenodulesMG_FD_203920 | JGI IMG/M metagenome (GOLD analysis project Ga0315914, IMG submission 203920) | Medicago polymorpha root nodule microbial communities from Los Angeles, California, United States - elongated nodules | ecosystem: Host-associated > Plants > Roots > Nodule | place: USA... | reverse complement strand
TTCTATTCACTTCCTCCCTCTCTTCTCTCTTTGTTCTTTCTAACAACAATAACAAAGACAAATTCATTAACCCTACACCACCACAATCAAACATTTATCAATGTTTATTTTTGTTTCATTTCATTCACAATCATATAAAGAGCATCACGGTTGTTGTTACTAGATCAAATTTTGAATGTCATTGTTTGTCAATTTAGTACTGGATATTTGGGAAAAATCATGGAGGAAGGAAGGGAAAAAGTGTACTAGAAGAGAGAAAGAAAGTGAGGGAGACAAAATGATGATGATGATAATTAATATGGGTTAACCCAATTTTTTATTTCTGATTTTTTTTATATGATACGAAGATGATGTTGAATCTGGTTAACCCAGATTTGGTTTATGAACAACCTATGAAGATGATGTTGCTTTATGAATGTTTGTTGTTGATGTGTTGTTATCGTTGTTGTGTTGTTGCTGCTGTGTTGTTGTTCTTGTGTTGATTATCAAGATGAACATGAGAGAAATATATGAAGAAGATGAAGAATTTGTTGTTGTGTTGTTCTTGTTGCTGCTGTTCTTGATTCTAAAATGAAATTGTTGCCGTGTTGTTTTTCTGAAAAAGTTGCTTAAAAATTCTTATTTTAATTGTATTTTGTTGTTAATCAATTAATTTAACAAGAAATTAACACTAATCAACTCAATAAATCTGATTTTTGGCTATATCATAAAAAATTGGGGCCCACTGCCACGTCAGCTTCTTGTTAATAATTTAACAGCGAGAACTATTTTTACTAACGGAGTCAAATTGTGGGAATTTTAAAAACATTTATTGAAATGTAAAGACCATTCTTCAAAGCAGGGTAAAATGTAGGGACCAAAAACATATTTAACCCTTGTTAAAATAACATCTCTTTATATATAAGTTACAAAACAGTCGTTTAGCCACTGATCACCCATTTTATTATATAGGTTACTCTTCACAACTTTCATACCTGAAAAAACACGTTCAACACTTGACATTTGCAAACAAACAAATATTAACAGGTTAACTTTTTCGAGAATTTGAAAATATTTTAAAAAAAATCATATGAATATGTATTTAATCTTACTCTGTACATTACTACTAAAGAACAGAAGGTTTTACATTTCGCAACCAAAGTACTTTAATTTTATTATTCTCAACTAGATATCACATGCTTCATCTTTTAAAATGCTTATGTATGAGCAAGCTCAACACAATTGCATAACATAAAATTGAACACTATAGATGTGTTTTATTTATTATAATAAAATAAATAGAGAAAGTGCATGTGGATTTAGCCACACATACCCTTGAATGCATCTGTCCCTATATGTGTCTAATTTCATGCAACCAACTTAATATTGGTAATCACCTTTCAACTTTACCAAAACATACCTACTCCCTCCGGTCTCAAATATAAGAAAATATTCTTTTTTTAGGTTCATTGAATAATTAATGTATCTGGTCTACATTGTAAAGCAGATACATTAATTATTCAATAAACCTAAAAAAAGAATCTTTTCTTATATTTGAGACCGGAGGAAGTATTATTCACTCTTGAAACTAGTATGAGAGTTTTCAATTGAGCTAAGCAAATATTCTTTTTTTTAGAACATATAATAGCCATCCATCCATGTACAGTGTACACTATCATATCCAAAATTCTGTTCTTTTTAGACAACATCATACATATGCAAAATTCTCAAACCAAACATCCTATACCATTCCCACATTCCATATAACTTTTCCTTTTCCACAATAATAGGGCACACACATAATAATACACACAAATGTTGCAAATTTCATGCAATTATTTACATGCAAAATTCAAACCATATAATAACCTCATCACTATCACACTCACTTTCTCACCCCACCATTCCAATTTCTCACCCCCACAACAAACCACCATAATCCGCCGATCAATGCCGACCGGCGAACTTCACTACACCACCCCACCAAAGGTGTCAGCCACCACCAACAACTCCGCCGTCGTTGGTGCCTCCGACGAAGGCTGGCTATGGTCACAAATCAAAGCGGAAGCACGCCGCGACGCGGAATCGGAACCAGCCCTAGCAAGCTACCTCTACTCAACGATTCTTTCGCACTCTTCTCTTGAACGTTCACTTTCGTTTCATCTTGGTAACAAGCTTTGTTCTTCGACGCTTCTTTCGACGCTTCTTTATGACCTTTTTCTTAACGCTTTTGCGACTGATCCGTCGCTAAGTTCTGCTGCTGTTGCTGACCTTCGTGCTGCTCGTGAACGTGATCCTGCTTGTATCTCTTACTCTCACTGTTTGCTTAATTACAAGGGATTTCTTGCTTGTCAGGTTAATTTCATTCTTCAATTTTAGGTTATTTTTTGTGCTTAGCCAAACCCTAATTATTCAATTCTGGGGTTTTTGTTTTAATAAACGTTCAAATTCATATTTTGAAAGTAATTGAGGGACTAATTTGATGAATTGCGAACAGAATATGACACTGTTTGGTTGGTTAAAGGGCCCGGTTGGATTGTCTTACTTTTTAATTTATGAAAAATACATTATGCGAATAAACAAGCTGTTATGTTTATTCATAAGTTCTCACTAACAAAAATTGTATCTTCACAAACTGTTTTTGCATAAACTACCTTTACTAGCTTATGAATGATGCATAAAAGCTTATTTATTTGCATAAGCTCAAAAATAAGTCAATCCAAACTGGCCCAAAGAGCTTATTTTGCAGCTTATGGGATAAGTGCTTATCATATAAGTGCTCATGTATAAGCTGTTTCTATAGTAACTAAAACAAAATCAAACTGTTTTTTATATGCTATAAGCTGTTTTCATATGGCCTGTTTGAATAAACAGCTTACTTGCAGCTTATAGCACTAGCGTCTATCATGATATGCATAAGCCATTTCTATAGGAAATGATAAAATAAAGTAAATTGTTTTTATATATGCTATAAGCAGTTTTCATGAGCTATCTTGGTGAACTTATGAAAATAAGCTGAAAAAATCTTATGAAAATTGTCATAACTGTTTACAAAAGTTCTCTCCAAATAGTTTTGCAAAACTTATGTCAGTAGACAAGCTCAAATGAGTCTATCCAAACAGGCCCGTAAATTATCCGACAAAGCTTATGGGCATAAGCTGAAAACAGCTTATGAAATTTCATAAGCTGTTTTCATAAGTTCAATCTTTCAAGTGCTTATGCCAATTGATAAGCTCAAATATGCCAATCCAAACAGCCCTATTTTTTTTAATACTTCAGAGACTAGATATGGGAGATAATGATAGTTTAGAGACTAAATTGAAGGTTTGTTGGTTTTCATTTATTTGCTAAATCATAATTCTAAATTCAGGGTTTTGTGTGATTCTATATCCTGATTCTTCAAATTTAGGGTTTTAATTTTTATAACAAACCCTGATTCATAAATTTCAGGTTTTCCTGTTTTTTAGAACCCTAATTCTTCAATTTTGTGATTTTGTTTTTTTAACTCTAATTTTCAATTTCAGGGGTTTTCTGTTTCTTGACTAACCCTTATTATTCAATTCCAAATTGTGTGATTTTTTTTAATGGAAATTGTATGTGACTGTGTACTTGTGATTATTTCAGGCGCACCGTGTGGCGCACCTGTTATGGAGGCAGGCTCGGCAGCCGTTAGCACTAGCACTACATTCTCGCGTCGCTGATGTATTTGCGGTGGATATTCACCCGGCAGCGAGGATTGGCAAAGGGGTTTTGTTTGACCACGCGACAGGGGTAGTGGTGGGTGAGACGGCGGTGATTGGAAATAATGTGTCGATCCTGCACCATGTAACACTGGGTGGGACTGGAAAGGTTGGTGGGGATCGGCATCCCAAGATTGGAGATGGGGTGCTCATTGGTGCTGGTGCTACCATTCTGGGTAATATTAAGATTGGGGAAGGCGCTAAGATTGGTGCTGGGTCTGTTGTTTTGATTGATGTGCCGCCACGGACCACTGCGGTCGGTAACCCGGCGAGATTGGTTGGTGGTAAGGAGAAGCCGTCTCAGCTTGAGGATGTGCCCGGGGAGTCCATGGACCATACTTCCTTTATCTCTGAGTGGTCTGATTATATCATTTAAATTTCCAAGGCGAAATTCTTGAAATCAAACACTTGATGTTGGATTTGCACGGATTTAGAACCAAATTTGCTTTTCCTATCTCATCTGTTTTGATGGTCTGATCTAGTAATTGAGGGATTGTATTGAGATTTTGTAGTGATGAATAGTCTAATAGTCACTAAACTATATCACAAAGTGACACTGTAATTTAAGTGTAATAATAAGGCTATGTTGATCACTGATATGAAAATTTGTTTTACTGCTCACTATACTGCATTATGAGCGGAAATTTTGAGTGATGTATTAAAACAGGGTTTAGAATACAGAAACTGGTTTTGTTGATTATGTTACTAGGACTTGGAAAGAATTAGAAAGAACTATAACATGACATCAGAATCGTGGTCTTGTCTTATTAGATCTAGAATATGGAATTTTATCATCAGAGCTATCTTGCAGGGGTTTGCAGAACTGTTCTTTGACTTGTAGAATGTTGTGCTTTCTTTTGATGTTTCAAGAGGGATAGATGAGTTTAAGGTTCTGTGTATGGTGAGAGATCGCCAATAGGCTCATATCTCTGACTATGAGAGATCAGTTTCATGTGTTTGATTAAAGAAGCATACTGGGATGTTATTATGTATTTGCCTTCATTGCATATTTTCCATTTCATTGCATATTTTCTCTTACTTTTCTTGAGTCTGTTTTGCTGATGTATCATCACCATTGTTGACAAGGAAGGGGGAGTAACAGTGGTTTGTTGTCAAAAGCGATTGTGTTAAATGGTGCACGGGCGGAGAGAGCTTATGGTACATGTCCTGCTTACGGAGCAATAAGGGCTACAATTTTGGGTTTTGTTCTTTGCTAATAGCTTCCCCCCTGCGATCTTAAACAACCATATGACACCATCTCGAAGCTTCCTTGTGAGTCACAAAGCTGCAGCAGCGAACGCCACCGTAACCAGAAAGTTACTTGGATTTAGGTTTGGGGATGTGATGGTGAGACTTGGATTGAGGATTAGGAATGTAATGGCTGGAAGCGAAGGCCAAAGCCAAAACCTTACAGAAACATGGGCCAAACATGTTGCTCAGTTCTCGAGCAAATTGAAAACTATTTTAGCAGTTGCTTACTCTTGCACAAGTAAGTTATACATATTAATTTGGGAATGGTGGTAGTATTTGCTTATGTAATTTATATATCTTATTGAACCATCTATCTGCCTTGGTCCTATTAATATTTTCATTGAAACTTTTACATTTCAATAGTTGCAGATGAGTATACATAGTTTCTGCAAATTTGATTCTTCTGCAAATATGCAAGGTAGTTAGTTATTCAGATCAATTTTGCGACTTGTTGGCGTGGTCCTAACTCCTAAATAGGTATAGATTCAAAAGGACTAGAACCCACATAGTTTCACATCTGCAAGTGGAAACCAAGTTTCCACTTTTGATGCTTTCAAGCCAATGGACCAGAATTTTTCCTTAGATCAGTAGGGTCTCCATAACCATTGGTTTATCTGGTGGATTCCCAATTGGATCAGCTACAATTTTTTTTACTGGACTTCAAGAATGCTACCTCTAGTGCTCAAAAGAAGAAATGTTTTTTTTTTTTTTTTGAACTTTAAATCTATAGGCTGATAAAAAAACAAGAACTTATGTTGAATATAATCCATGCTAACCAAATCGTGTTTGATGGAGAAAATTGGAAAGCACAACCAACAGCAAGTGACTACACCATCAAATTAGAGCAAAGAGTGACTACTTGACTGACTGATATGTATTCTGTCTTAAATCTTCACATGCTGTCAAGAGTAAGTGATTACACACTATCAAATTAGATAAAGCTACATTTTATCTAATGGGATTTGAAAAATACAAAAACAACATTAAGAGGAGCAGGGTATATAAAACTATATGAATTATTGTGTGTATTTATTATTATGTTGAGTTTAATTACTATACTGACAGTGTAAAAGTATTTCACACATGCATCCAAAAAGTATTTTACACATGCATTCAATGATTTGTTGCCACATCCAATTAATGATGTGTTTTCATATTCACTAAGAGACGTGACAATATATCATGGGATTCATGTATAAAATAATTGTACACCGAGAGTACATACTAATTAAATTCTAATCTATATTCTTCTTCTCTAAGAGATATGTAAAAAGTAAATATGCATTATAATTTAATCTATTTTAACCAAAATGAATCTTTTAATGGCAGTAAACAATTTTAAATCATAATTTCAAATTTGATCATATTAGAATAGAGTGATGTCTAATACATATTTACTTTTAAAGAAAGGAAAGTGCATGTTTTGACATAAGAACGAAGTGTGTAATTCAAACATTGAGAAGGGGAGCGTTATTCTCTCTCTCACACACAAATTATAATATTATACGAGTAATAAAAATATTCAATTGGGAGCTTCATTAAGTGTTTTAAAATTAAAAACAAAAGTATTTAACTAGATAATTTCTGGGGAAAAAAAGGGAGAGCAAGGTAAAGCAACATTAAATTTAATTTGCACAGAGACAGAGACACATAACATATGAGACATATAGGATTATATTGGTTAAAATTGTAGAAACGTATCACCTATTGTTTCCCCCTAAATTTGCTGGAAGGTAAAAGGGCATCAATCTAAATCCTCTTACACCAAAATTGGCTGATTTTACAATATCCAAAATATAGCATTTACTTGTTTATAAATATAGCATCCTTGAAAAAACCACAAATACAATATGAGGTCTACATGCATCATTCCCTTGATCATCTACACCCATCAAATCATGATACCATAAATCCCTTGCGCAGCCATAACAATTCCACTAAATTTTCTCCATAATCTTCTCCCATGTAAAAGAAATCTAAATAAGATAAAAGAACATAATCAATAACCCAAACAACATTTCAACAGTCAATGATTTTCCAATCTCATGAAACATGGACACTCAATCACAACAGCATCATAAAAAAGGATTCGTTGAATTAGAAGGAGAAGAAAACAGGCTGCTACAATCCGAAGAATGCGAGACAATACCATTGTCCACACCGTCATCCTCTCTGTCAACATCGTTGGACGATGGAAACAAAGAGGACTACGTGTATGCGGCAAAGGACAAGGTTCATATTTTTGACTTAGAGTCAAATGGCAGCACCACCGGGTCAACAATTGTACCACCGTTTTCATTGAAGAAGCTTTGGCTCTTCACAGGGCCAGGGCTTCTAATGAGCGTGGCGTTTTTGGATCCAGGAAACATAGAAGGAGACTTGCAAGCCGGTGCGATTGCAGGGTACTCGTTGCTTTGGCTTTTAATGTGGTCCACCATTATGGGGCTCCTCATACAACTTTTATCGGCGAGGCTCGGTGTTGCCACGGGGCGCCACTTAGCGGAGCTTTGTAGGGAGGAATATTCCAATTGGGCTAGGCTACTTTTGTGGTTCTTAGCTGAGTTGGCTTTGATTGCTGCTGATATTCAAGAGGTTATTGGTAGTGCTATTGCTCTTAAGATTCTTAGCCATGGACTTCTTCCCATTTGGGCTGGTGTTATTATCACAGCCTTTGATTGGTAAGCTAAATATGTTTGTTTCAGTTAAAATAGACTAACAAAAATGCATTTAAACCTTAATAATAAGGATGGTGAAAATTGTACCAAAAAAATAAATGAAAGGATGGTGAAAATGAATGAATGATATTGCTTGCCTAAGTTTAATCTTGTACTTCTTGTCTTTTTGTTGAACAGTTTCTTCTTTCTATTTTTGGAGAATTATGGAGTTAGGAAGTTGGAAGGTGTTTTTGCTATTTTCATTGGAACTATGGGCCTTTCCTTTGCATGGATGTTCTTTGATACAAAGCCAAGTGAAGAAGAACTTATTATGGGTACAAATTTATCACACTACATGTAGTTTGAGCACATTCATTTTTATAAACTTATTTCCCATGAAGCGCGCACACACACCAGACACGATACTGATAATAATTTTCAATAAAACATGTGTTGTTGTCGCATTGACGTTAGATATTGACACATATCATACATCAAATACGTCTCCAATCTAAAGCGGACGGTGCTACGTTATTTCCAATACTAGTACATTTATTTAACATATTTAATACTTCCTTGTAGGTCTTTTGATCCCAAGAGTTAGCTCAAAAACACTTCGTCAAGCAGTGGAAATTGTAGGATGTGTGATAACTCCACATAATGTATTTCTCCATTCAGCATTAGTACAATCAAGAGACATTGACATCCGTAACAAAGGCCAAGTTCAAGAGGCTCTAAATTACTACTCAATTGAGTCCTCAATTGCACTATTAATCACCTTAGTAATAAATCTATTTGTGATAACCGTTTTTGCTAGAGTGTTCTATGATACTGAACAAGCTAAAGACATAGGATTAGTAAATGCAGGACAATATCTTGAAGAAAAATATGGTGGAGGATTTTTTCCAATTCTTTATATTTGGGGTATTGGTTTATTAGCAGCTGGTCAAAGTAGCACAATTACTGGTACCTATGCTGGACAATTTATAACTGAAGGTTTTCTAAAATTGAATATAAAAAAATGGTTGAGGGCATTGATCACTAGAAGTTGTGCCATTGTTCCAACTATGATTGTAGCAATTGTTTTTAATACTTCAGAAGGTTCATTGGATACTTTGAATGAATGGCTTAATGTCCTTCAAGCAATACAAATTCCTTTTGCACTTATTCCTCTTCTTACTTTGGTGTCTAAAGAAGAGGTCATGGGGACATTCAGAATAGGGCCTATAGTAGAGGTAAGTTATTCATCTTATAAATAGTTAGTTTTTATTTGAAATTCTTATACTTTGGTGTTTAAAAATCAAAGGTAATTAAATAATTTTAGACAAAAATTTAAGTATATGACTATAATTAACTTTATAAATTTTGTGGTGCAGAGGGTGGCATGGACAGTGGTGGTGCTTGTAATAATGCTTTATGGGTATATGTTATTAGATTTCTTCCTCTCTGAAGTGAAGGGACTATTGTTTGGATTTTTAGTCTTCCTTGGTGCAGCAGCATGGATTTCATTTATTGCGTTTCTTCTAAAACATAGTGGTGCTATTTCTTCCATCTTGGTCAGATCTCCAAATTCTGAAGGCTTTTCTCTTGCAGGAGATTAGGCCATCAAATCCATATCTTTTTTTGGTGATGATAATGTGAATATATAGAAATGCTAGCTTTTGTTTTTTCATTGTTAAACATATCATTTTTAAACAGTCAATTTAATTAGTTGTTTTGTAATTTTTTTATTTACCATGTTATCGGTACAAAATTTCTATAATTATTTAGTAGTGACTAATCTTCGTCGAAAAACCTATAAAGCATAAAAGATGATCCCAACGGATTTTTCTCCACATGCAAGAGTTATAGTTCGAACTCATGATTGCTTGTTTAAGAGATATAAAATTCTTACCATTTAGATCAATCTATTGTCGGTTGATTTGTATTTTTTTAAAATACAAATGACTACTTTTAAAAAAATGAAGTAGTCATAAATTATACTGAAGAGCTAGGATGATGTTAGAGTTACTCGTGACAAAATTATACGCCCCTACCAAATCACAAGAATACTATATAAATTTTGTGGAGTTCATGTGAATTTTAATCAATAAAAAGATGGGCTTAAAATGTACTTTCTTAGATCAAATGAGATATAAAATTAAACCTTTGATCAAATGTTGTGCAAAATTAAATATTGAGATGGTGCAAAATAGAAATAAAATAGTAGGTGAAGTTTATAAAAGTCTAGGGTGCACAGGTCCTCGCTCATGAGTAGATTTGTCCTTGCCACATTTTTTTTACAAAATAGACTTCTAAATATCTTCACACACACACACATAAAAATCCTGGTTCATTATTTACTCTATTTTGGCCAACACTAAACATGAAACAATACTTTCACCAAATTCTTGGTTTTCTGAAGAAAAAAGAACAAATAACTATAACTCGTATGAAAAAATAGGGGGTCACCAAAAAAAAAAAGAACAAATAACTATAAGACTATAAACCTACCCAAATGAAGCAAAGTCCAAAAGAATAATAACTATCCATAATCCATTTTCAAGCAACGGAGCAAAAATTATATTTTGTTTTACAAGAAACAATGAAAAATTAGATAAATTTCTCAAATTGATAAGGAAAAGGTACAAAGTAGATTACTGCACCTCAATGTAAAAGAAATGGAGAGTATGAAGAAAACAATCTATGGAGGAATAGAGGATGGAAAAGAACAACAAAAAATGAAATAGATAAATGAAGCAACGTACTCCCATTAGCCATTACCATGAGAGTACCATCACAATTAGGGTACATGAGTCAATTTAATTGGGTCGCATTTTCTTATACTTTTTCGGCTATTTTACAATGATCTTGTTAATAGGTATCCAAAATATTAAGGATTTTAAAATAAAAAATTACTAGACCATCGACCCTAGCGATGCACGGGTCATATGAACTATAATATATAAGAATAAAGTATATCACATTATAGATTTAACCTGTAAACACGAAATAATTTAAGGGAGATAAAAATATTTGAGATTATGAAAATCAAAATATCTATAGTGTTTTATAAAAATAAAATAAAAAAACACACAGAGAGAGAATTAAAGACTCAATTAAAAATGTGATTTTTAGATTCTAACCATTAACATAGTAAAATTGGTTGTTTACAAAAATGTTAATTTAAGATTTAGAGTTAATAAGGTCTTAGTTTAGAAAGAAATAAAGTCAACTTAGATAAGGACTTGTATTGAAGAATGCATTTTTTAAAAAGGGAACTTTTTTTTCCAGGGATTCAAAGGGAACTTATAATTACAAAATGTGAAGTATATTACATCTATTTAACATATAAATAATAAATACAACTCACATTTATCTATCCTTTCAAAACAAAAACAAAAATAACTCCCATAGGAACTTACATGTAGGAACACAATTTTTTTCTGAAAGGAAACTTATAATTACAAAGTGTGGAGTATATTACATCCATTTAACATATGTTTTTGTAAAAAGGATGATCAATATAGGAAGAACATAAACCAATATACATAATGAAATAGAAATGAACTAAAAATTACTCCAACTAAGTAAAATCCTCAGATGCAAAGGCATTGACATAAAAAATTTAAGCACAGTTGAATCACATGCAAATATAATCATGTTTGTCCACCAATTTAGTCGTTTAAGTGGATCAAGACTAAAAAAGGACTCCATTTACTCTTCATGCTGAATGAAAAAGTAGCAATGCCTCACTGACAACAACTAATGCAGTGTCTCACAGTGATTCTGCAAAAACCTTGGCAGGAAATAAAAAAGCAAATGAATGTAAAAATTTAACTTAAGCATGATTACCTATTATATATTTAGAGAAGTTTTTTTTTTTTTAAAGAATATATTTAGAGAAGTTAGAAACATTAAAACCTCAAAATAAGCTCAACTCTATAAAAGTAGCAGACAAATTAAGCATTATTACCTGTTATATATTTAGAGAAATTAGAACCCCCAAAAGTATCCTCTGAGGTGTAGATAATCCAAAGAGTATCAAAATTATTGATTCACCTGTAAAATGTAGAATGTAGGAAATTAGTTGTACGGTAGAAGGTAAGGAAAAAAAAAGATTTTCCCCAACCAAAACTAAATAAACCTTTGAAGAATACCATATATAATCAGAAAATGACATAGCTTCTCTCTCATTCATGCATTAATAACATTAAAAAAAATCTGATATATATATCTAAAATACCTCAAAAAAAAGTCATAGAAAGGAAATGTTTGAGATATCGGAAGGGTTTACAAAGGGAATGAACCAAGATTCATGATCGTTAATTATATTCTTTCACCCAATTATGCCATTTTGTTTATCTGCTATGACAACAAAACAATTGAAAACTCAATCAAACAACATCATTCATAAAAAATAAAAAAAAAATCTAAGGAAAAATAGAGATCACTTAATATATAAGATTACTTTTATCCTACTTCTGATCAAATTAGTAACCATCACAATGCCTAAAGAAAACTAAGCAAAAATAATCATACAATTTGGGGTTGCTAATGAATAATCTAATTAAGCAAATAAAATTAGACAAGTCCCATTTAGAGACCTTTTCTATGGTGTATTTAAATTCCATTTTAAAAGGATGAGATATTTAGAAACTTTAGCAACCCCATGTTGATCATGTAGGGAAGACAATACATCTACACAACTTAAAAGCAATCTGAATAATGAATAAACAAACAAAATACCATAAAATTTATGTGAAAAATTAAAAATCCTATTTTATTTACAAACAAAATGGAACTCCTCTTATTCTGAATCATACATTAGAGGAAAGA
>Ga0315914_1009519_pt1 | contig 12447 bp, 22 predicted proteins | sample MpolenodulesMG_FD_203920 | JGI IMG/M metagenome (GOLD analysis project Ga0315914, IMG submission 203920) | Medicago polymorpha root nodule microbial communities from Los Angeles, California, United States - elongated nodules | ecosystem: Host-associated > Plants > Roots > Nodule | place: USA... | reverse complement strand
TTGTTCAGAAACTAAACCCCATTTTCAAAAAGTTTCATTTTTTGGTTTTGGTTATTGGAAAGTTATAAAAATAGTTTTTTTTTTTAAAAAAAAAATACTATGGATAATGAAATTGTTGGTGAGTGACACTAGGAATTTGTAAAGGGTTGTATTTGTTTGTGTAATGAACTAACTTGGTTTATTTGTGTGTGTGTTTAGTTGGAGCTTTGCCACCTAGGGTTTTTGTTGGTCATTCCATTTACAAAGGGAAGGCTGCTCTCACTATCACTCCTAGACCACCGGAATTCGTGCCTTTGGATGTAAGTATAAGAGGGTTTCGACAAACTGCTATTGTTATGTGATACGCTATTTAGTACAACGTGTTGTCAAATTGCCGCTATAGTGGTGTTATAGCACATATTTGATAAACTGCTGTTGTTCCATTATACGCGATTTAGTACAAAGTGTTTTAAATTTGCGGCTATGGTGGCGCTATAGTACTCTAACATTGTGAAATTTGAACAGACTAGTATTTGCTTAGATTTGCAATTGACAATGCTGACGTATGATTATTTATTTTGGATTTGATTGTGCTGGTTGTTGTTATATTGTGTCGTATTTTTTGTGTGCTTGAGAATTGAATGTTTTTAATGTAGAACGTTTTTGTGAATTTTGTAGTCAGGGGCATACAAGGTATCTAGGGATGGTTGTTTGCTGCTTCAGTTTGCACCTTCTGCTGGTCCGCGTCAATATGATTGGAATAAGAAACAGGTTAGTTATGTTTGTATTTTGTAATTTATGGGTGACGATGGTATTGCAAAGTTGAGAAGTTCTTATATGATCTGACAGGTGATGGTTTCTGAAAACTTACGTCATGGGTTTGTGCCACAATTAAACCATTTATGCTATTTGATTAGAATTAAAATACCATGTGATGAAATTTGGGTCGAATTTTGAACAAACCACTTTTTTTTTGTATTTTGCTATTGACAACACTGGTTTTTTCCAACAAAACCTGATAGAGTTTGACACTGTTTTATTCTCTCTGATTATGATCATTGTATGGTTCTGTTGGTGCTACGAGGTTGGTCTTGTAGTTGTTTAAAATGTGACTATGAGATCATCATCTGGTTTACTTGAATGCAGCTGTTCATGTTATCTGTGAATGAAATGGGAAGTGTGATTAGCCTTGGTGCAAGGGAGTCTTGTGAATTTTTTCATGATCCTTTCAAAGGCGGAAGGTAGTTTCTATGCTTACTTCCTAATTGTTTTGTAATGGGATTAACATGTTATAATATCTCTTACCATTGCTTAGATTTTTACTGCAATATGAATTGCCTTATCTTTTTATACGAGAGGGGACATGGTCGTTTGTGTATTTGTATCTTTTAATAATGCAGTCGAATAAATATTTGAAATATGACCATATATGTCAGTTCATACAGATCTGGGTTGTGTGCAGTCACAACCCCATGACTGCACGCAGTCAGCCACATTTGGACTGTTCAATCAAGATCACACAGTCTAGATTTCTAGCTCGGTATTTTCATTTGAAATATGACCATATATGTCAGTTCATACAGATCTGGGTTGTGTGCAGTCACAACCTCATGACTGCATGCAGTCAGCCACATTTGGACTGTTCAATCAAGATCACACGGTCTAGATTTCTAGCTCGGTATTTTCAATTTGAAAGGGTCAAAGTTTTTTTATTGAACGTCCATATGTGGCTGACTATGTGTTGTCACATTGCACACAATCCGAATCTAGGTATATTTCATTTTATGTTTGTTGTATGGGTGGCCACATGTGGGAACAGGTTTTGATGTTATAAATCATGGCTGCTTTGATTCTATGTTCATTTAAAGCATTACCGAAAATGTCTTTTTATGCAGTGATGAAGGCAAAATCAGAAAGGTTTTGAAGATTGAGCCTTTTCCGGATGGTTCTGGTTTCTTCTTTAACCTCAGTAATGTTCTTTCTTCATAAGCCTCATTTTCAATTTTTGTATCATTTTTATTTTATATTTCCTTTCCATGTTCAAGTTGCAGCACTATGTAATGTTGAGTTGATTGAGTCAATCACATATCATTAAAATGAACAAAGCTCACTTAGAGAAGATAATAGGAAGCAATGTATTTTCCAATTGATTCAGTTCTGTACAAAAAGGTACTGAAATATATAGATACTAGAAATGATTAAGCTAAATCTAACGATATGATCCTAATTAATTAATTACACGATATACAGCAAATCTTCTATGCCTAAGTTTTCATCATAAATACAAATCAAATCACCTATTATATCTCCATAATCTATATCATCTTTCAACAGACCTATTTTTATGCAATATCTGCAATAAAAATGAAGAGAATGAAATTTATTAATATTCTCTTTCGAGTCCTGACTTTATTATGGCATTTTTTAAAGGTGTTCAAGACAAAATTGCGAACGTGGATGTAAGCATCAATATCCCTGTATCTAAAGCAGAGTTATCAGTTCTACGCTCAGTTTTCAAGGTATGCCTACCTCTGATTTCTAAATGCAATGTTTTTATTGCCATGATGTGACGCTGTGATAGTTCAATGGAAAGCTAAGCTTGTTGTCGCAAAATTAACTTATCATCATTGCGGAGAAGTAGCAATCAAAATCTAACTAAAATTAAATTTAGCAGTTATAGTAGCTTAACCATTGTCAAGCAAATTCCATTGTCTGACCACACTAGGTACATGTCTTGTTAATTAAGAAATCTTGAAGTCTTAAATGTTGTTTTTCTGCTTGTCTGTTTAAAAGAGAATTTAGAATACAGTGTTGTCAAATAGCGTTCATAGTGTAGTGGAATTTGAACAAATCACTTTGTTCTGCTGTATACTATTTAGTACTAAAAGTTGTCAAATAATGGCACTGTAACACTATCGTGTAGCATAATTTGAACAAACAGCTATTTTTCACAATCCGTGATCGACAACACTGAATAGCTCAACAGGTCATGAAAAATGTTGCCTGTTATGTTTATTCATTCACTATAGTGACATAGTGCTTCAACAAAGGTTTTGCTGCAACCTGATTAATATTTTTGGTTTTTTGTGTGTAGTATATCATGCCATACCTTCTAGGTTGGCACACGTTTGCAAACTCCATAAATCCGGAGTATTCCGCAGCAGCGAACAATGTGGCCAACAATGCTAATTCAAGATATGGTGGAGACTACGAATGGAACAGATAGGGATTCACTATTTTGTTTGTATTACAAAACAATCATACTCTGAACTTCTCAACTTTGAAATGTGCTAAATGGCTTTTACCTGTTAGATTAATTGTTTTAGAAATTTTGGCTCTTGAGATGGTGATGTTATTGCTTGGTGCATGTTATGATTAGTGTGTGTGGAAGAATGATATTTTGTCTGAAATAGTGAAAATTAGTAATTAAAGTGAATTAGGTATCTTAAATAAGTAATAAGGAATTCGATCTTAACTTAAACAAACAAGTAATAAAGGATTCGATCTTAAATTTTGCCTATGGAGAAAATCTAATTGAAATAGAACCTATTTTTGTGCATAAAATGTTTTCTTTTGCCAGATTTAGTCACCGCCAAACGGTCGTGTATGATATGCACCAACATGATTTTGTAACTGTGGTGTGTTTAATTTGAATATGCTTGGTCAATTATCACATTATTTTTTTACTTTTTTTACAAAAACAATATTCATTTATTTAAATTGATAGAGTACATTGAATATAACAACATTTTCGACATCGTATGAATCTTTAAATAAATTCACAACGTCCAAGTTAATAGCATAACACTAAAAAAAAAAGTCAATAAATAATATGATAAAGTAAAAGTGAATGGAATGCTGATGCATTTGGATCAGTAACATTGATGTCGAAATTATTGATTAAATCTATAACTGACAAAATCTGATTTTTCAACAGAACTAAATAAACACAACAAGACGGTAACTTAAACAACATCGTACAAGATAATGAACAATACAACATCACCCTAATACAACACTTGCATTTGAAGCATTAGGAGTATCAATAGGCTTAACAGCAGCCATTCCAAACCTTGATAGAATCTTTCGAATATATCCCTTTTGTGACAAGAAAAATTTCTTCCGTCTTCTATCCCTGTAGATATCCATTCCCATAATTTTCATAGGAGCACCCAAATCCTTCATTTCAAATTATGTATTAAGTAGGCCCTTCAACTTTTGAATATCCGACTTCTTCTCTGCAACAAGCAACATATCATCTACATACAACACCAAGTAGATGATGGAACCATCTTTGAGCTTGTTTTAGTAGACACAACTATCATACAGATTCCTCGAATAGCCAATCTCAATCATGTAGCTATCAAATCGTTTTATACCATTGCCTCATAGGCTGTTTCAATCGATATAAGGAATTCTTCAACTTGCAAACATAATCTTCTTTTTTGGGTTCCTGAAAACCATCTAACTGAGCCATCTATATCTCCTCTTCCAACTCTCCATGTAAGAAAGATGTCTTCACATCTAGTTGTTCGAGCTCCAAGTCCTGATGTGCAACTATAGCAAGTAGCACCCTGATGGATGTGTATCTGACTACTGGTGTGAATATCTCATTATAGTCCACTCCCTCTTTTTGACTGAAACCTATAGCAACTAACCGAGCTTTATACTTGATACCCTCAGCTGATGACGACCCTTCCTTCTTCTTGAATAACCATTTACAAGTCACTACCTTTCTCCCAAGCGGTCTTCTAGCTAACTCCCAAGTCTGATTCGTCTGGAGTGACTCCATCTCATCTCTCATGGAAGCAAGTCGCTTGACAGATTCAGTACCAATAACATCTTCCTTGTAGGTGGATAGCTCATGAGGTTTCACTTCCTCTGCAACCTATAAAGCATAAGCAACCATGTCCCCAAAATTAGCTCTATTAGGGCGATTAAGAGCCATATTGTGATGTTCCCTTGGTGATAATGGAACAACTGTTGTTTCTGCCTCCGAATGTGACTGAGGAGAGCCCTCCTCTACTTCACAAGTAGCCTCGGTTTCTCTCTGCTCCACTTGCTTCTCAATACCACAGTTTTCTAGAATAGTGAACTTCACAGTTGGGTTAAACATGGAATTTTCATCAAAGAAAACATTCCTACTTAGAATAACCCTCTTCTCAGATGGGGACCGAGTCCTATATCCTTTCACACCATCCCCATAACCTACAAATACTCTTTTCTTCGCTCTTGGCTCCAACTTCCCCTTACTGACATGATAGTAGACCGTGCAACCAAAAACCCTCAAATTAGAGTAAACGGGAGATTTCCCAGACCACAGTTCATAAGGAGTTTTCAATACTTGTGTAAGGTCCACAATTTCTCAGATAACATGTTGTGTTAACTGCTTCTGCCCAAAACGTTCTTGTTAACCCAACATTCGAGAGCATATACCACAACTGAGTCATATATTCTTGGTTAATCTAGGAAGAAGCAACAACGACATAATCAGATAGCGTAGTACCTTGTAGAAAGTACAGAGTACCTCGCTTCACGCCTTTCAAAATCACACTTGAACCCTTGCAAACATGTATAACTCCACCTTTACCTTTGAAACTAAACCCCTTCTTGTCCAAAAGACTCAGAGATATCAGATTCTTCGTCATGTCTGGAACATGTCTAACTTTGTTTAGTGTATAAAATTTACCATTATGAGTCTTAATCTTGATAGAGCCCATCCCAACCACCTTGCAGACAGAACTATTGGCCATAACAATATTGTCACCATCCAATTGCTCATAGGATGAAAACCTTTCTCTCCTAGGACAAATATGATAAGACGTTTTGGAATCAAGAACCCACACATCAGTGTAATGTGTGTGACCATCAGCAACTAAGGCGATATCCTCTTCGAAATTTGTACCATCCTCGACAACATCGACATTACCTGATGTCTTCTGTTGTTGCATTGACCTCTTCTTGGGACAATCATTCTTCCAATGCCCCTTCTCTTTACAGTAATTGCAAATATTAGTCAGTTTCAGACCCCTATTGATTGGTTTCTTAGAGAACTTCTTTTTTCCTGATTTACCATATCCTTGATTGTTGTTTGCTACTAGCCCAACAACCTGACCATCTGAAACAATGCCACTACAACTATGTCGCAGTTCTCTATTGTGGAGGGCAAACCTAACTTCTTCCAGAGACAATGAATCTTTACCACTAATGAAAGATTCCCTAAAGTTCTCATATGGCAATGGTAAAGAGACTAACATAATCAAGGCATCATCCTCATCATCAACATTAATATCAATATTACGCAGATCTAATAATATTGAATTCAATTAATATAGATGTTCTCTCAGGGACATACCTTCCTGCATACGCAGACTGAACAGACGTTGCTTCAAGAGCATCTTGTTGGTTAAACTCTTCATCATTTATAGACTCTCTAGCTTACACCATAGACCGACAACAGTATCCTCTTCAACAACCTCAGTGATGATATGATCTTCCAAAGCAAGGAGCAACATAGAATGTGCCATATCCTCCAGAGTGGCGATATGTAGAAGATTTGGCGCAGACTTTAACAAAGGTGTCCATAAACGCTGCTGTTTAAGCAACACCCGGATCTTGATCTGCCATAAACTGAAATTATTCCTCCCAGTAAACTTGTCGATTTTCAAACTTTTACCTCCCGTCATCGTTTCTGCCTGAACAAATCTGAACTAGCTTTGATAGCGATTTGTTGTAACAGGACGTGAGAATAATGACAATAATAGTAAAAGACAGAATGAAAAAAGAATTCAACTATAATCCACATGTGCTGACTAATCCACATGCAGAGCCACTGAAAAGAATTCAACTATAATCAATAATTACAGATATTGAATATTATAGGTAACACTAGTTATAGCAAAACCCATTAACTATTGGTGCAAGAAATACTAACGCACAAGTTTTTTTTATTTTTAAAGACAAGACTTTTATTTATATAGTCAAGTCTTTACATATTTCTTCATATTATCTGATGTGAGACATGTTTTCAACACTAATTCAAGGTATATTTCAACATTATCTTTGACTACACAACAACTTCTACTTAGTTGTTTAGTTGTTAAGCACGTTTTAAAAAAGATGAGAGAGAATCTAGAGAGAGAGAGTCTTGGGGGGGAGCGGGACTTTTGGGAACTTAGGGAGCAAAACTGGAGGTCAACAGGTTAGGAAGGGAGGGGATCTTGGTCCTGTGGCGTTGGGAGTCATTGGTCAGGGGGAGAGGAAGAGGAAAGTGCTATTCCGGCAACTTGTTAGTTTCACTACACCCTTTTTCTTCACCCATTTTCTGGAAAACCTTAGTAACTCTGACCTGAGGAAGCTATTTGCAAGGTACGGGAATGTCGAAGAAGTTTTTGTGCCCAGGAAGAGGGATAAATGGGGGCGCCGGTTTGGATTTGTAAAATACAAGGAGGTTACTAATGAGGAGGTGTTATGGTATAAATTGGAAGAGGTGTGGTGGGGTGACATGAAGCTGAAGGTGAATAGGGCCAGATTCGGCCGGGAGGCTAAGTGGGAGAGGGAGGAGGTGGTAGGAGGAAACATGGGAGGACAAGGTGCTCATGAGGTGAGTCGGAAGATTGGGGACAACGGTAAGGCTGCTCTGAGGCAGGGCACAACCTTTGCGAATGTGGTGTAAGGAGGTTGTTCTTCTGGACCGCAGCAGCTGAACCAGAGACATCATGTTCTGATTCACCCTTACAGTGATACGGTGGATAGTTTGAAAGGTTGCTTTGTGGGGTTCCTAACTTATGATGGGAGGGGGGACACAGTTCAGAGTAGCATGAGACTTGAGGGTATTGAGAACATTAATGTAACTACCATGGGAGGAGACATGGTGCTGCTTCAATCATAGGTCCAAGGGGAGATCACTAGAGTTGCAGAAGGTCATAAGTAGTGGTGGAAGGCTCACTTTACAGATTTGAAGGCTTGGAAACCTAACGTGGTGGCTAGCAGGAGAATGGCGTGGGTCAAAATTTACGGTTTACCTCTTCATGTATGGGATGAAGAGCCGTTTAAAAAGATTGGAGCACTTTTTGGTGATTTTGTAGATTTTGATGAAGTTACAGTGTCAAGAAGGAGGATTGATGTAGCTAGAATTAAGATCTATACTGATAAGTTGGGGTGGATTAATGAGGAGGTAATGATTACAGTGATGGGGGCGGTTTTTGTTCTTATGGTGGTGGAAGATGGCGACTCTTCGTCGGAGAAGAAGGTGGAGGGCGGTGGAGATTGGGAGGTGCAGTCCTCTGGAGAGTCTGGAGAGGAGGAAGTAGTGGGGTCTGTCTTGGGAGTGGAATCAGAAGAGGAGGAAGCTAGCCCTAGGAAAATCACTCAAGAGCATTTAGGGGAGGAAGACAGTCCTATGATCAGGTCAACTACTGACAGGATGGGACAAATGGAAGGGCAGAAAAGTGTTTTTGAGGATGTGCAGGAAATTGTTTCAGTTTGTGGAAAAAACCTGCATAGTATACCATTGGATGGGGGACAGGTGGCGTCTGGGGGAGTTGAGGTAGGAAGCTTGGTGAAGGGTGTTGTCAGTGTGGGCCAATCAACAATTAATGATCCCTATGATGATGTGGTACACGCGCGCCGATTGGATGAGACTCCGCAGTCTCCAGGAAATCTTTCTCCAGTTTTCAAGGAAGCGAAATTAGTGGGGACATAAGTGGATCGGTTGGAGCTTCATCCAGCATCAGGTAGTGGGTCGGGTCTGGGCCTGGTTTAGTGAAGGTTGGGCTGGAGCAGAATAGATTTCTTGGGCCTATTTTGGAGAAACTAACTACAACAACTATTGCTAAGCCGATTTTGGTCTTAGATGGGGTGCAGAAAATTAATAAACATGTTTATTTTCGTTCAGCGATTCTGTGGATGGTAAGGAGGAAGAGGCTGAGAGAGTGTTGAAAGTGAGGCACAAACAGAGACAAGGAAGAAGACCAATGAGGGTGAAGATAAATTGGGTCCTTCTTTTAAGAAACCGTTACAAATGTCTTCTAGGGAGAAGAAGAAGGTTTTGCGTAGAAGGAGGAGATGAGAGCACGATGATTCTGGTTTTTCTGTGGATACAGTTACAAGCAGAGCGGAATTGCGATCTTTTGAGGTGGGAGGATTGGAGTTAGAGGAAGATGGATTGTGGAGGGAGGAGGAAGTTGGGGATAGTAGGGAGGGAGAGGTGGATAAGCCTAGGTGTCAGGTATCTAATTCTTCTTCTGGCTTGAAGTTATTTGCAGAAGATAAGGTGGATGTTAGGAGGGGTGGTTCTTCTTCTTTGAACAATATTGATCCAGTACAGGAGTTGAAGCAATCAAAGCTTTTTCAAATTGAAAATCAAGTGGGTTTCTCCTACTCGTTTCACAATAATGGAGGGGAAAGGTCAAATAATCTCGTCAAAGCTGTTGAGTTAAGTAACAAGGTACCAAAGGAGAACATTGAAGGTTGTCAATGATTGTTTTGACCTTTAATGTTAGAGGGTTGGGAGGAAGGCAAAACAAAAATAAGATTAGGGAGTTGGTTAGAGATAATAAGGTGGATTTCCTTGCTATACAAGAAACCAAAATGGAGGTTATTACCCCAAATTTTTGTAAAAATCTTTGGGGTAACTATGATTGTGATTGGGTGTTTAAACCATCGGAAGATAATAGTGGGAGAATTTTATCCATATGGAGAAAATCTACTTCTATCTTTCATTATTCGTTTGTGGGAGAAGGTTTTATCGGAGTCTCTTTGGAGGGGGAGTGTTTAAAAAGAAATGTGTGATAGTCAATGTTTATGCTAAATGTAATACGGAGGCTAAGAGAAGGTTATGGGATAGGTTGATCCTTGCTAGAACATATCTAGGTGAAGGTGGGTGGTGTATCATGGGTGATTTTAATGTGGTTGGGGAGAGTAGCGAAAGAAGAGGGGTTAATGATGAGGCGTTGCCGAGTCAAATCTTGGATTCAAATTTTTACCAAGATTTTGTTAGGAATGTTGAGATGGAAGATCATGGTGTGATAGGTAGAAGATTCACTTAGTATCACCCGAACGGGAGATCTATGAGCCGGATTGATAGAGTTTTAATCTCGGAGGAGTGGAAGATGTTTTGGGGGGATACTTCTTTATGGGTGCTCCCTAGGGATGTGTCGGATCATTGCCCATTGATTTTAAAGGTTGGAGGATGGGATTGGGGTCCTAATCCTTTCTAGTTCAAGAATTTTTGGTTGGATAATAAAAAGTTAAAGGATATGGTGGAGGAGGTTTGGTATTCGCTGAATACAAGAGGATGGATGAGTTTTGTTCTTCAAGAAAAATTAAAAGGGGTTAAAGGAAGACTTAGAGAGTGACATAAGGAGGAGTATGGCATGATGGATGATAGAATAGAATATCTTAGAAAGGAGATAGAAGATGTGGATGTTAGGGGTGAAAATTCTGTGTTGACGGATGTAGAGGTTCGGCAACGGAAGGATAATTTTGATAAACTTTGGACCCTGTTGAAAGCTAAAGACTCGTTGGTGGTCCAAAGATCAAAAGTGAAGTGGTTAAGAGAGGGAGATGCAAACACCAAGTTTTTTCATAATTGTATGAAGGCTAGAGTTAGCGGCAATTGTAACACCCCGTTTTCCCAACAATGTAAATAATACACATAAATCAGAGTATTCAACGTAAAACGGAATGCCACACTACAATGAAGTATAAATAAAGTTACTATTTATTGAAACAACTTTGTCAAAATCGATTACATCACAGTGGAAAATTTAATTCTTTATTCAACTACTTTGGCACTACGGCCTCAACATAAACATCTTAAGTGAAAATCTCAATTCAAAAGTTTGACAACATGGTTCATAAATAATACGCAACAGTGGAAAAACAAAGCAAAAATCCACATCTTGTTACGTAGCAGAGCGACCCTAAGACAACGTACGAGAGAGTCAACTCACATCAACAGCTAATCCTGGTTATCTGCACGTTACCCACATAGAGGCAACATTCAAACAGAAGAGGTGAGATTTCACATTCAATAATAATAAGCATATAATTCATCAATGAAATTTAACAACATAAACAACTTTAACTAAGTAATAATAATACTTCACATATTGTTCAATTATTTCTACTTGGCATTAAATCAACGACAACAACTCAACAACTCGACGATGACGACAATGCAATGATATGACAACAACTTGGCTATGCAGTATGCATGTGGTACCAATCAACGTGTTAGAGCCTAGGCTCTCTATTCAACGTGTAGAGCATCGACTCCTAAATCAACGTGTAGAGCATTCGCTCTTAAATCAACGTGTAGAGCATAGACTCTCAAATCAACGTGGTATGAATGATTAAACATTCAACAGGGCATGAGCCCCCAACTTTATATGAGTATGCATGGACTCAACAACTATTCAACAACAACGTACAACATCAACGACAACGACGACAACAACAACGAATCCACATTATAATTCCATAATATTCATCATTTTTGAGCAACATCATATAACATCATATTAATCAACATATGCATTCATATAGCAAATCGTCAATGTGTACATTCATATAACAATTCATCAATCAATGTTATTCATGATAAACAAAGCCATTTGAAAACTGACAATATTACCTAGGACTTTCAAGTACACACCGAAGGCTAATCCAAAACAGATACACGTGGAAACGACGCAAGAACATGAAAAAGGTACACTGCTACTGGACAACACGCCTTGCGGGCTGACTTACTCGCAGTGGCGAGCTAGCTTACTCACAGTGGCAAGCTAATGGCGAGCAAACACTGCTCTCTGCCACACTATAGTTCGCCGTGGCGAGCAAACACTGCTCTCTGTCACGTTGTAGCTCGCCGTGGCGAGCAAATTATTCGCTGTGGCGAATTGTGACAGGTTTCTGTCGGGAAGTACGATTTTTCACCCCAAAAACCCAATTTTCATCCAACCCAATCCCAAATTTGGTAGGGAACTCAACCTGTGACGATTCAACAAGCTGAACATCAATTATACACGAATCCTATGGACTTTCTACACTATTAACAACCAATTTCTACACCATGACCTAATTCCCAAATTCACAAAACCACAACAACAACTACCTGTTAAATTCAGTTTCAGAATTACATAACCCAAGATTAGAGAATGTTAGTCCCACCCTTACCTTAGATTAAGTGATTGCAAGATTCTACAAGCCCTCTCTCCTCTTCTCTCCCAAAGACTTTGTAAAAACCTAATTTTGTGTCTGACTCTTGTTTTTCTTTTTATCTCAACAGATTTTCTAATTAACACCACCTAATTCTAATTAATTCTAATTCAGCCCCTCTCAAGTCTAATTATTTTAATTTCCAACCCATCCTACTAAATAATAAAATAAAGCCACTTAATAAAATATTAATACACAACAACATGTCACTTATCAACATAAATCAACATAAATCATATAAAAGAC
>Ga0315914_1009518_pt1 | contig 12447 bp, 4 predicted proteins | sample MpolenodulesMG_FD_203920 | JGI IMG/M metagenome (GOLD analysis project Ga0315914, IMG submission 203920) | Medicago polymorpha root nodule microbial communities from Los Angeles, California, United States - elongated nodules | ecosystem: Host-associated > Plants > Roots > Nodule | place: USA... | reverse complement strand
AACTCTTCATGGAACTATTATCATAGGTAACAAAATTTTGTTTAAATTTGAAGATAACAAGAAACAAATTTTGTTTTAAAACAAAACAAACAAACTTTGTTTAAAAAAACAAACTTTAGTTTTCCAAATATATATCATTAATTAGGTTTATTGAAAAATATAAGAATAATTGACAAATGGTATAATTGACAAATCATACCCTTAAAAATACCAAAACGACAGTTAAATATGAACGAAAAATTCACCATAAAAAGACACTTAACAAGAAACGGCGGGAGTAATATATATATATATCAACCACTTTCTTATACTACTTTTTGATATAACATGTTTTCATCTTTGTGTTATTTTTATTTTTAAAAACAACTTTTCAAACACCATCTTGAAAACTTATAATGATGGTTACACACATATTTACAATACCTTCATTCAATTTTGATCCTTAACTAACCAATAAATTTCATCACTCTGTTTTTTTTATTTTATTTCCATAAATTATGGCTACTAAATTTTACCTCATTGATATCATAACCATCAATAATAAATACAAAGTATGGAGATTCAAGATTAGGATAATTTGAATATAGAGAATACCAAACTTCAAAGTCAAGACTAGATTGATTTGATCGATATGGTTTTCATGGCTGAAAAAGGATGCATCAATTCTTTTTCTTTGTTAACTTTTACAAACTAACATGACTTTACATTATTTGAAATTATTTTATATGATAATTAATCTTTACGAGTTTTATTTGTTAAGTTTTATTATTGTTTTTAGAACATTCGTATGTATGGTTATTCATATTTTTTGTTGACTTTTGTTGTTTCTAATATTCCAAGGGAGCAAAATTCAATGCATTGTGTGGAGTGACAAAGTGACAAAATATCAATTTATGTTGGTTGAGGGAATGTGTTACAAGATAACAAATATCTCAGTTTCTAAGAACAAGTGTAAATTTAAGCCAACTTTCCATGACTATAGACTATGTTTTTAATTACATGACCACTGTGGAACCGGTTTGATGATTCAATTGTTACTTTTTATGCATTCAAATTCACGTCTTATGATAAAAAAAAACTTAAAGCTAAGAATGAATATTCACACCTAATTGATATTTTTTTAAGGAGTTAATTTTTATATCTATTGCCTATGTATTTGTTATAGTTTTTTTTATTGCAATGGATATTGGATATTAACTTCACCTTTTATATATTTTTAAAGATATTATTGGAGTATTAGTTGTAAAGGGAGAACTCACAGAATACAAAAGCGGTGTCCAATCAACCAATTACATGCCTCTGCAGTTGGATGATCTTGAGAAAATTTTATTTAATGTTTTTGTTCCACTTTCATAAGCTTATGTAATTTATAATTTAATCTATTTGCATAGGAGGGGAGAAACTCATGTGCACGCTATGAGAAGAATATGCAAATCAACTTATTAGCTTTATATCTGAAAATACAGATATACCAATTATTTTGATATTGCAATTGGCTAAGTTTAAATTATATAGATGTATTTTCCTTAAGAAATTTTTACATGTTTTAAATTAAAGTTTATTGTGTATATTAAAAATTGTTTGAAAATGTTTAATTTTTATTTTATTTTGGACTTTTAGGAAAAATGAGAGTATTAAACACACCATGGAATAATTCAAAACTAATAATTAACGTTTTTATTCCTAAAGTTCAACAACTTCAAACCAGGTATTCACAAATTACTAATCAAACAAAAATCATTAATTAGAAAATTCAGTTATATTTTGTTTCATGAAGAGAAGATAATTTTACAGGTAACACAACAATTGTATAATTTTATTAATTTAATAACGGGTACGGATTAATGTGAATCCTGAAAACTTAAAAAAAGATAATTTTATTCTGTGTTAATATTTTTACTAAATTCAGTTAATTTTATCTGTCTGTGCATCTATAAATTTACGAGTATTTATAATATGGTATATTTTATTCTATTCGTGTGTACCTATTAAGACATTCGTCCCGTAACGATTCATGATATATTTTATTTGCGGATATCATACATAATTTTTTTTTTCTTCGATATGTGTAACCCGGTAACGCTAGGTAAATACACTAGTAACTTATAGGATTGTGTTTCTTTAAAATTAACGTCTTTCTCTCTTCGTCACATTAACAATTATTTTGAGTGGATTGCTATTTACTAAACCGTATCCATGTATGCGGTCGGATTTGTGATGTTCACAAGAACAATGTTCCATATAAAAGATGGACATAATTTTTTTTTGCAATACAAGAAAATTGATAATTTTCAACGGCCAAAGAGTGTCGTAAGTATCAGTCCAACCATATTTCAAGAGTGTCGTAATCGAATCATGTTTTGCAGGATATGTTTGATTTCTTGTCAAATTCTCGTTGATCTCTTCTTTGAATGATGTACTAATCCAAGACCAAGAGATTATTGTATTATATTGCCTATAAGGAGTAATTTTGCTGTATGGACTAGAGTGCCTCTTCTAATCTCTTTAATGTATATGGTCCGTTTGTTACGAATTAAAATAAAAGTGATTTTGATATAAAATAATTTAGAGATTATATTTTAGAGATTATATGAAAAATTAGAGTCTATTTTGCGTTTGTTTACTGTGATAAAAATCACTTTTTTTAAATAAATAATCTAATTTGTTTGGATACAACTATATAAAAAAAAAATTGTTACAAAATTAGTTCAATCTTTTAAATTATATTTTCTCTCTCCTCTAAAAAAAATCTATTTTATTTTAAGCTGCTCGTAACAGCTTCTCATTTGAAGTTGTTTTTAGATTATTTTTAGATTCTGATTTTTTTTAAAACTTTGTAACAAACGGATACAATACTCATAAAAGTGATTATTTTTTTAAAATAAGTGATTTTTTTTCTTAAAAAAACTATAACAAACGGACGCATAATTTACCTTAAAAAATATATAAAATCAACTAAATATTTTCAAAAATAACAAGACAAAAGTGGGACATTCAGCTGGTTTTGAAAATCCAACATTTTAAGGTTAATTCTAAATTACTGTTGTAAAGTGGTCTTATTAATATATACTCACATTTTACCCCTTATAATTCTTTCTAAAAGCAAACAAAGTCATAGATGTGGACGAGTGTGTCAAAGTTAAGGAAAAAACTACATTGTGAATGAGGTGAATGAAGTAGCTGCCATGGTAATTGCTAAGCATCCTCAACACTCAACAAAAGCATACATCACATCATGTTATATCTCTGGAGTACAGTTAACATTTAATGATCAGTTACGATTTAAATCATACATTACATGTGTTTTGATCGAAGATATTTAAGATGATCATGTTTATAAAGATACATACAATTAACTGAAAACAGAATGAGATTGAGTGCATATATATATATATATATCTTAAACAGTACGTGATATATAATTAGTCATAGTATCATATTATTGTTGGAAAGTGATTGTGGTATTTGTTGCTCTGACTGAGAGAAGTAACTAAAAAAGTAAAGGGTAAGTGGTGAGATCCGAGGCAGCTGATGCTCCTCCATTATGAGGGTTAGGATGAGTAGGCTGTAAGCTCAATGCAAACATGCGTGGACCTAAATTTGAGAATCCAATCACAGACTCATACTCCCCTCCATTGTCCATCATTTCAAAACGTGGATCTTCTGCTCTTGCATCCTTATTAAATCAATCAATTATAAAGTTAGCTATATAGTATATACTACATATATGTAATTCTAAGTTATAAGCATGCATGATACATACCAAGTCACGCAGGAGTCTGTTGTGCACCTCTCTCTCATTGTTAAACTACAAAAAAGAAAGAAAGAGAAATTTCACTATCAAATAAAATATCAATTAACTACCTAAGAAGAAGAAATAGGTTAACCAATTTTACCTTCTTCCTTTGGGTGTCAATCTGATTTGTTATCACCTTATACTGTAATCCATTGTCATAAGAAACTCGTTAGCATGGTATATATAGTAAGTTCAAAATCTTCAAATTGCACAACAAATTAACAAGGTGAGAGGTTTATGCAGAATTTACACTTGAGACAAATTGATTGGACAAGGATATGTAGAGTAAAACTATTTAACTGCATGCTTTCATTCTATTTAAGTAAAAAACTGGAGAAGGGGACACATATAGAGGATTTGCCGCTACTAGAAAAATTGGTATTAGCAATTAATTAGCATCGGCCAAAAGTCTATGCTAACTGAAAATTAATGGAGAAAACAATTTGATTTTGTGGAATATACTGCAGAACTAACAATTTGAACTGAACACCTGTAATTTATAGATAAAATGAATTAAAATAAGAACCAAAGAATTATTAGCCCAGTACAGAATTAATAGAAATTCAGTAGTTTGCAATGGTTCTTGCAGTAGACCAGTACTGTGTGGTCCTTTCTCAATTTAAAACATTGCATGACAGACACAAATTAAGCTGTGTGTGATGAGCAGAATGAAATCACAATTTACAACAGGATTGGGGGGATCCCCCAATTTTGGTACTCCCCATGCCCATCTCATGTTACTATCATGGACATGGTATTATATATTTCAATGTTCTTATTCTCTGATTTTTGGTAATTTTCTGTGAATTGTGATCATCCAAAAAAGAATCGAAGTTAGTTGTGGATTTGCCAATTGCATGATGCCTTGAATGTGGCAAATCAAGGTGATTACTCTTGAGCCCCATCAACCACTCACAATTTCTGGACAAAATGCCTTTTTTTTTTTGACAAATGGACAAAATGTCTATTGAAAGTTGTGACCCGGTAGGTTGAACAAATGAAGGGGCCAATTGAGTAATCCTCAAAAAATATTATCATCATTGGCAAATGAATGCAAGAGGGAATTTGGCTGCCCAATTTTGAGCCGAATGTTGGCATACTTTTCACCAAATAATTTTTTTTGAACGCCCTAGAAATATACTCCCTTCGGTCTCAAATATAAGAAAAGATTCCTCTTTTAGGTTCATTAAATAATTAATGGATCTGTTTTACAATGTAGATCAGATACATTAACTACTCAATGAACCTAAAAAAGAAATATTTTCTTTTATTTGAGACTGGAGGGAGTATTAGGTCACCCCTATCGTGCCAATAATCACACTTCAAATGTCCAATCGTGGATGTAAGGGTGTGTGGGTGGGAATGAGCTAGGCTATAATATCATGCAAGATATGATTCTATAATTATCTGATAATGTTAGGTCTGAGTCTAACCTATTATTTATCATATACTCATTTTTTAAACCCAACTCAGACCTTTATAAAGCTCTACTTCACTATTTTCTTTATGAATAAAAGCGGCATTTTTTTAACATGTGTAATGAAGACTTTCATAAATATACTAACAAGATAAAAATAAACACATGGATTGACAAGATAACCATTCATGATATCAAAGTTTATTTCGAGATTTAACCTGAAATTTTAGATGATATAAATTTTTATATGACATTATATTTGAACTCTACTTTATCATAATCCCTTAAATATGACAAAAATTGATGCAAATGAAATATGTTTAAATTACATAAAAAGTTAACGTATGATTTGACACAACACAAAACATGATAGTAGTTAGTAGTAATAAAAAATATGATTTATATAATTGAAGTATGTCACATGACCACAAGTCTAATTCACTTGGTGAAATTTCGAAATAGCTTAGCTCAATATCGTGATTGGGATTTGGACTCTAACTCTTTTACTTGTGTGTATGGATTTTTAATTATTATTGTCATTTCATCTACCAACAACTAAAAAAGCTTTTCAATGACTTTTAATCTAACCTTTTAATGAGTTTCTAAAAAGTCTTTGCTTAGCCTATTTTTTTTAAAAAAGTCTTGCTTGGTACTGAGATAAGGTCATGTTGGTTGGTGTTATCTATATTCACCCATATGTAATGACATGTATATAAACTGATTTCAACTTGCTTTCATAAGCTCGCGAATGAAATTGATCCTCTCATGTGTAATTTAAACATGAGACGGTAAAGTATAATCTCTTACCATTCATAAAGAGAGAAATTTAGATGTGTTGTGTGTTTGAATGGTGAGAGATCACCATTTATTCTCTCTTGTGTAAATTACATATGAGAGGATCCATTCTTTTCTAGATTCCTTTCTCCAATATATTTTATGAAAATAGTTTATTGTTTATATGATAACAAATTGACTTAATATTATCTATTTTAGTAGCAATAATGCTATTAATTATTCATATCATGGCAAAGGAAGGAGACAGTGGTGCTCTTCATATTCTTACAAAGCTTTTTCTTTTTTGGTTTTGGTTCATGATAACAAATTGACTTAATATTATCGATTTTATAGTAGCAATAGTGCTATTAATTATTCATATCATGACAAAGGAAGGAGATGATCAAAAAGTGTTTCATCCAAAAATCGAACTCGGATTCTCCAACGATTCGTTATTGGTGAAGTTTTTTAAACACTTAAACTCAATTGTTTGGTTGAATGGCCACTTTTGTTGTAATGGGTTTAGAGTATCATCGGTACTCTAATTGATACATTTTACTTATATAGAAGAGAAACAATTTTAAAACACAAATTGCAACGGTAAATTTTAAATAACTCAAAAAAAATTAAACTGCAGAACTCTTCAGAAAGGTACTCTTTCTTTAAAGCAGACAAATATAATTCCAAATTAGCTACAAGGCAAAATTTAACTAGATTATTCCGTAAAATAAAAACAGATTATGAAAGGATGAACATGATAATTAGTCCTAAAAGTCCATTTTGTGAAAAGAACATGGGCAATTTGGTGCTCTCAAGAAAAAAAATACACTGCAATTTTTTTTTAACATTAAAATTTATTAGATAACGAGGGAAGTTAGACACACTGCGATTTGTTAACTATTTTATAAAATTTCAACTTAATTTTCTCTGGATCAGAAGCTCAAGCTATAGCATCTGTTCCTTAATTTATGTGTGTGTGATGAAACCTATATATAAATGAAGTAGTAGTTTAATTTAATTTAATATAACCTTACGCTCACGAATAGCCTTGGCAGCTTTGTCCATTTCATCCTCAAGAAGCCTCAGCTCTTCCATGCTCAGATCATTCAGACATTCCCCCATCCTCTGCCTAGTAGTACAACACACACACACACATATGCATATTTATATATAGGATTTAGGGATCAATATATATATAAATCACCAAAGAAATTTGTAATATACTTGTATACCTAATCTCCTTGCGAAGATTCCTATTGACATCTTTCAGTTTCTTCAAGTTCTCTTGCATATTCTAAGGAACAAGACAAACTAATTAAATAAAATATAATGAAACAAATTAAAAGAAAAAGGAAAATGGATCTAACCTCATAATGAGAGTTCCAAAGATCAATTCCTACAGTCATCTGATACTGATCGAAAAACTGCTTTGTTCTGGAAAAAAAACAAAATAATAATAATAATATAAATATAAATCTAGATAAATAGAGAAGCTAGGGTTAGAGAAAGAAACATACGAGGCGGAGGGGCTAATGTATTCATGAAGCTTGCCAGTGCTGGAAAACATAATAATAGAAACCTTAGCATCACAAAGAACAGTGAGCTCATTCGCCTTCTTGAAAAGACCATTCCTTCGTTTTGAGTAAGTTACTTGTCGGTTCGTTGTGTTCTCTATTCTCTTGATCTGGATCTTTCCTCGAGCCATAGATAACCTATACCTAGCTATCTATATATTTCTTCACCTGGTTTTCAAGTTTACTATGTTTGATTTATGTCTCCTTCCTACTTCCTACCCTCTCTATAGATAAGTCTTGGCGTGCAATGAAATTAGAAAGATAAAGTTGAGAGGTGCATTTCCTATAATGGTATGGTCTTTGCCAAATTGCAGAAAGTTTCTCAAGGGTTTGTTATAAATGTCTATGCTTTTTATCGTTAACGCTGTTTCATGTTGGCTAGTGGGGACCCTTGCTTTCCGTCCTACTCCGTCAGAGATGCCGTTAACTATCTCTCTCCATCCATCCATCCATCCACACACCAATTTTTTTTTTACCTAGTTGGGGTTTGTTGATCTATATGTGATGCTGCTGCTTTAAGGATTCGTATAAAGAAATTACTAAAGAAAAAAAGTTTCTAAAATATAAGTTTATTTGTTTGGTTTAAGCATATGAGTGGTCCCCATTTCCTCCACTACACTGAAGTCTATTGTGCCACCAGATCCAGATCTATGTTGCCCACCATCAAAGCCTCCATTGTTGATTTGTTGTTTGATCTATTTCATTTTGTTCGATTTATGCTTTAGTGTTTGTGTGTGACTTTGTGTTTTACGTGTGTTGTATAAGTCCTTACATTTCTCTGCAAACAGTATGTGTAATTTACATCATGATTTAGTAGACTACCTCTCTAGAATTTACTCTTTGAAATTGTTGGGGAATGCCCTTTCAATATTAACATTAGCCCTTTGTAATGTTATGTGTTTTATGGAATGAAGTATGTTTTACTGTCAAAAAAAAAAAAACATATGAGTGGTCACAAATACATGAGTTTTGGGTTTTTAATCCCGATAATTTTTTTAGTTTGAATTTGATTCTCGCAAAATAAGAAACCATCGCCTTTTGCCCGAATGTTAATTTTCTGTTACAAAAATAATGTGATTTGACATACAGAAATTGATGTGGCAAACAAAAGGTGATGTGGCATTTCTTAATCAACATGATGAATAGAGAGAGTAGCACTAATGTGACAATGCGGATAGAGAGAAAATTCTTATGGGAGGGGTAGAACCGAAAAATAGGCCGAAAAAAGTGGGAACAAGCGTGTAGGCCGAAAAAAGATGGAGGGCTAGGTATTAAAGATTTAGGGTAAATGAATCTAGCTCTTTTTGCAAAGTGGAGATGAAGGTTATTAGTTGAGAGGGGTTCTTTGTGGATTGTTAAACATGGTGATTGTGTCGTGTTGGTCCAGATGTATCAATTTTTTTTAAAAATGAATTGTGTGTCGCGTTGGTGGAAGGACTTAGTGGTGTGTGCGGTGAAGGATTGTGAAGGTGATTCACTCCAAATTTCAATTTTTAGGAAGATTTTGTGTTGCACCATGCTAAGAGACGAGGTGGTCACCTTGGTGGACTTGGACCTGACTTATTGTACCTTCATGCCAAATTTTTATTGTACCTTCATGCATATTTTTAACGGGCTTTGTTATTGGACAACTCATAAAATAATTTAGTCGGCCCTCTTTAAACCCGCAATATCATTTGTACTTATTTCCACTTATATAAAATTTGATTTTTAGTTTAAAAAATAAATATCAATCCTAACCTTTTTCTTCTGTAGGATTTTCGACAAATATGTCTTGTCTTGGTGCATATTAATAAAAACTAAGTGCATTTTTTTTGTCCATCTGATGTCGTTTCATCACACACTATAGCAAGTAGATAGCTTCCATGGTCGATCTCTCTAACATAAAATCAAATTGATTTTCAATAACTTGAGTCTATTTTCTTAGTCTTTGCTATGTCACTATTTTTCATAATTTCGAGGTATGACTCATAAGTTTAATCTCCATATAATTTGCACAATTTTATATATACCCCATGTTCTTATAGATCAAAATTAAAGTGTGTATTCTCCACTTGTTCAACAGTTTCGTTGACCTCGACCTCGTAATTTTGTTAACAAGCATTACCCATCATTTTCTTTGCCTCTATTTATAAGACTTTTCCACACTTCATTTGTTATACTATATGGCCTAAGTGTCTTAGCATTACCCATCCTTTTCAATGTTTTTTTTTATCTCATGTTCTTAAATGCGACGATATAAGGTATAATTTTGATCCTTCTCTCTAATGTCTAACTTGTTACAGTCTAAGTAAAATCTCACATCATTCATTAAATAAGTTGTGGAAATAATTCTTACATATAGCCTTTTTATCTTTTTCTATCCCATAACGTGTCCAAGAGGTTACGGTAAAGCCAAGACCATAAATCATGCTTTTATGATGTGTCCTAGAGCAATGAAAGCCTAGTTGGCTCTAAATTGTCTATAAAATGTCCTGTTGATGATTATATGCAGTTTAAGGTTCGGTTAAGTTACATGATCAACAATTTAGGGGAAGATAGCGTAGCTTATGTCTCTTCCATATACGATAATTGGTATGCTAGGAATAAGAAAGTTTTTGATAACATGGAGGGGATCACATGAACAAACTATAGTTGAAGAAGATAATTTGGCCCAATATCCTTTGATAGAGCTCAATAGGATTTGGATGGAGGAACGTCCTTCCATTATTTTGTAACAATCAAATTTGGATAAAAAAATTCATTAATAATAATTCTTTTTTTTATTACAATTAATAATAATTCTTTTTAATTCCCCTTAAAATAATAATCCTTTTTAGTTTAAAAAAACGGATATAAAACAAATGGTTATATGGAGTAATAAACCTTTTTGGAGTAGATATGAAGTAATAAACCTTTTTGTGTATATAAACTTTCGTTTCCGATTATATAAAAAAATGGATTTCTAAAATTGTTAGCCGAACATTATGACTGAGGGTTGAACCCGACTCCATTACTTACATATGTAAGTTCTTAAATTATTATTATCATTTCATTTATGTGCCACTTAACATAATACTTTAAAATAAATTGGATGTTGAAAATAATATAATATAACTATAATCTCTATCTCTATCTCTATTATAAACATTTCCCTTATTTTATTTTGATAGTACACGTGACAAGTTTATATTCTCCATCTCATTATGTTTTCTTATCATCCAATCAAAATGGATTATGCCACATTTATTTTATACCAACCAATAAAAAGAGGATCATGACTCATTTGTTTTTCATGAGCCAATCAAAATGGATCATGATATGATTTTTTTTCCTATATATAGACTATTTATTTTTCATTATTTTCATCTATCACTTTCTCCCATAAAAACTCATTGATTTCAACCCCGTTCTCTTTTCTTTTATTTTTTTATTTCTTATTATTTTTAATGTTTTGTTGTTTGTTTAACATTTCTTATTCTTAGGTTATTTTTTATTGTGATTTCTTATGTTGTTGTTTTCTTATTCATATTCTCTTTTAAATTTTCTTTTCGTGTTTATATGTTCGTTGTTTTTTTACTAGATCTTTAGTTTGAACATGGAAGTCAATCAAGAGAAAAGAAAAAATGCATCACGTATCAATTAGAATACATACGAAGGATTTCTATTACCAAGTTTAAATCTAACCAATTTCACCCCCCTTTTCTTTTATTTTAATCTCTCAATTTCAACTTTTTCTATCTATTTATTACTCTTAGGTTAACATTTCTTGTGTTGCTATTTTACTTTTAATATTTTTATATTTTATATTTTCTTTTGGTAATTATATTCTATTTTTCTTTTCTTTTTTTCAACTTTATAATCAGTCGATTGACAAGAAAAAAAAAGATTCACATTTTCACAAAATTGGTTGAATAGATGACTTTGAAGTGGAAATGATAAAAAAATAAATAAATACATGATATATTTTCTATTATATTTTATAAATCATTAATGTCGTGAATCATTCTTCTTCTACTCATGTATGTTTAATGCTTTATTAAAGTTGCGCAATTTGTGGGTATGAAATGGTGAACATACTTTCTAAAGTTTCAAATTCAATCCCGTCATTTAGATAATTCTTATTTTACTCCATACATTTAACAAAAATGATCATTTTTTTTGTAAAGGACAAAAAAGATCAATTTAATTATTTTAAATCATACATAAAATTAAAATAGAAAGTGATGAAAAATAAACAAAATTAATATTCAAATTCAAACAACCATTTTCAATGTAAAATAACACCATTTTTCTATCAATATTTAAATTTATCTATCAATTATTATAAACGATTATATTAATGGCTAATGACTTTCTAATCATTAAAATTTCATTTATTTTACAAAGCACAATTCAGTTATCAAATTATTATAGTAATTAATTTGCAATTATACTGTCATTATCATTTATCATTTTTTTACATAATCCTCTAATTAATTTCCATTGCTCCTAATACAAAAACTTATTTGATTTATGATGTTAATATGTAAGAGAATCATGAAATTTGTTAGTTTGCGCATTGTTAAGTTTTGGTTTTTCCATGATGTTAAAAAGTGACATTGATCCTAATACAAAAACTTATATGATTTATGATATTAATATGTAAGAGAATCATGAAATTTGTTAGTTTACGCATTGTTAAGTTTTGGTTTTTCCATGATGTTAAAAAGTGACAAACCATAATTTTGGTGCTTATGGATACATACAAATATTTTTAAGAAGATGAATATATTAAGTCTATAAGTAACTTTTTGTGGAAACTTTAAATTTTAACCTTTAACTTGAATATCAATTAATGACTATGATTAATTATTACAATCCTTAATGTGGGTTTTTTTTTTTTTTTTTTTTTAAAAGTCATTAAT
>Ga0315914_1009517_pt1 | contig 12448 bp, 7 predicted proteins | sample MpolenodulesMG_FD_203920 | JGI IMG/M metagenome (GOLD analysis project Ga0315914, IMG submission 203920) | Medicago polymorpha root nodule microbial communities from Los Angeles, California, United States - elongated nodules | ecosystem: Host-associated > Plants > Roots > Nodule | place: USA... | reverse complement strand
CTTCGCATATAGTTCGTATGAGTGGTGGCAAAATCCCACCTTGTGTATGGGGCTCCAATTGTAATTCGTTTTATTTTCGGCAGTGGTTACTTGATGTAACTACCTTGTTCTTGTAAATTCTTTGGTTGGTTTGCCCTTTGCACACCTTGTGCGGGGTGAATCACGGTTGTTAATATATCTCATTTTGATTTGTTAAAAAAAAATTATTTTGAGATAAATTTTTGTTGCCATTGGACAATAGCATTAAATTAGATGGATATATTAACTTTTTAGGTTTTTCAAACCAGTTGCATGAGTGCAAATCCTCTCCATCTCTTCTCTATACACAAATATCATGCATCAAATAAAGAGTACATGAAATATATACATTGTCAAATTTATTTAATGTTTCTTTATCATCCAATCAAAATAGATTATGACTCGTCTATTTTTCAAAAACCAATCAAAAAATAGATCATGAATCATTTGTTTTTAAGGATCCACTCAAAATAAATCATGACTCATTTGTTAATCAATATATGATTTTTTTCCTATTTAAGATGTATATTTCTCATTGATGTTTTGCACATCTTCCCTAAGCTTTATTCTAATTATATTATTCTAATATTTATGCTTATGTCAAATGTAAAATAGGTGGTTGAAAAAAGTATTTTTCTATCTCCAATTTTTTTTTCCCTTTGATGAAATAAAAGTTATTGAAGAAAATGACCTCCATGTGAAAACTCATTTAAGTATTTAAAAAATTATCAATGATAGAATATTCATTATGAATTTTGACCATTTTAAATTCAAATTTATATGTCATATTATGATAAATATGCATCTCTTCTAATATAGGAATCAAGTTTTTATGCCTTCCATGTTTCAAGAACAAATTTCCTTCATGATTATATTGGATATATATGTTTATGAGACATACTCAGATAAGTATGTGAAAGTATAAGCTATATCAGAATACGATATATTGGATATATATATTTATGATTATTATTATGATTATGGTGATTGTGTTTATGATTAAAGTTATGAGTATGACTATATTTATTATATAATCAAGGTAGTATTTCAGACATCGATTTTAGTTATCCCCTGATCGCTCAGTTATGCATAACGAAATCGTATAAACCCAAAATGGGTTGAGTTTAGAAATAGATGGCGATCCTAGGTTCCCCGAGGTTGCCTACAACCTAGGATAGGTGGAACTCACTGAGACATCTTGTCTTACCCCATCCCTTTTATTTATTTCAGATATACAAGTTATTATACGATATGATGGTTCGTAATGAAGAAGAAGAAGTAGCTTGACCATGTAAAATACACGTCAGTGGAATTATTTCTGAGGTAACCGAGAAATTCTATGATTTGTTCAGAGAATATTTATTTATTGTAATTTTAATGTATCCGACGCCAAATTTAACAAACAGGCTAGATATATATCCTATGTGATTTCTAATAGGGGTGTTTCATTTACAGCGCCATCTTCGATCACCAAGCATATATTTCCGTCTCTCAGAAAATTAAGGATATATATAGCTAGCATGTTAGTATATAATTACTTAATTAGAGGATCATAAAATCAAAGGTAGCTTAATAAAAAGGTGCTCACCGAGGGGGTTATATAATGTTCAACTAGTAATTGAAACTGCACATTCATTTTTGTGAATCTCTCAATATTAGTATAAAAAAGATTTTTCAAGTGAATTTCTACTGCACTTCTATCATCATGTTGTTTGAGAGTTTTATTTTTTTTGTGCATTTCCTCTACTATTTTCATCAAAAGCAAGATAATTTTGGTTATATTTTCAACGCCCAAACGTTTTTGCTGCACCAACTAAGACGAAATAACTAAGTAAAAATAGGTAAGGTGTGGTACTAAGTTACAAGTACCATATGTGTACCCGGTACGGGTGCGTACCCAGTACCGATACTTCTTCATGTTTAGAGGATCCATGCTTCAGAGAATCTCAGGCTGCAAAATAAACAAACAAAGATCAGCATATAGTACTAATTAATTATTAGAATGTAAATATGTCAAACATGATTAATTATTACCATGGTGCAACCTTGGCGTTGTTCATAATCACACTGAACCCAAGTGGGATCACTACCCGTGTCAGTATAAAGTTTAAAGGACTTTACGGGATTGCCAATTTCGAGGGACACCGTGTAATCCCTGCAATGCAATGCATGCATCATAATAAGTTAATATATATAAGTTTTGAATGAAAATTGATGAAGAAATATAAGTGGCATTGATGGGGAATTGGCATCCAAATAGAAATAAGTAGCAGAAGGAGGAGTGTAGCTAGTGGAATTCCCTTGTTCATTTTCATATCCATCTTCACAATGTTTTTAGAAATCAAATCAAATATGAATGCAATGCTCTTGTAATGTCTTATGCTTTTATAGAGACCGAAAAATTAATTTTAATACAAATTAAATTAAAAAATGAGTATTGCTTAATAATACAAAATGACAATCCATTTGATATAAAAAGATTATCAGATCAAAAAATTTAAATACCTATGTTACGGTTTGAATGACTTCTAAAAAAATATCCGATTCAATTTTTATGTAATATCATAAATAACAATTTTTAAAAATATCTATTAAAATTAATATCATAAAGACACGCTAAAATCATATGTTTGTTGTAAAATATATTCTATAATATACTAAAAATTAACAATTAAAATGAAACGAGTCGATTATAAATTAAATGTATGAAATAGTAAAAATATACATTAAATTTATCTAATAAATATTATTCAAAAATTAAAATCCAGCAAATAATAGATTAATATAGTAAAATCAAAATTTATTTATGCAGTTTGGTTTGAATGTAAACACCCTATAATTTGCAATCCAGTGAAATAATGATTAAATTTCAGGTGAGAGTTACGCTCACATTAATCAATTGACACACATAAAATATGATTATCTTTGTTTTGTAAAAAAAAAATTATTATCCTTGTTGAAGGAATCCATAGGTTTTTTTTTTTAATCTATGCATTATTTTTTTTAGAGGTTCTATGCATTAATTAACCGTGTGAGTTTTTACATATACATCTCATTAATCTAATTAAATAATATAAAATAGACATTTTAAAGAGAAATTTTTAGAGCTTGCAAAAAGTGTCATCAACAAACAAATTGGATTATTGTTATAGTACAAATGAAAATTCAACATGTACCAAAAACACTATAGTGTTGATATTCATGGATAGATAGTGTTCATATAGATATTAAATTCATATATAAATGTGAACCGCGTTACTAAAAATATATATGCTTAATTCCCTTGCTTTTCACAATATCCAACTTGAGAAGATGCTTACTGGGTGAAGAAGAAAGTCCATTTTTAGAAGCTCAAAAAACAAAGAATTTCATAAAATTCTCATGTGTGATGTGGCAAAGACGATGCATGCAGTTATGCCTGGTTATAAAGAGAAACTATACAATAAAATGCTACATGTCCTTCTCATTAATTAATACAAATAACCTGCAGTAAATACTAAATACTACCTAATCTCTTTTCCTAAAAAAAAATACTACCTAATCTCAAACAAAACTTAATGTATAATTATGTGAAAAATCATCTAGCTCACAACATCCAAGTTTAAAGTTTTTTTAAAAATAGAGTTATAGTTTTTTTTACAAAAAGATTATTTGTTCCTTAAAAAAATATGATTTGTAGGGATGACAATGCAGTCCTCCCTTACTTAAAATCGGACATCTTAAATTTATAAGAAAGAGGAAATATTCGCCTGTAAAAATGTGAAAAGATGACGAGGGCCAACAAATCATATTTATATCATAAACAAATAAATAGTAGATGATGAATAATTTTGATTGATATCAACTCATAATAAGTATCTCATCATCTATCTTTTGTTGATAGTCGGGCAATATAGTTGTCACCTATAACTAAAGGATGGAACCTTTTGACGATCAAAATCCATGTCAAATAAGGGGTATGGCCATGGGCAATGTTTTCATTCACACAGAGTACAGTAAAATTTGATAGAAAATGTAACATTGAATGTAAAACAAAAAATTGTAAGAACAATGTAAAAATAGAATAAATGTTTGTCCGTTTTCATTGTAAGACTATGATTTCTAGAACTAAACATCCTTCGTACAAAGCTCTCGCTGACTATTGATATAAGTTCAAAAACTTAATTCTTTTTATTGGTGTGGCGAGGAAAGTTATCACTTCTTGCATTGTGATGAGGTGTTAAAGGTTTGGTTAAAGGTGTTCTAATGACTTAATATTAATTTCTTAATACCACATAATTTTTTATCGTGGCGAGGAAAGTTCTCACTTCTCACTTATTGATATAGGATTTTTTTTTTCTATGCATTATTTTCTTTAGAGGTTCTATGCATTAATTAACGGTGTGAATTTTTACATATACATCTAATATATAATATAAAATAGAAATTTTATAGAGAAATTTTTAGAGCTTGCAAAAAGTGTCATCAACAAACAATTTAATTGGATTATTTTTATAGTACAATCAAAATTCAACATGTACCAAAAAGACTATAGTGTTGATATTCTTGGATAGATAGTGTTGATTTAGATATTAAATTCATATATAAATGCGAACCGCATTACTGAAAATATATATGCTTAATGCCCATGCTTTTCACAGTATCCACCTTGAGAACATGCTTACTGGGTGATGCATGATAGTTATGCCTGGTTTTAAAGAGAAACTATACCATAAAATGCTACCTAATCTCATTAATTAATACAAATAACCTGCAGTAAATACTACCTAATCTCTTTTCCTACGAAAAAACAAAATACTACCTAATCTCAAATACAACTGAACCTAAAATTATGTGAAAAATCATCTAGCCTTCAGCATGGTAAGGTTTTAAAAAAGAGAGAATTTATTTATTTTTTGTCACAAAAAGATAGAGTTATAAACATGATGATTTGTTTGGGATTATGATATTTTTTTTTTTTTGACAATTTTTACTGAACAAAACAAAAATCAAATCAAATATATTAATCCAAAAAGATGATCTGAACCCATGAAAGGCAGGTAAGGCTAGGGTTACCCGCCTTACTATGTCCATCACATTAATTAATATAAATAAACTGTACTAAATACTACATATTCTCTTTTCCTAAATAAATTACTACCTAATCTCAAACAAAACTTAATGTATAATTATGTGAAAAATCATCTAGCTCACAGCATGCATAATCTCTTTTCTTTAAAATAATATGATTTGTAGGGATGACAATGCGGTCCTCCCTTACTTAAAACCGGACATCTTAGATTTATAATGAAAGAGTTAATATTCGTTTGTAAAAATATGAAAAGGTAACGAGGGCCAACAAATCATATTTATATCATAAACATAAATAGTGGAGGATGAAAATTATAATAAGTATCTCATCATCTATCTTTTGTTGATGGGTAATATAGTTGTCACCTATAACTAAAGAATGGAACCCTTTGACGATCAAAATCCATGTCAAATAAATGATAAACTTCTTTGCCAAATAAGGGGTATGGGCAATGTTTTCATTCACACAGAGTACAGTAAAATTTGATAGAATTTGTAACGTTGAATGAAAAAAAAAATGTAAGAACAATGTAAAAATAAAATAAATGTTTGTACCAAAAAAAATAGAATAAATGTTTGGAAAATGTAAATGACTAGTACGATGTAAAGGTTTTGAAATGTAAATGACAAGAAAGTTTAAACGAAATTGAGTATAGTTTGACAAAAACATAAAAGAATTTTAGAAAACGTTGGTGGGAAGTAATTTGCAAAAATCATAATTAAAGTACTAGATAAATTGCATATACCTTACATGTAATTAGAAGATAAAATTTGGAGGAATCGTAAATGAATGAATATAGATGACTTTGAATTAAATTGACATAAATGAAATCGGAACATTGAGAATCGTTGTCCGTTTTCATTGTAAGACTATGATTTATGGAACCAAACATCCTTCGTACAAAGCTCTCGCTGACTACTGATATAAGTTCAAAAACTTAATGTCTTTTTATTTGTGTGGCGAGGAAAGGTCTCACTTCTTCTTAATACCACATAATTTATTTGTGCATTTTGAACGTTAGAATGCGGAGGTTTGGAACAAAAAGCTTAGCAAGGGTTTTCGGTTAGTTTGACATGCGTCTATTGGGTATATGGAAGACTAGAAATGATGGAATTTTCAAGGATTGTATAAGGGATTGATGACATTGTGGATGATATAAAGATCCTGTCTTGACACTGGAGTCTAAATCGTTTAAAACTCCGTCTTGTCTCTACTATGAGTGGTGTTAGAACCCAAGTTGTCTTTTGTGATAGCTTAGGGTGGTGTTTTTTGTTGGGGTTGGGCTGCCGCATATTTATGGTGCCTATTATGTATTTCATTGCTGCTTTTGCTTAGCTGCTCTTCCTCTGCAGTGTAGCTTTCAGCAATATGTTGTTTTAAAAAATATAAATAAATAAACATCGTTGTGGTGTAAATGAGTTGATTATTTCAGATTACTTATCAAAAGAATATTTTCCACATGAATGAATAGCAAACCTCTAGGTGATTGGAAAAATAAACATCGTAAACCACCCTCCTAAATCTCCAAATTATCAAAAGGCCTTGAAATCTAAGATAGTGATTTGAGATTAGTATCCTTGTTATAATTCAACTATAAAGAAACAACTCTAGTGATAAAATTCAAAAGCATATTCACAAAATCTTAATTGCTAAAATTTATGAAGTAATTTATCTACTTGTCTTGGTGGTATCTACTAGCCAACAATACATGCCTGTATTAGGACAATAAGTTACCATGTCAAAAATTACATTGTTTTCTCAAAGAATTCCATATGGTTCATAATAAATTAAATGATTATACAATAACCAAATTTTCTGAAGTTCTGTCGTATAAATAAAACAAAAGTCCAAAGGTTGTGATGTAATCATTAAAATTATGCGAGTGTGAGTAGGAATCTTTATTTATATAAGTAGCATTATTGAAATTTTGAGTTGTGTGTAGAGAACTAATGAAATATATTGACCTTAAAGGTCCTCACATCATTGTTTGTAGTAAAATGGAAAAAATACAAACTCAACACTAATCCGTTTCCAGGCTCAATAGGAACTCATATAACTTTTGAGACTATAATTTGACTTGAAGAGGTCGTTCAATTTAGAAGTAGCAAGAGGTTTTCATCATGTGTAAGTAGCATATGGATTGAAGCGAAGTTTGGTTTCTATCGGAGTTTGGAGCAGAGTCAAATAAGAGCATACTTTATCGAAGCTTTGACAATTTCATATCAAGCATTCTTTGGCAACTATAAGCATTGAATACAAAATCTTTTGTAATTGCACTCGCACTTGCACATGAGCATAGTTGCATACAGTGACGGAGCCAGGAATTTTATAAAGTCTGGGCAAAAAATTTATCGCAAAACGTTACTTCCTTCCTGCGAATAATTTCACATTTCCTGCAGATAATTTCACATTTTCTGTGGATATATCTTTCCTGCGGATCCTAAAATCCTAAGGTATTATCTCAACTGGGAACCTAAATCCTTGGCAAAATCTGCAGGAAATGTGTTTCCTGCGGAATTTACACAAAAATCCGCAGGAAAAGCTAAAAGTTTGCGACAAAGAAAGTTGGAGCTGAGCCTGGGCTATACCTTTAATCTAATTGAACACCTTTTTATTTGTCAACAAAATTGTAGTCTTTAATCATTAAAGTCATATTAGAATATTTTCATATTAGAACTGAACCTGAAGTTGAGAGATTTGAATTTGCTTCGAAACACTACCACATATGTCTGAGGAAGTATCACATACTTTGCATAGAGACAATTATGCATTAGCATCAAATCAAAGGGTGGAAACATGTTGGGTTCTAACAAAGAAGCTAGAGGCAGACACCTCTAATATCTTCAGCAGAAACAAATCAACCAGCCTAATACAATCTATATAACATCCACATCAAGGAAAGCAAGTCCAATCGTGGACATACGAAAGGTCACAAAATAAATGTAAATCTGTATAAAATTGGAGAGCATCCACAATATCATTTTCAAATCTTTCATGAAAATTTCAAGGCTTTGCAATAACCAAAAGTTAAACCCAAGCTCTGTCAGGTTCTTATCAGAACCTAAGTGGAAGCTCAATATAGTGTATATCTCATGGCCCTCATATTTGACAAACCATTTCTCACTACAAATAATTATGTAAAGGTATTAATACGTCCATTTTTATTCAAATTTGTCAAGATATATATAGCTCAACAGATTCATATCAGATAGGATAGCAAAATTTAAGCAGAAATGCATATTTAATGCTATGAATGCATATTTATCATCAAATTTACTTGTTTTCTCTCAAAGCTACAAATGCATATTTAATGCTCATTAGTTCATTTGTGAGTACGAAAATTGGTCGTACTCTTATAGCTATGTATATGAAACTTATGCAGCAAAACATAATTTGTTTTCTCTCGAACACAACCATCCTAAGATATTTAGTTTTCAACTAACTAAACCCCAAGTTTCTTAGCACCAACGTATTTAGTTTTCAACAAAAACATTAACCCACATGAATGAAGCTTCTAGTCATCTCTATGAGTAGAGTTGGACAGAGGATGGCTTCATTTCTGCCACGCCAAAACAATCAAATGCATACAACAAAAACCACAACATCTTTTTCAGCATTGCTCCGAATCTAGGTATAAATAAGTGGTTAAAATATTTCGTTAGCAGCTCTTGTTTCCGTGAACGGGTTAACATCGGATAGCTACTTGCTACAGAAAATCTAAACTTTTCAAATATGATTAAGAACTCATAAATTAGTATCTAAACTTTTCAACTAAACTTTTTATATTTAATCATAGCCTCAATTTATCAGTTTATCATCTCCATTCTCCAAAGAATAAGGATATCAACAGAAGTGGATGCCACTGATAGGCAATTTCCATCTGTCATTCTTGAGAAATAAAGTATGTTGTAAGATACAAAAACAGTAGCAGTTGTGATAAAAAAAATTATACTAAAATGAGCTACTAGTAGCTCATCAGAATACAAATTATTGATTGTAGTAATATGAAATAAAATACAAACTCAACACTACTTTGTTTCCAGGTTCAATAGCACTCATATAACTTATAAGCTGCTTTGTTTCCATACTTTAAACACCTGTTCTCTGCAACAAGTAGTGCAATATAGCAAACAATGAGAGTATCATACAAAAAACTACTATCTAAAAAATTCAATCAACAACATTACTAAGATTATTTCAACTTTTAAGCACTTCGTTGAAAAGTTTCCCCAATGTCAATGTTCCAGAAACCTTGTTGAAGAAGCAAAGTTTAATATAGAATTTGATACTTGCTAGTGTATCTAGCAATAGTCTTAGGGAAGTCAGAAACATTAACCTTAGAAATATTTGTACATGAAGAGAGAAGAGAGGAATCATATGGAGGAAAGAGGACTGTGATGATGACATTTAGAAAACAAATGTAATGTGGGGACAAAGTAGTGTTGAGTCTTCTAAAAGGGTACTTAATATTGAAAGAAAACCTTGTAAAATAATGTGAAAAAAAAAAGGATTTTAAAATCTAACAACCAACTTCATAGTTGTTTTGAAACTCAGGAATATTCAAAGTACCAGTCTTGGAATCATAAACAACCAACTTCATTTTGCCACCTCCCGTCTCATGAAATTGGAACAGCACTTGGTCATCCTCATAAATATATAAAGTCTGATAGCCTTCGAGACCCTGATCTTGTATGTCAGGAACATGGTACAATTTAGTCCAAGACTCTTGATTTCCGTACTCCTTCATAATCCAAACATCTAAAAACATATCAGTAATTGGAGACACACAAGCAATCCCTCACCAAACCCATGAATTTTTTAAAACTACCCGTCTCGCCAAATTAATGTCTAACTCACAAAATTTTGTTTGAACTCGTCGGAAAAAATATATACATTTGATTTGGTATAACTCAACCCAAACATTTCACATAAAGAATGAGTTCTTACAAAATAAGTAATGCAAATATTTTTTTAAAAAATCATATGCTAGTAGTTAGATTAGTTTTTTTCTCCTTAGCTCGTGTTTGAATCAGGATCTCCAACTTCTTGTCCCTTAACTCAAACCAATATAGCTTCCGAACATCACCGATCTCCCAATTGCTACTAATTTTATAAATATTATTTATGTATCTATTTGCCTTATGGAAAAAGAAAAAAATAAGTAAATTGACATGCTAACCCATCAAATTTGTCACCTAAAAAATGCTTACACATCAAGCACGGATATATTTTTTTTTTTAAGCAAAGGCACAGATAATTTAGTTCTTATAAAATTAGAGTTAAAATAATGTTTTTAATTATAAATTAAAGAACATTAGTAAATTTAATATTTCACCCCCAAATTGAGCATCAAAATTTTAAAAGCTTTATATTTGTCTTGTAGTATCGTAAACCCCACGATTCTTTTTCTTAGGTTGAGGTCACGACATTTACTGCAATGGCCTATCATTTTGGAGGAGGGAGTTTATTGTATGGCCTTTTCCCTCATGCTCATTCCTTGTTATCTTCGGACTTGTACCTTCTCAACTTTCCCTTCAGGGTCAGCTATTGTGTTGTGTCTTTCAGCTGGAATCACAGGTTGGTTACAACATTGGAAGCGACATATAATTTATTTTTGTCTCTCTCAAGTACAACAACTACCTTTGCATGGATATTAGATGCCTTCCTCTTTAAATTCAGGGTTGCTGCATTCATGTAGTATACAGTCCTGGAAGATGTTAAGATAGGTGTACTTGTGGTATAAGGAAGCATGTTCTAAGGTGTTCTTACCTCTCCCAGTCTTCGGCTCATTCTCCTTTTCTAGACTAGCATTCATGACTCTGTTGGCCTCCAACATTGCTTCGTTTTGGATATACTTCTCAACCTTTCTCAAAAAGTGGGTAAAGTCTTGGGGGACTTTCAGCATGATACTTAGTAAATATGTTTTTATTTTGTCATCGGCCTCTTGAATCGGGATCACTTCTCTAATGAAACTCTGGATATAATTGTGCATGGTCTCTCCTCTTCTCTAGCGGATAGCTCTATAGGGCTGTCGACAAAGTTGGACTGTTTATAGGAAGCAGTGAAATGGATCGTGAACCTCCTACAAAGTTCCATCATGGAATCTACCAACCTAGGCCAAACGGTTTTGAACCATGTCATGGCTAGAGTAAAATAATATAACAAGAAAGGGAGATTGAATTGTAATCTATATTCAAATTTAGCAATAAAAATTTCTCGCATAGATACTTGGATTAGATTAGGTGGTTTGTAGATAAAAACATAATAGGTAAAAAAATGTCATGTGGGTGAAATTGAAAATAAAATGAGATAGAGGGAAAAAAAATCACACACAAACAGTTATCTTGGTTTACCCGATGTGGCTAGTCCTTTGCCCACAATATTGTGAGATTTTCCAACAATAGTTGAGTTTTAAGTATATATCAACTATTCCTTTTCTTAGATTACTTCAGGATCTATACAATCACTTTCTTTTCACCGCTTTGGGCAACACAATAGTCTGAACTTTACTAATTTTTACAACTTTCAACCACTATTATACTTAAGCATCGTTGAAGCCTTTTGATGTTGCTTTTGATTTGTTTGTAGCCTTTATAAATAACACAAGAAAAAGAGTTGCTGCTGAATTTTTTATTTTGTTACGCAAGGTGAGAAATTCTCGTGTTGATAAAAGAGTCGCTAAATTTTTTTTATAGCTTAAAATCCAATGAGATGAATTTTCCTCAATGGATAAATGGCTTTACTTCTTTGCATTCCCTTGTTTTTATAGGCGAAAGGAGTCTTTGCTGATATAGTTTTCATACACTCTTTAGGGTAATATTGTAAGAGAAAAGTTATCAACTCATTAAAATGGTATACTCTTGTTGAAATTTGCTTGGAAGTGAAAAGTTTTCAACGAAAACGTAAGACAGCTTGCTATTGAATGATGTCATGAATATTGTCATGCAGATTTTGTTAGAGTCTTAGCAAACTCGCGTTTTGTTAAGAGGGGAAATACAAGTAATTTGATTTTATCTTAGTATGTGGGACTATAAACTCTACTTTTATGATGTGTGGTCTACTTCTCGTAAGCCCAAGCTTTGTTTAGCATAGGTTGTTTGACAGCATATATGATTTAATTCTTCTTGGAAAATTTTACGGTGAAGTCGTGAAAATGACTTTTCTGATGAAGTTAACACTATAACATCAAAAGTGTAGTGAGTAATACCCCGTTGTTTGTACAGTGGCATCAAAAGTTCAGTCCTTATAGTATCATCAATTTATCATATTAACAAGACTACATTTAATCTAATTTTATCCTACCTTGTTTTAAGTGTAACATCCCACAAAATGTAACACTTAAGACTATCACATAATATC
>Ga0315914_1009512_pt1 | contig 12458 bp, 12 predicted proteins | sample MpolenodulesMG_FD_203920 | JGI IMG/M metagenome (GOLD analysis project Ga0315914, IMG submission 203920) | Medicago polymorpha root nodule microbial communities from Los Angeles, California, United States - elongated nodules | ecosystem: Host-associated > Plants > Roots > Nodule | place: USA... | reverse complement strand
AACATGCACTTAATGACCGGACGTATGCTGTAAGCGTTCATGATCAATTACTGTTTTGTGGCAGGTGTTTAGCTGTTTCACCTAACTTCGAGATTGCCAAAAATAATATGGCTATAGCTTTGACAGATTTGGGAACAAAGGTGATACAAGCAGTGCTATTTTTTTTTTAGTAATTTTATATTTTTGAACAGCTTTTAGCAATTTTATTGACATTGTCCTCATGTATGACGTCCTCTATCTTTGTTTTTAAGAGGAAAATCATGAAATTGAAATACTTCTATTATGAACGTGAATAATAGTGTAATGGTAATATAATTGAAATGACGGCTTCTAGGTAATAATAGTGCAATGGTATTATCAACACGAGTAATAGTGCAATGTCCCTCTAGGAACAAATTTTAGGAAAACTTTTCTGACTTGAGACGTGCGGTAGTGCGGTTTGTGTTTGTGAATCAATGTTTTCTAATTATTTATTGTCTATAGTTTTTCACGGGTACCTTTCTTTCTTTCTTTCTATTCCTCATGTGCAATGAGATGCATTGACAACTCGATCATTTTTTCTTGCTAACGGAGATCAGGGTTTCTTTTTATATATAGGTTAAACTGGAGGGTGACATCAACCGTGGTGTGGCATTTTATAAGAAAGCTTTGTATTATAATTGGCATTATGCTGATGCTATGTATAATCTTGGGGTTGCTTATGGTGAGATGCTTAAGTTTGATATGGTATGTCTTGCACGCACATATGTGTATATTTCTCACATAATGCACCTGCATGTAATATATTAAGATACAGCTTTAATGTAGTATTAATTGCCGCTTTGGAAAATCTTTCTATACTACTCAGGCTATTGTGTTCTATGAACTTGCCTTCCATTTCAATCCACATTGTGCGGAAGCTTGTAACAATCTAGGCGTTATATATAAAGATCGTGACAACCTTGATAAAGCTGTAGAATGCTACCAGGTAATGACAATTGTGTCAGTTGTTTCAACCCTTGATGGGTTCATTGGATTGCATAGATTTTTGATAGCAGCATTTTTTTTGGTATTGCAGCTTGCTTTGTCAATCAAACCGAACTTTTCCCAGTCATTAAATAACCTTGGTGTTGTATACACTGTCCAGGTAAGCATTGTTCGATTTTTGAATTTTGAAGTTGATCAAATGTCTTCAGTTGCTAATTTAATTATCTTCTCTAATTTCTCCAGGGCAAGATGGATGCTGCTGCAAGTATGATTGAGAAAGCTATCGTTGCAAATCCGACATATGCAGAAGCATACAATAACCTAGGTATTTTTATTTTTTTATCCTTTCTGATACATTAGTTGTTTGGTCATTGTGATAAATCATGTTTGCTGTCTCTTTTTTGTTAGACTATTTTTGCTAAAACAGTAAAAGTCTATTGAATAGTTTTATAAGTAGAAATATTCAAAGATATTGGCCAAAAAACTGGTTACAGAGCTTATGTTGAAATGATATTACTTCTGCTAGGGAAGGGTGGCAAAAGTTGCTGTAGTAATACACCATTAAATGTTCTATGCATTTAAAATAAAAATCAAGTAATTGTGTTTCCATTCTTTGCACAGAAACTTCTGTATGGTATCCTTCCTTTGTCTGAAGATTTTATGAAACTTTGTTTCTCTTTGTATATGGTTACAAATATGATTTATTTTAAGGTGCCCAGTTGAAACCCTTACATTTGTTTTATGGTACACTTCATCTTTTCTATTCTTGTTATGCAGGAGTTCTTTACAGGGATGCTGGTGATATTGCTCTTGCAATTAATGCTTATGAACAATGTCTCAAGATTGATCCCGACTCTCGAAATGCTGGCCAGGTCTGGTGCACTATGGTTGAATGTTTTGTTCTTGTTAACTTGTGTGAAATTTTCCAAAGATTCTACGTACATCTGTCTAGTCATTGTTCATATAAAATGTGTATAGAAAGAATATGAAACTGTCATTATTTCTTAAAAGTTGCACCGGATACAGTGGAGTTGTTTAGAGAGACCGTATTGGTATTTTAACTTTTGAAGAACATTATTTTTATTTTTGGTTAGGATTTCTCTTGATCCTTCAACAATTACTCTGTTGTGCAAGCTGACGGGGAAATCATGCCACTCTAACTGATATTGAAGTGAACAGCAGATCTCTACTCATTCTTTCACTTCTTCATTTTGACTGTGAAAAAGGATGATGCACCGCTTTGAGCCGCGTTTGACCCGCATTGCACCACTGCATTGCGGTCCGCTTAGACCGCTTTTCACTTCTGACACGAGCCCGATGCGGCCAGACGCGGTGGTCGAGATTTTTCTACTCCGCTATAGCCGGCCGGCACTTTTGACAACAGAGGAATAACTCTTCTAAAAGCTTAAGCCAATAACTAAAAGTCCAAATATGGAGTTAATCACAGATGACCCAACTTAACAAGGGTTTATAGATAAATGACTTAAACACCACATAACCTCTTAATATTGTTGCTTAAATTTGTATTGTGATCTTCGTCTCTTATGTGCCGAGACTTTCCTTTTCACACACTTATACAATAAGCAACTTAAGGCTTCTCTCTGTCTCGCTCCTTCCTCCCCCCTCTATCCATATATATGTATATTTGGGTATACTATGATTATATATTGAGTGTTGAGTAAGTAACTTTGTGCAACCTTCATCCCTCATTGTGAATATGTTCTGTGTTTCTTTCATGGACACAAACTTAACTGTAGGCTGAGTCATGTTAAATTCACATCAAGTTTTCTTCTTATTTTGTTTTGCTTCTCTCTATTGCTAAAATCCTTTTTCTTCTGTGACTAATATTGCTAATAATTAAGCATTAGAAAATTTGATATTTATATTCACATTGATTGTGATAAAAAGTGTAGATGATTGGATTTTGTTCTTTGCAAGAATTACAAGTCTTTTGATTATTGAAGTTTTTTCTAAAGTAGTTGAATTCTAACGTACCTTAATGTGCAGAACCGCTTGCTTGCAATGAACTACATAGATGAAGGAAATGATGACAAACTTTTTGAAGCTCACAGGTAGCAGCTTTCTCCTACGAACTTTTGTACTTCTATCTGTATTATTAGTTGCATTTTATTGATTTAACTATCTATAATGTTTCATCAACTTCATTGATTCTTTTCTTTAAATTTTATGACATAGCATATAATTTTACTGTGTGGTGAGAGAAAATAGAACTTTAATTGATTTCCGGACCAACTTCATTGTTTTATGTTAATTGTTTGGTGACATGTAGTATAACTTCCTGGGATGACAAAATAAAAATACTTATCCTGTATCTGCTTGGTGCTGGTGGGGGAGGGTGTGTGCGGCGGAAGAGAGACATAATTTGTGTTTTTTTAATTAGCTGTGCCTGTTGATCATGTTGTTTATGGTGATGGTTAAGAAGAAAATAAGTAAAAAATGGTTAAAAGAAAGATACTTCTCTTCACCAGCTGCCTATTAAAAAACGAATGGTTGTATGGCATACATAAGCCATACCTTTCTTCTTTTATATCACAATGTCGGCTTATGTAATCTTGCTTTATATTTAGAAGTATATTTTTCTTCATGTTGTCTCCACAAGTAATGTTTTTTACGTGATCAATGAAATGCATGGTTTATAACTAGTTGCAGTTTCAATTGCTAAATTTTGTTAGCCATAATATTTTTATCTGCCGCAATTTGCTTTATGTGAAAAAGTAGAATGACAATTAGATTTCAGTCTTATGAAAATAACGTTTCCTTTCAGGGATTGGGGTTTGCGATTTAGGAGGCTATATCAACAATATACATCATGGGAAAACTCAAAAGATCCTGAAAGGCCTCTTGTGATAGGATATGTATCTCCTGATTATTTTACACACTCTGTGTCATACTTCATTGAAGCTCCCCTTATCTATCATGACTACGCCAAATATAAAGTGATTGTTTATTCAGCAGTTGTCAAGGTATCATTTACAATCCATGCGTGTGAAATCCTTCATATATTTCTTGTTCTTTTAATACATTTGGTAAATTTTCTAAGGTTTTGCGTTGTGTTTGGGCATTACAGTAGCTACTTGCATAATATATTTTCCTGTGCAATCTAAGAATTAGAGGTTAAGTTTATCTGTACTCCACGGCAGGAACTGAAAAAAGTTTTAGTTGGTTAGCTTTCAAATTTGTTATGACTTGGATGTTCGTCTTTTTCGTTTTCTTTGATAGTAGAGATGTGAAACAAATATTAGAGGAGTTGGAGACTTTTTTTTCATGGTAACGGACAATGTCTTGTGCTCAGCGGTTTGAGAGCTTTTGGAAGAGAAAGTTTCTCAATCTTTGCGGATGATTATAGATCTAGGAAATTAATTTCTTCAGGAATGGTTGTCACCTTTTTTGAAGGAAATGTCACTTTTCAAGAATTTGCTTCTGGCCCATAGCTTCATATCTGTTGTGAGTCCTGTTTTCCGACTGTTAATTGGTATTCCAACATAGTATTGGAACGTACTCCCTCCGTTTCCTATTTTTTTCTTTTTTTGAATAGAAAACGTTAGTATTTTTTTCGCATTTACATAATTTTGTTGTTCCTATTTATCGTCGTTTTCAAAGTTCAATGCAATATTAATTATAGATTTGTCAACAATGCCCTTATTTATTGCAGAGAGAGAAATAGATGAAATGAAATCATAAATGATTAGGAGTATTATAAGCAAAAGAGAAATAGTGTTGTAAAAAATAACAAAATTTGTAGATTGTCTTGGTATGTGATATGTAAATAGGAACTGAGGGAGTAGTTAGATCTACTATGTATTTTTAAGTTGTAGTTCCTTATTCTGGTTTCATGTTTAAATCCATCGGAACTGTTATGCATGAGGTTTCAGTATTATAAGCTTACAGCTTTCACATTAGCAAATATTCAATAAGTTTTCTGGAGAAGCATCTACTTTATTATATTCTGACACTTGGCTTGCTGTTGGGAATGCTGAAAATATGTTATACTGCTTGGTTGGTAATCTTGTTGCCATTGGAAAACTAACCTTTAGTTGTCGTAAGCCATGTATGAAGTTGTTAGTGGTATTCTTTTGATGATAGAGATAATTGTTTTTTTTTTTTGCTATGGACATCCATTCAAACTGGTTCTCATACGATATTTAGGATCAAGTGTTAAAAGAACTTTATATTTCTATCGATTATTGTGGTTTACAAATGCTCAGGCTTGCTCTTGTAAATGCAAGATAAGCCATCTGTAGTAGCATCACAATTGGTCTGACCGTTTCCTAGATCTTGCCTTAGAAGCAGCTTTATAGCACCGGGCAGTTTATGGTTGCTCAGGCTTAGCACGACACACAGTCTTCAATATAATTTATCTTGACATAATTATAATTGTTGTTAACAATCTAACTGAGGTTTCATAATTTGTTTTCTGTTCAATATCTCCATTTGTTTTTCCATTTTGAAATTAATTTTCTTTTGATGTTGCAGGCAGATGCAAAAACCATTCGGTTTAGAGAGAAAGTCATAAAGAAGGGTGGGATCTGGAAAGATATTTATGGGACTGATGAAAAGAAGGTTGCTGATATGGTTAGAGAAGATCAAGTTGATATTTTGGTAGAACTTACTGGTCACACTGCAAACAATAAGTTGGGAATGATGGCATGTCGACCTGCTCCAGTTCAGGTATTTTTAACGAATCTGTATGTATGCTTTTTTCTATTGTTTTTCAGCTTACAGATTTTCTTATCCTTGCTTACTAAATATCACAGATATAGTTTTCCTTTTTATATTCCAATCTCTGTTTAGTTATATCAGTTTTTTTTTTTTGGTTGTGAAAATGCAAATTAGTATTTTTTTTTGCATATGTTGGCATATTATATCTGATTTCTTCCAGAGTATATTTCTGTGAATTAATGTGATTTTCTGTGTAATTGAAACTGGAAGAATTCTTTGACAGTAAATTGAAACTGGAAGAATTCTTTGACAGTACTTAGTTTAACCTGGCTAATTGTTAGTATATATTCCTAAAATGGGATAATAGTTAACTTGTTGATTAGCAATATTAGGCAAGAACCCAGAAGTGAGATTCCATTTATGTATAATATTCAAAATAAACTTACATGAATAGATTTTGATGTCTATGCTCTTGTTTTGATCATACACACTCTTCTCCATGCACGTGCTAAATCTACTCACCAAGCATGTGATATGTAGTTGCATTTATATATTTATGACAACATGTGTCTTTTTTTTTCTGAGCAAAATCAATTACGACAATATGTGTTATACTCTCGTTGATGTGCTGAATATATATAATTTGATCTCTGCAACATTGCAACTTATATTGCTTGACATGCAGGTGACTTGGATTGGTTATCCCAATACTACAGGATTGCCTACAATTGATTATAGAATCACCGATTCACTGGCAGACCCTCCTGAAACAAAGCAGAAGTAGTCATCTTCTTGATTTTCTGTACATTCTTGTCATTGATCTATATTTTTCTCTAGTACTCCTATTGCTGTTCATTTTCTCAAGTTATGTTTCCTGTGTACAGGCATGTTGAAGAGTTGGTCCGATTACCAGATTGCTTCCTTTGTTACACTCCTTCCCCTGAAGCCGGTCCTGTTTGTCCAACTCCTGCTCTTTCCAATGGTTTTATTACATTCGGTAGCTTTAACAATCTTGCCAAGGTAGTGTGTGTTAAAATATTATTGTTTACATGTTTGTTTTGTATGTGCAAAGAACAAATTATTAGAGATAGGCCATGTATGTGCTGACTTATATTATTGTTTCATCAGATTACTCCTACAGTATTGAAGGTTTGGGCAAGGATACTGTGTGCAATTCCAAATTCTCGCCTCGTGGTAAAATGTAAACCATTTTGCTGTGATAGTGTTAGACAGAGGTTTCTTTCAACCCTAGAACAGTTAGGATTGGAACCACTACGAGTTGATCTTCTGCCCCTCATTCTTCTTAACCACGATCATATGCAAGCTTATTCTCTGATGGACATCAGGTAACATCTATTTTTGTATTCCTTAATGTTTTAATGGTCCTGCCTGAATTTGTTTTGTTTTACAAACAGATATTGGTTTAATGTTGGCTGTGTCCTGTTATCATGCGCAGCACCTCTGTTTTATCTGTTCTTCTCAGTAATTTTAACCTTTCTCATATCCTTGATGGGGATTGAATATGGTTGTGGTGCAATACAAAATCAATTCTTGCAAACCTGAAATATTTGACTCAACTAGGATTGTAGCATAATTTACACGAAAACCTATGCATTTGGAACTTAAAATGAAAGTTCTAAAAAAAAAAAGGAGCATTTAGTCAAAGATGTTTTTGAGGAAAAGTTCAGTGAAGCCAAACATGTTCTAACTCTTAAAATACATATGCATCCTATAATTCGGTGACTCACTATTTATACCAAGGTCGGTTGTTTCTGATGCTAAGCTAATTACTGAATAGCATGGAAACTTAAAATATAAAATTTACATACATTGGAATGGTTATTTGGGAAACCGAAGATCTCAAATTTATCCTTTGCTGGCATAGCTCTTTCACATTTCATTGTCAGAGTAGTCTATCTATGTAATGGTACCGTCCTTGAAAAGTAACATATGAATATCATGTAGAATAGTGCAATTGAAGACAATTTACAAATATAGAATACACGTTATTTCTTGGTTGGTTTATTGAGTGTGAAACGCATTACGAAACAACTACTTGCACTATTGTTCTGCTTATCTTTTTGAACTTTTTATTAGATGCTCTCTCTCTCTCTCTACTTATGTTGATTTTAATCTCGTCTTCAATCATGTTTGAGGATTTACCAATATTTTGATTACGATTATAAGAACAGAATTTGTGTATGTTGAATGAATTGTTTTATTACCCTTTGTAAACTGTTCTTTCTTTTGTAGTTTGGACACCTTTCCATATGCTGGGACAACTACGACATGTGAATCTTTATACATGGGAGTTCCATGTGTTACAATGGCTGGTTCAGTACATGCACACAATGTTGGTGTTAGTCTTCTTAGCAACGTTGGTATGGAATCTACTTTAATATTTGTTTTTGATGTCGACTTTAATATATTTTGTATTACTATTACTTCTCGATAGCCGTTTCATGTTTTACTTTGTGATTTTATAGAATGCCTTCTAGCACACCAAAGCAGTGCCTGGCTAAAGTCAATGAAACTTACTGACATTTTGACACAGAATTCATGTCCAACTTATTTTGTCACATTAGTAATTGTTTTTCTTTGGTTTCTTATGCTTTTATTGAAATTAACATTTTTCGTTATCCAAAAAAGAGTTTAACAGCCAGTCTTATCAAAATAAAAGTTTTTCTTAAAATAAATTGATTTATAAAAGTTATTTATAGAACAGCCTGAGACTACATTTTTATATATGAATTAATTTATCACCTTGGCTTTTTCTTGCTATGTTGGGTCGACTATATAGATTAATTAATTGTCGCATTCTACCTATAGTTTTCCTTAGTCTCCCTCTATTTCACTTACTGAATATCTAACTTTTAACATTTCAGGTCTGGATAATTTGGTTGCCAAAAATGAAGATGAATATGTTAAATTGGCCATGAAGTTAGCCTCTGACATTCCAGCATTACAAAACTTGAGAATGAGTCTTCGAGAGCTCATGTCCAAGTCCCCTGTCTGTGATGGAGCAAACTTCATCCTTGGTCTAGAGTCAACATATAGGAATATGTGGCACAGATATTGCAAAGGAGATGTTCCTTCTTTGAAACGCATGGAATTGTTAGAACAGTCTGGTTCTGCCGATAAGAACTCTGAGCCAACAAGGGTCGTAAACGTAAGTGAGGGCAGCCCTGGATCTGTCATGGCCAATGGATTCAACTCATCGCAGCCACCAAAACTTAATATTAACGGATGCGAAGAAAATGGTGGGTCGTTGAAATTCAGTAGCAAGCAGGGAGTGGTGGGTCCTTGAAGTACAGTAGTTGTAAGCAGGGAGTGGTGGGTGCGAGTTGAATTTCATGAGAATCTTTTGCAGTTTGTAGTGAGTGGTTCAAGGGTGTTGAACTGTATTATAGGTGGAGTATTAATCTGGTATTGTATATTGTGGTTACTAATGGAAGAGGCTTGAAGGAACCATAGCCTCACAAAAAGTAAGCTTTCCATAGATTGCCAATTTTTTCGGGAAAGAAATGTAAGCAATGGTTATCAAATTGATTTGTCTCCTCAACTGCTGTGGATATGCAGGGAGGCGATGCTGCTTTAAATGGCATCCTTCGATAGCTGTAACACGTCCTTTTCCCTGAATTATAGTCCAAATATCGGTTATAGCGGCCATGAACAAATCACTAGTTTGCAATGATATTGAGTACAAGTGATGTCAAATAGTTGCTATAGTGCTGCAGCGTGGTAGAATTTAAACGACAACAATGATAATAGTAGTTAGGGTGTAGATTGTGTAATATTTATTTTTACTGCCTTTCTTTTCTAGAATGTCATTGTTGGCCAGTTCACAACGATGGAGTTTATCTGATTGATTGAAAAAGTAATTTCCTATGAAAAGTAGCACTAAACCAATTCATGATTGCTTTGGTAGTGTTCTTATTATACGTGTGTTGATTAAGATGGGGGGGTGAGGGCTTTGAGAAGGAGATTGGAAAGGGAGATGAGTGAGGTCGTTTTGTAACGGAAAGGAGTTACTCTAGATTAAGTCATAGAGGTTCTTCAAATGCTTGTGTCATTCGATTTCTTGTTTATGCTATTGAGATCTGCATCTGAGAGATGTTGGGGAAGGGAAGATGTTTAAGGTTCTCAAGTTTTGGTTTTTTATTATTAAAAAAGTAAATCCATATCATCGCCCTTTTTTAGGGATCTCATACAGTTTTTTTGTGACTGAAAAGCCTTGTTTTTCATTTAATCCATATCAAAATCGGCTACATAGACATTTTAATAATGATAGGTAATGTTTACATCCCTTTCTTAAATTAAAGTGAAAGTATTATTTTGACGTGCGAATCAATATTTCAAACAAGATTTCGCGTGTGATTGAGAATGATGACACATGTCTATTTGTTTTCTTAATTCTAAACTAGATATAAAAAACGGGAGCCCCCCTTTTTTCCTATTTTCCCTTTGAATTCTGCTCTATAACAATTTTTGCTCATTCCCAACTGAAACCAAAATGCCCCTGCGTGAGTTAAGTTACGTTAGTGTTAAATTTGCGTGACTTAACTCACGCAAGGGTAAAATTGAAAATTCAGTTGGGAGCGAAATTCTTTCCCTTTTACCTGCTTAACTGCCTTGGTGACTATTATCTCTAACAATGAATATTTAAGTTAGTGAATACCAATCTCATTTTTTACTTATGCTAAATGAGTTTGAAATAACTTCTACTATTTGAAATACATTTTTCGAAATACAAAGAAAAATCTATTTTTTTTTTAAATTTAAAACAATCGGGTCTTGAATTCAACAAAGAGGCTATCCAATACACCAACTCATAAATTTGAAAATATTACAAGGAATTTGTGTATTGCAGAATTTGAAGTTATGCAGAGCCACTGTGCAGAAATTTTTTAGGACTTGTGAAGTTTTTTTTTTTTTTTTTGGTTACAAGGACTTGTGAAATAAGGCAGAACCATTGTTCAATTTATTTAGTTTGTTTTCCAGGACTTGTCAATTTTCAATGTATTTTTGTATTGCTGAAATGGCATGAGAACCACTCATGGAGTCATCGTAACTTTTGGAATATCATGAATTTGAGTTTCTTTCATTCATTACAGCCGCTTATAACTACATAATAGCTACACAAAATAACAACTAACTTAATCGTAAATCAAAATGATCACTTAGTTGCAAAATACATGTTCAAAATAACTACATCTTCCATCTTCAAATAACTCAAAGAAGGCATTTGTGCTTGAAATGTCTGCATTTTGCTACAGCAGCTAGTTCACAAACTAGTTCAATGAACAGTTTTTTTTTCCAGTCATTACAGCTTCTTATAATTGCACGATGGCTATTAGCTACACAAAATGACAACTAACTTAATAGTAAATAAATCAGTATGAACACTGAATTGCAAAAGAAATTTCAAAATAGATACATCTTCCAATTTTTCAAACAATTCAAAAAAGACATTTATGCTTGGAAGGTCTGCAATGTTGAATATTTTCTTCAATCATCGAGTGGCTCCTACATTATTCAAGTAAAAGATACATTGTGAATACAAGCTGCATTAAAGAAATTAAGGTAGTGAAACTACAATAAAGAGACACAAATATCTCACCATTAATAATCTAGTGAAACTAAAGTTGTCCTCACTTGGCTACCTGATCTTGTTGGTTAAGGCCTGAACCACCATAGAAGGAAATAGCTTTATTTATACAAACAACACAAAAAGGAAGCAACAAAACTATGTACTTATTCATCTTTCTTTCAAAAAAAAAAAAAAAACTATGTACTTATTCTGCATGTTAACAGAATAAGTACTTGATATATGATGGAAAAATATTACTTCTAGAAGAAAAGGAAATAGCATTGAGGAAAGAAATTCATGCATGCACTTCTAAATATATAAAAAAATGCAAGACAGGAAAGAGTCAACAAAGTACCTCTGTGTAGAGCCCTGCTTGATTACTTCTAGTATTTGATTGAAAACTTCACTCACATTGATGCCTGTGATTGCACTCTGCATGTGTTTTTTCAAAATAAGTAGAAAGAAATCGTATAATTCAAACAAAAGGTGAATATCAAGCATATTGCAACTCACAGTTTCAAAGAAACGGATATTATGCCTATCAGCCAATTCTTTACCCTCGCGGGAATCTACAACCTAGAGAGAAAAATGAACGCCTTATGTTTAATTCAATGAAAAACTGATGGAACTCACAAAATGAAGTAATGGAACAGTAAAGATGTATATGTATGAAGTGAATGGAGAGTATTTAATTAATGGAAAAGAGAATGATTTCTCCTATTACAAATATATCAATACTCATCCTATCTAATCACAACCCCCCTTCACATTATATTCCCCATTCTCTAACAAACTTCCCTGAAGTTCAGGGCCACGTCACTAACTAACCACCCTCCTCTAGATTCTTCTAAGTTTATGCAGGACAAAACATCTACCTTTTCTAACGGCTTCGTAAACATGCGGATCAGCTGTACCCCATATTTGCAACTCAATTGAATCAATGGTTTTGATCTTGAAATCAAATCTGCATGTATTTTAATGGTAGGATTTTGTTATCAGTAAAAGTATAGATATATGTATGGTTGAGTACAATTACTATATGTGTCATACCCCAATTTCTGATTTAAGATGTCACTGACACGTGTCGTCGGACCCCGATTTTCAGTAAAAAATTCAGCAGAGAGGTATTTTAAAATACCTCATTTTTGGTTCCGAGTTGGGCCCTCTTCTCTCAATTTTTATTTTTAGTTTCCATCTTTTTTTAATTCCTTTTAAATTCATT
>Ga0315914_1009511_pt1 | contig 12460 bp, 7 predicted proteins | sample MpolenodulesMG_FD_203920 | JGI IMG/M metagenome (GOLD analysis project Ga0315914, IMG submission 203920) | Medicago polymorpha root nodule microbial communities from Los Angeles, California, United States - elongated nodules | ecosystem: Host-associated > Plants > Roots > Nodule | place: USA... | reverse complement strand
ATCCTCCCAACCCCGCCTCGCCATATCCTCTGCAGTTGCCCTGTTGTCAATGGTTAAATCAAAAAGGCGAGGAAATCTTACCCATAAAGGCACATCTCCCACCCAGTTATCCGTCCAAAAGAAAGTGGTACCACCCCGCCAACCACGTGACGGACATTATCTTCAAACCAACTTCCATCCCCCCACCCTACATCACCACGAATGCGTGACTGCATCCGCCACCATAAAGAACTGTCACGCCCCCCCTTCTTCAGGCGACCACCTTCCTCCCCATACTTAGCCTTCAAGACTCGATACCACAACCCCTCCTTATCAACCAACATCCTCCAACTTCACTTCCTTAGTAATGCTAAATTAAATTCATACAACTTCCGCACACCTAACCCTCCTTCCTCCTTAGGGACACAGATCGTATCCTAATTCACCCAGACAATTTTCCTAAAATCCTCACAACCCCCCAAAAAAAAAAATCTTTTTAATAAAGCAGTAAGGGAAGATAAAAAAAAATAAAAATTGATAGTCCATTTTATTAGACTCGTCTATGTTGATATTTTATTAATTCAAGTTTTAGGGATAATTTGTAGAAAGTGAAACGTGCCCGTAGAAATTTGAGTCTAAAAATTTGTAGACTTATTCGTACTCTTAATGTCAAATAAAAATTTAGAGATAAATTATAGAAAAGACTCGTATAAAAAGGTAAAACATAAATCCTCATGTATAATTTGTAAACCTCGAGTGGGAGAAAAAAAAAATTGATGGTTTTAATATAATAAAACCGTGCCAAAGACAAAACATATCAACCCATTATTTGAGTTTTAATATATATTTTATTAATAAAACAAGTGAATTAATTATACTAAAAATAATTTATTTATTTTTTTACAGAAAAACAATTTCTTTTCAAGACCCATTTTATAAACAACTTATGTAGACCACAAAAAGTATACATGTTGCCAACTAATAATCCAAGCCATTCAATTTTCAAAGCACAGATCAAAGGCTGAAAGTTTGTGTATGGGTACACAAATTTAACAATTTGTGTACCCTAAAAGTCACCTTAAACATTAGACAAAACAGATATTGAAGGCTGATAAATTTTTCATTACATCTTCAACATAAAAAGTATGCAAGTCTACATCAACAAAGTATGATAAAGATAGTTTAAACTTTAAATCATAACTTACATAAAGGGGCCATGTTCAAAAGAAAAAGGGCAATGACAAGATAAAAAAGGACATTGGGAAGAGATTGTTTTGGTTTTGTACTTTACAATTTAACTATGAGGCATACAATGACTTAGTTCAGCTTCACCATCCTATGAATTCCTAAAATGGAGATTACATTCTAATTGTCTTGCCACATGTATCTCTCTTGTCACTATTCACATGCAAGTTTTGTGTCAAAGCTAGTCAAACATATCGCAAAAGCCTGAAATGCCGAGAGAGGGTATCGATAGTCCATTGTAAACATATCCTTGCCGACTTTACCAAACTGAAGAATAATCTTGTCATGGTCTGACTGTGCTGGCTGCGAGGGTGCAGGTCCTGTTGCGGCATGAGGAGCGACAGGTGCAGGCTGTGCTGCAGCGATCAGCTGAAAGTTCTTAACGGACGCAACAGTCACTCGTCCCCTAAAGTTAAGGCACCAACATTGCAGCTGTTCATGCCATCTAGGAGACTTGTTCTTAAGAACTAGAGGTCTCTCCTTCCCCTCCTCCTCCTCTTCATTGACAGCTCCCATTATGTCTGAGAACCTACAGCTGCTAAACTCAGTTGAGTTATCAATTGATCGTGCAAAGGATAAACTACGGAAAGAATCCTCAAGATTGCGGGGAATGAGCTCCGGCTGGCCTGGGACAACACCACCAGGCTCGAGGGATGATGCAGGGATTGAGTGCATAGAGCAATTCATCCTTCGCGGGCCTCTAGTACCGAGGACATTCAACTCATAGGTGACCTGGGCGATGTTGTAACTGCCACTCGGGACCTTTGGTGAAACTTTTTTCGAGTTGAATCTACGGCTGCGTCCAGGAGGAGCCAGCTGAGCATTGTTATAGGGAGGCTGTGTATCATAAATTATGAACTTGGTTCCAAGAAAATTAGACCTGAAAGAGGAGAAAGTTAATACAGTTGAAGTACACAATGATAGGAAAAAACATAAATAACGATTTTTCGCAAAGTAGTTCTTGGGTGATGGCAAAGTTTAATTTATATGCACTGCCAAAGTAAACAAATTTTACATAGACACCCAATTAGATCTCACTATTTAAATTTCACAGTGTGTTTTCCCTACACATGCACAAATACCTAATTGGTTTCATGTGATTTGACGCATGTGCACAACTATTTTACACTGCCAATGCATACAAATGAAATTCAAAAATTTATTCTAGCCATCAACTTTTTACTACACAATCAAAGCAGAACGTAATGAGATACTTTGTCTATGGCGTCAACATGAATGCCAAACAGATTGAGAACAAAATACTCAAAAAATCCATACCTAAGCTTTCCGATGTAAGTGTTACTAGATCTTGATATGTTATCTGCATCCATTGATATAACATACTCTGTGCAAGTCGTTCTTCTGGTACGTTTTGCAGAGAGAAGAAACTTTCCATTTTCAACAAGCAAGGCTGCAGGAACACAATGAAGAGTTCAGAGACCGACTAACCAGATCTAAAAATTTGTTAAATTCATATTTATGAGGGCTAGCAAGTTAACAGCTCAAAATAAGTAACTACTTATGCCAGCATAGCAAAAAATCAAACCAACACGCAAAGTAGGACAGACACTTTTCATTTTCATATGGCATAGACAATAAGAAATATTGGACTTTAAACGTTGCCTAAAACAAAGAGTCCATATGCAGTTCTGCAGAATTAAAAATCAAAGAAAGTTAAAAGAGAAAGATGAATTGCTTGGATTGACAAAGGAAAGAAGTAAATACATGCCACGAAATTCGATAACTCATTAAGTTAATAAATCATGTTGTAGAATATATCAAATAAATCACAAGACAAGATGATCAAATAAAATAGTGTATTAGGTATCCATCTCTATACAAAATCAAAGTATAGGTTACCGGGACTGAGGCAAAGGAAGAGGTGGTATGTCAGCTTAGATTTGTCTCTTTTGATGAAACACTGGATGGGTCCATCCCTATACCCCGGCTGTAAAACAAAATCAACAAAGCACATAAATGTAAAATTAGACCAAGCTCTAATTTTTATAATATTTAGTGTGCAATGGAGCAATTATTTTAAACATATTCCCTGCCTTTCCCAGGGGAAAGGTCCCTAGTAATCGGTCGGGAGATTAGTAGAAGTTTGGCCAATGATTGTTCCAGTTAGGGTTCAAAGTTAGATACTCCCGATCGATTCAACCTTAACTGAAACTCATTAACCACTTGTTTTTTAACATCTTTTAAACACAAGATAGAAGAGCGATATCTCACCTGCTTCAGAGAAACAGGGAAAGTAATCTTCCCACAGTATTCAAGACTGTTGACAATTTCTTTGCACATTTCTCTCCACGACTTGCACACTGCAGCACAAGCAACCACATGCTTACGACCAGGCCAAGTACTCTCAGTTGCTTCCAGTCTCTTAATAACATCACGAAGAAGCTCCGGTGGAAGGCTAGCCCATGGGCTGTTCTGTATAACCGGAGGTTGATCATGCAACTCATGGACCGAACTACGCGACTTGCCCCTTTGATGTCCAGGAAGTCTTACCTCAAAACTCCGCCTCGATAAGCTTCCAAATCCATCCCTCACATCACGAACAATACTACGGAATGACATTTTTTCCAATACACTGACAACTTCAGAACTTAATTTGTCACAAAAGACACTCAAGGAATAAATATTCCACTCTAGTTACAAGTCACAACTTATACCAGTGAACAACTGCAAATAGATAAACAAAACTTTAATTTAAATTCCATCTTCAATACTTAATGATCAAGAAATAAAAGAGAATGAACACATATAGAGAAAAGCACAAAGTGTAAAAAAAGCAAAACAAATAGATTCTCATCAAACAAAGCCCCACATGGACCTAAAAGCTAAAGCAGTTTAAAGTACCATACTATTGTCAGAAACAATTTTAAGCTGGTTTCAAATCTGAAATCAAAACCTACTGAATAGTCAATCTAACTTCTCATAGGAACAATCAAATCAAAATTAAACAACTTATCAAAGGTTCTATCTTGTATTAACTTTATAGAAAAGAATATATCATCACTATTTTCAGTTTATCTTTTCCTCTACCCTTATGAGAACAGGAATCAAATGAAATCCCTCACACACCCTTATGAGAAACATTCACAGAAACATATAATAAGAACAAAAGAAGACCTTAAAGTAGAGGGTAAGATAACAAACCTCAAACACCAAACTTCAATGATAAATAAGGTTTTCACTCTAAAACGATGAGATCAAAGAACATAAGAGATCTGTGAAATCAAGAGCACAAAAGTAGATCAGTATTCTCCACTATGACACAAATATAAGAAGAACCTAGAAGATTCCTACATCAACAAAACAGTAACCTTTTTTATCCAAAAAAAAATAAACAGTTACCTTTTTATGTTTTTGCAAATACACAAAATTAGACATAAAAAAACTGAGAATACCCAAATATAAATTTCACAAAACCATGATTCACTGATTATAAAAATTGAAACTTTAGAAAGAAAAAATAAGGAAAAAAAATCTGGGTCTGGAAGTTTCAGTTTAGAACATGAGAATCTAAGAAAAATAAAAAATAAAAGAAAGAAACAAGAGGTAGGTAGTGAGTATCAAAGATTAAGATTAGATGAAGAGGAACAAGAACAAGAGTTAGGTGCTGACCATGATGTTTCAAAGTCTTATCAAAGAACAGAACACGCTCTCTCTAGATCCTCTCTTTGCTAAAACAAGACAAGACACCAACTTTCTCTCTCTACTTCTCTTTCTCTCTCACAAACAAAAACAAATGAAATGAAACACGGACTCGAAGACTTCGTTAAATCCAACAAATGAAACAAGGCAATAAGGCTCATTAATTATCTAATTACCACATCAAATAAAATTAAATAAATTAAGTTATATGAATCCACAATGTAAGGCTTTGTTTGCACATGTGAAGCATGACTTCAGACACGAACATGAGAAGATAAGGACATTAGCACATCGACATTGTTAATAATTTTAAAAATTATATAATTATATATGTCGATGTCGTATTAATGTTGAACACGACACCCGTTTAACATTAAAATATATCTAATCTAAAGAGTGTTTGTACTTTATAGTTTACACACTCATCCAAAAGTGGTCTCGAGTTTAATCACATTTCTCTCCCAATTTACTAACATTTAATTATAGAAAAAGATGTCATTTTTAAGGTTGTTGTATACAAATTAAAGTCTAAAATTAATTAAATATTTTTTTAGTATTTGTTAAAAAGAATTTTGAACAACCCGAAAAATAAGACTTTGTAGAATGCTCTAAATAATTTCAGGGACATGTAGTTGTAGTTGATGGCTTCCTATGAAATTGTGGACAAATTGGATGGTCTTTTCATGATTTTTTTTTTGTAAGGATGTTTACTCATGAATTTTGTTGTTAAATCTCGATCGAATAAAATAATCTACTCCTATATCCACTTGAAATGAAAAGAAGAAAACAGCTTTTGTCCACTTTGGAGTGGATAAGATTACGGAATTAACCTTGACGGTTGACCTGTTACAAGAGTTGTGCTGTTACCGACCAACAATGTGTGGGAGTGGGTGTGTGTATGCGTTCACCATTCACGCCTTGTCTGTGAGAGGTAGATAGGGTGCGGACAGGTACACAGTAGTTATGGATAGTGACACAACGCGACTGTTTCGGTTTGGTGTTCGGGTACTCACTCATTCTTCAACCAAACTTAATAAAAGGATGAATAATGCGGAAGATGGTATCCTCCGTCTCAGATTAACTGTGCCAAAAAAAAATGTATAAACGTAGGAGAGAGAAAAATAGTTTTAAGTGCATTTGTTAAGTATTTATGCATTCTTCACTATCATAAATGTAAAGTGAAATATATTGAATTGGAGATGATGAAAGTAATATTAATTAGAGTTATAAAGGGAAAAAATAACTAATATTGTATTAAAAAGTGAAATGACTAAGTTATTTTGGAACACTTTTTTTATTGCAAATGACTCCCTCCGGTCTCAAATGTAAGAAACAAAAAAATAATACACAAATATTAAGAAAGTGGATTGACTACATTTAAGTTATTATAGAAAGTGATATTTTTTCAATTTTACCCTTGTCTTGGAGTAGTAAAGACATTAATGATGAAATGAATTTAATGAGGATAAACTTGGAATTGTGGCATTTAATAGGTTCATTTTACTATATTTTTTCTTATATTTGAGAGCACCAATTTTATTTTTTTTGTTTCTTACATTTGAGACCGGAGGGAGTAGGTCATTTTCGGTTTTCACCCCTGTAAAATTTTTAGTTTAGATTCCATCCTTATAAATATATTTTTTTTTTCAAAATAACCCCCCGACCCATATGACTCAGCAGATTCGCTGAGTTGGCGCTGATATGGATTTTTTTCATTTTTCATTTCTTTTTAAAAAATCTGAAAATTCATTTTTAAAAATAAAAAAATCTAAAAAAATTAGAATAAAATTCAGATTTTATTTCTAAAAAAATAAAAAATTCTGGAATTTAATTTTCAAAATAAATATATATATATATTTCAAAAATTAGAAAAAAAAAACGTTTTTATTTTTCTAAAAAAAAAATATATTCTGGAAAATTAAATATATTTTTCTAAAAATATAACCGTTTTACTTTTTCTAAAAAAAGATAATTCTGGAAAATAAAATATGTTTTTAAAATAAAAAAGTTGCAGAATTCAAGTTCAGATTTTCTAAAAAAAAATTTAATTTCAGATTTTTTTCGAATTAAAAAAGATTTTTTTTCGAAAAAACTTATTTTTTATAAAAAATTCTGGAAATTTTTCGAAATAAAAACTTCTTTTTTTTTCCATAATTTTATTTTTTAGAAAAATAAAAACTTATCTTATTTTTCAGAATTTTAGTTTTGTAGAAAAAATAAAAATCTGAATAAAAACTTTTGTTTTTCTAATTTTTGTCGTTTTTTATATTGAAAATTAAATTCAACATTTGTATATTTTTTTAGAAATAAAATCTGAATTTTTTTTCTAATTTTTCGATATTTTTAATTTTCAAAAATGAATTTTCAAATTTTTTAATTTTTTTTTTATTAAATATGATGTGTAAATGAATTACATATGTGGCAACTAAAAAAAATGAAAGATGAAAAAAAAATCCATTTCAGCGCCACGTCAGCGAATCTGCTGAGTCATATGAGTCAAGAGGTTATTTTGAAAAAAAAAATATTTACAAGGATGAAATCCAAAATTTTACAGGCGAGAAAACCAGAAATGACCTGTATTACAGGGGGAAAGCACTATTAACCCTTTTTTTTGTTACATAACAAAAAGGAAAGAAAAAGGGGGAAAAACTACGCAAAAAGACTACTCTCTAGGAAAGAGGGTCCCAGTTGCGTCAGATCTAAGGAAATTCAAGAGACCATCGGGAGGGGAAGAATGGTAGAGCAGCTTAGTATCTGAAGAGGCTCAAAGTTTCGCCATAAAGTCTGCACATTGGTTACCTTCCCTAAGAGTGTGGTAAAAATTGACATTATTTTGCTCCAACAAATCTTTCACATTTTGTATCAATACAGCGTAGACATGAAAACTCAAATTGGGACCCTTAAGGAGGTTGATACAATGCAAAGAGTCACTGTAGCATACTAGATCATCAATATTTAAACTTCTAGCCAAAATAAGGCCCTGGTAGATAGCATAAAGCTCCCCATATAAGATGTCAAAGGAGTCAAGAATAAAATCGAAAAAACCTGATAAAGAAAAGCCTGCAACATTTCGAATGACTCCACCATAACCAGCTCTCAAAGAGGTGCCCAGACAACTACCATCAACATTAAGGATGACACCAGAGAGATTATCATTGTTCCACTTGATGAATATGTCATCAGACACAGTTATGAGATTAGAAGCAAAACAGGTTTTGAATGAATCCACCATGCTATGAATGTTGTAGGAGAGGCGACAAAGAGACCAATTCTTGTTGCTTAAACACATAAGATTACGGTGGCGCCAAGCCCACAAAATAGTAGCGGAGAAAAGGAAAGAGTGAGGGTCCGAAGAACCTTCCTTCAACCAATCAATTACATCCAAATCCGCAAAGAAGTTCACATCATGGAACCCAACATGATGCCAAATTATACGAGAAAAATTACAATCACGAACACAGTGAAGAAAAGTCTCATCTTCAAGACCACAACGGGAGCAAAGAGGCGATGGAGAAATATTTCTATGGTTGAGCAAAAGGAGAGTAGGGATAGAGTTGTGGCAAGCCAACCAAAATAGAAATTTGAGCTTTTCCGAAAGTTTTAATTTCCAAATCCAAGACCAAGAGGAAATAGTGCTAGAATGAGTTATCATGTTGGTGCGAGTCAGCAACCACTTGTAACCACACTTGGTAGTATATACACCATTTTTGTTGGAACTCCAAAAAAAATATCATATATGGAGGGATTAAACTTAAAATTCATGTTATTAATAAAATCAGCTGCCAAAGGAGGGAGTTGAGAGTATAAGTCCCTGGCATGAGGATGTTGGTGGAGAGGACATCTGTAACAGTCAAGTGTAAATCATTGATGTCTATGTAGGGGACAATGGAGCCTAAGAAACCAAGAGAACTCCAAGGACAAAACCAAAAAGAAGAGTTACCTGATCCCGCGCGCCAAGTGAAACCATCTTTGAGAGCATTTTTAGCATGCATGATAGAAGACCAAGTGGGTGAATCTTTGGGATGAGTTGTAGCATGGAGGATATTATGCCTAGAAACATACCTATTGGATAGAAGATCCACCCATAGCTTTGGAGAAGATTGGAGCATATCCCAAACAAGTTTGCCAAGAAGACATATATTGGTTTCCCCAGTTGTTCTGATTCCCAAGCCGCCTTGATGCTTAAGGCGGGCAATTTTATTTCAACCAACCAAATGAATACCTTTGTTGTTGCTATCCCTCCAAAAAAAATTGTGGGTTGTTTGATCAATGTTGTCACAAATACTTTAAGGGAGTCAAGCAATCTGCATATAATAGGAATGGATGGAAGAAAGGATAGATGATGCCAAAGTTAATCTTCTGGGTTTGTTTAACAACCTATTTTTCCAAGATGCTAACCTTGTCTGCATTTTTTCAAAAATTAAAAGTAAATCACTTCTCTTCGCTCTTCCTTTAAGGATAGGAAAGCCCAAATATTTGTCAAGAGAGGTGGTACTTCTTATGCCAGAGATGGAAGTGAGCCTATTTATTTTGGCCTGAAGAATACCTGAAGAATTAAAGGCTCGAGACTTTGACAAATTAATTTTCAAACATGAGGCCCTACTGAAACGGTCAAATAAATCAATGATGAATCTGAGTTGAGAATTTTTTGCTTTGGTGAAGAGAAGGACGTCGTCAGCAAAAAGAAGATGAGATAATCTAGGCCCGTTGTTTGAGAGCTGAATGAGGTCTCAATCACCTTGAAGAACAACTTTGTTGATGGCAATGGAGAGCTTTTCCATGTAGAGGGAGGCAATTTGTTCCCGTTCCAAAGAATGGAGAGCGATGAAGATGTAACACAATGCATGATAAGAGTGATAGTGATGTCTGGGAAGCCAAAGTTCTGGAGACAAGATTTAAGGAAAGCCCAGTTAACAATATCAAACGCTTTTTCAAGGTCAAGCTTGAAAGTTGCAAAACCCCTTTTCTTGTTCGACTTTCTCATGAAATGAATAATTTCCTGCAAAACAACAACATTGTTAGAAGTGCCTCTACCTGGTAGAAAGCTGCTTTGATAAGGGCCTATAATAGAATCAAGCAAAGGACGGAGACGGAGGGCCAAAACTTTAGTGATGATTTTGTAAACTATGTTGCATAGGTTGATGGGCCTGAAATCCTTGTAAGAATTTGGAGAATCAATTTTGGGAATGAGAGAAATTAGAGTATCAGAGATTGCCGGATCAAAATAGCCTGTGGAAAAGGATGTTTTGACCAACTGAAAAATGTCTTCCCCCAGTATATGCCAATATTGTTTGTAGAAAATGGTTTGAAATCCATCTGGACTAGGAGCCTTGTAAGGTTTCATAGTGTTCAATGCAGCAAATACTTCTGCTTTAGTGACAGGATCAGTTAGAATTTTTTTTACCATGATCATCTAAAGTTGGATGGTTGCCAACAAGAAAAGGATGAGCTGCACTCTGATTGTTTTATCCTATAATCATTTTTAAACTAATGAGATTCACGTATATTTCATTCAATAAAAAAGTGGATGTAAAAAAAAAAAAGTTAAAATGAGTGCTTTTAACTCTATTTTTTTAAATATAAATATTTTGATTCAATGTTAATCTCAAAATTTTACACTATATACCAATCACACATAGGAATGTAAATGGATATCCATGGATGCGGATAGTATGATATTTGTGTCCGCTCCGTTGAATAAATATGAAATTCGTACCCTATTCATATCTGCGCGGATATCCGCTTAGCGGGTAATCTATAGATTTTGAGGTATCCGTAAGTTTATACAGATATCCACATATAACATCTATAAAATAAAAAAATTGTTAATTTTTTTTAGCTTAAATTTAAAAACAAAAGTTCTTCACATGCATGTTCTTTTGTTTTTAGCATAAAGTTCTTTACTTTTAATAAAGATCATTAACTCAACAAAAACATAAATAAAGTTCCTTACTTTTAATAAAAATAAGGTTCTTTGATTTAAGAAAAGCGTAAATAAAGTTCATCATATTCAATAACACTTACAATCGTGCAATAACTAATAACACTCATAGTACTGAGGTTTTTTTGCTTAGAAAGTTGACACTTATTAAAGTTATTTATGTAATTTACTCGGTTTAATAGCGGGTATGAATATATGCGGGTACAGATACCATTAACTTCGCATTTGTATCCACTAATTAGCGGATAGTTAAAATATCCATTTATTTTATCTATGGATATTCAATAATGTATCCGCTCCGTGTCCATAACAGATTTTATCCGCGGATATTCACGTGCGCGGATTTTTTTTTCATCCCTAATCACACACAATACTATTTATATAATTTTAAAATGTGTTTTTATTAGGAAATTTAGTTTTTAATGATTGATCGATCACATTTGATTGAGAGTTGGTGAGGAGATCTAGCTAGTAAGTAGAAACTGGGAAAAAAAATACATCAACTTGTATATATATAATGAGATCAAATGATGATTGATAATATGATCACATACCCGTTAACTGTTTCAATCCATTTTGTTTTGTAGATGAAAGTCAAAGGTATACGCGTCAAATTCCTACAATTTATAATGCATATTGTTATTGATTAATCTTCTAACTTATTGTAGATGAAAGTGATCTTTTTATTTCATATTGCATATTGCACAATTGGAAATTATAAAACCTTGAAAGGGGACTCATTAACGGAATGGAATAAGACAACTTGTCGTGATTCAAACGAAAAGAGGAAAATGTTAAGCAATGCAACCGTGACTTTATAAAATGTTTTTTTAAATAAATCTACCCAGGATTTTTATTTATATACACCGTCGTCATTCAAACATTATTTTATTTTCATAATATTATAGTTAAAATGTATGGATAAACGTAAACCTATCATCATACCATTAAATTGGATTGAATGAAGGCATGGGGTGTTTCAGATTATACTTCAATTTTCCACTGAGGAGAAGAACGTATCAAACTTGGTTTCTTTCTGGTTTCGACTTACCAACATAGGTGCTATCACAAAGTGGCATGTTATTATCTTGATAACACTTTCTGCGGGCGCATGTCGTATTGCACCGGTCCAATTTTCTTACATTATTATTTATAATATTGACAAAAGAAATTTAACTATATAAGCTAGTTGTAAATTGTAATGGTTAATTTGTGGATTTTTTTTTTCTGACCCTAATGCCAAAAAAATTTTCAAGTCTGACCCCCTTTAAAAAAAATTCCCAAAATGTCCCACTTTCATTTTTTGGGGATTTTTTTTTGTCGTTTTCCTCATTCCCGCCGTTTCAAATGGCGGAAATGAGCCCCTTCCTGACACGTGTCAGTCGGTCACAGGCTGAAATGATGTGACGTTTTTCTTTTAATTTTTTTTTCGTTCCCGCCATTCCAATTGGCGGGACTGACTTTTTAATTTTTTTTTCTTCGTTTTTTTGGCAACAACATATATATAATTAAAATACGATAATAATAAATAAAAATAAAAACTAATTAGTTTATTCATAAGAAATAAAAATAAAAACTACTTTCTCCGCGGTAACCATCTACGCCAATGTAAACTATGACCTCCCGTAGCACACA
>Ga0315914_1009510_pt1 | contig 12460 bp, 9 predicted proteins | sample MpolenodulesMG_FD_203920 | JGI IMG/M metagenome (GOLD analysis project Ga0315914, IMG submission 203920) | Medicago polymorpha root nodule microbial communities from Los Angeles, California, United States - elongated nodules | ecosystem: Host-associated > Plants > Roots > Nodule | place: USA... | reverse complement strand
TATATATATTCTTCAGGATTGAAATTTGATTTATACTATGAATCTTCATCTAAGGTCCTGCACACTTGAATATATATTAACATATCAAATTGTTCTTTGATACTTTATTATCATCAAAATTATAGAGGTATTGTATAAATCCAATTTTATTCCAACAAAAATGAAACTAAAGATATTCATAGAGACCATCCACTTAATTAACTCTTCTTTTTATTTTGTCAAGCATCTTTAATTATTTTTAGACTAAAATACACATACATCATATTATGGATTCTTATTTAATTGGCTTCATTTGATTCAATACAAGTGATTTTCATGATAGTTGAGACACAAATTTGATGACAGAAACTAAGTATTATATCATGTTGGGATTTATAAATGTCCCATACAGGACACAATACAACATAACGTTATGTTTATAACAGCTGACTTATTAATTGATATTGATGAGCCTAGTCTACTGTCGTTGTATAATGGTCTTATACCCAAAACAACAACAACTCCTATTGTTGGTTAAAGCACAAACCAACCTCCATATAATTTCTTCAAAATCAAGCAACTCATCAATCTACTTGTTTAAATTGACATTGACAACGACATTTCTCGATATTTTTAGTTTTGTATGTTAAATATTTTTTGTTTAAATTGGTCATATATTAGTGTTTAAGGTTTATGAAATTGTTGATTTTTTTGGTCATATGTTAAATGCTTGCATGTTTACACTGCAAGTGTTGTTTAGTTTAAGTGCAATATGGTATTTTAAATTTGAAATAGCATAGTGAACCAAAAATGCATATTTTGCACTCCAAATATTTTGATAAAATGTATGAATGAGATCATTGATTTTTTTTTCTTTATATTTTTTGTTGTGTAGATATGGCTGGCAATGCAAATAGGGTCTGACTAGACAGACAAACCATGACTAGTAGCGCATGCAGGGAGAGCAGCGGTGAACCCTCCTACTAAACAATGACGGGGCATATGAACGTCGATGGGGAGGGGAACTCACTGACGGGTCAGTCACTTGTGGTTTCAATTGATTATATCCAAAGAAACGCTTTTGTTGAGACCAAAACTTTCCTTCAAAAAGACCAATGGAATTTTTCGGTTCATTCAAGAGTCCAACTTCAGTAACATCTACTAAAACGTCTGTTTCTATTAACGTTGATGTTGTGCACCATATCTTGAATCTGTTTTGTTTTAGAATTCTAATCTCTTCAGTTTTGAGATCTGAATTCTAGTAGCATTAGCTACTTTATCATGGTTTATTTGAGTTCAATAAGGATGCATCTTCTTTGACTTAAAGTTACTTCTCTTCTGCATCCTATTGGTCGAGTATGCACTTGCTTGCAGCAGTTGGTGAATTAGTGGGCAAAAGGATTGTGCATCAAACAGGTTGAATCGATGAGTTAGTCTATTTTTTTTTAAGGAGAGCTAGTCATGTTTTATTATACTTATTTTTATTTAATATAACGTTACCCGTGCATACCATGGAACTAGAAAGGGGACCTGCAGAAGCCATGGTTTCCCCCAAGAATTTTCAATTTTCCTTACACACTAGTATGTTACTATTTTTTGTGAACTTTATAAGATATTATATATTTCATATGTTTTGCACTATATATTGAGACTTAAACACTTAATTTTCTACAATTTTGTTTTGTGAATAAAATGAGTCAAATGTTCAAAGCAAATTAGAAACATTTAGGAAAAGAAATACTCTTACAAGCTTAATCTCCCAAGATGAGCAAAGGTAGATAATCTAGAACTAAATTAAACATCTTTAAAGGAACAGGCTTGGACTATACTTATCAAGGTTAACCACTTGATTAAATTAACGAGAACCATGTTAACATCAAAAATCATATGACAAAGGACATAACACCTTATTCCGAGACAATAAATGATGAAAAAGACATGAAACATGCACCATCTTCAATCATTTTAATGGAAGAGAGAGAATCTATTTGTTCAATAACTTAATGAAATCCATATTGTTTGCCTCTGAAAAGATCATGATAAATACTCCACAATAGCCTTTTAACTGAGCAATATAAAACAAGCATGAAGAAAATTTCTTCATGTTTGTTTTATACTTGTTTGACAATATTAACTTCAGATACATCTTATAGCTTCTTAATTTTCCTTTAAGTTGTGCATTAAAAAAAAAAATTCTTCGCGTAATATACTTTTAAGTTTAGTCCCTCCTAAACTTAACTCCAGACTTGTCCCTGGTAACCTTTTAAATATTAGAATCATAGAATGTCTACAACAAAATAGCTGAGTTTGTATACACTATATACACAGTATAGGCTTAAAAAAAATTTAAAAAAAAATAAAAAATCTGCATTAATTAACTGTGGAAGTTTCACATGAGTATACATTCCAAAAAAAGTTTCACCTAAGAAATAATATTGAAAATTACGGTTGTTGGTTGTGGATGTAATCCTTGAACTTGAAGAGATGGTGGTTGGTATGTCGAAGTACACAGAAAGATGTAAAGCTATTTTTTAGTCAAAAACAAAAAAATAATAAATGGTTGAAACATGAAACCAGTAGCAAGTTATTGAGTAAAAAAATTGAATGACATGTTGAACTATACTTGGAGTGTATTAGAAGAGTTTGTTAGAGAGTATGATCTTGGCATTTCTCAAATATTTATTTTGGTACTTTCTTGTACCTCTGGATACAATTTCAAGATATAATGGAATCAATCTTAATATAAACAAAAATTCCAAACAAGGTTCTAAAGTGAAAAAAGTATGCACAAAATCGGAATTGTAATTGTAATGTTAAACATTTGAATATAAATCATTGATCTTGAGCCACCAAGAGCGTGTTCATTCACGATTTTCTGAGACAATTATCAAAGGAAAGGCACCCAAATCACAATTCAGTTATTTATTAACTACTAAAATATATATAAAGGCAGCCCAATTCAAACATTGTCTCTTTATCCATATGTGCCAATGACCAAATCGCCTTCTGGCCAGCACTGCAGCAATAGTGCCAAAGTATTAAGCCGGACGCTCAGTCGTCAGAAAATATCATGCCAAAAGGACCAATGAAAATTTCTTTATTTTGGGTCCAACTTTGGTTCAGCAGCACTCTGCCAGAACATCTCAGAGTCTAGATCAATCAACTCCATGAAATCCAAGTCGTCATCACCCGTAAAAGGCATTCCGTATGTGCTAAAGTCAGCATTCTGGCCAACAGGTCCCAAGCAATCCAGGTCTCCCAAACCATCAAAAAAGTCAGTTGATAGTGCACCTTCAGCATTGTTTTCCTGGCCAAAAATAATGTCAGCATTCAGTTAACCTTAAAGAAATCAAGAATCACTATATATATCACAATCATTTAGTAAACTGGCATTAACATTATGAGGAGACAATGCAAACTGCAGGGGATAGCTAAAACACTAAGCCTACAAGAGTAGAAAACACTAAAACCAGACATAAAAAAGAAACATCATACTGTTTCCAAAAAAAAAAAAAAAAGCAGGTTGAAGAAACAGATAAGCATACCTCAGGCAATATGTCGTCGTCGAACATAGCAAGCATTGATAAAATGTCATCATTATTAACAGCTTGATGATATGAATTATCCACAGGGTCGGGAGAAGGCACCAATCTTGTTTTACATGAATTTGCAGGGTTGGGGGGAGACAGCACCAATCCTGTTTGATGTGAATTTGCAGGGTCGGGAGACATAAATCCTATTTGACATTCATTTGCAGGATCAGGAGACGGCATATACCCTGTTTGGCATGAATTTGAAGGGTCGGGAGACGGCATAAATCCTATGTGACATGCATTTGCAGAGTCGGGAGACAGCATAAATCCTGTTTGACAGGAATTCATAGGGTCTGGAGAAGGCGTCAATCCTATTTGACATGAATTTGCAGGGTAGGGAGAAGGCGGAACTTCGGGAGAAGGCAGTAATCCTGTTTGACATGAATTTGCTGGATCGGGAGAAGGCACCAATCCAGATTGACATGGCATAGATATTGAACCATTATATCCAATAGCATGGAGATTCTGGTCATTTAGAACAAAACTATTAGATGTCACAGGCAAAGTGGGAGCTAGTACAGCCGGCTCAGCAAACGGTATTCCTACTTCATCGTCACTCCAGTCTTCCTCATTAAATGGTCTCCCATATTGTGCACCATTTCTGGGACCAGGACCTTCCTTTTGAAATACCTTACATATTACATAGGAATCCTGTGATTTAAAAAGACAAACCAAAAGAGCTTGTTAAAAATGTATTCACGATGAGAACAGGACAGAAAAATTATCAATCAAATGATTAAAATATGCAAGGGATACCAACTTCATCATGTAAAAACAGCAAATCTCATTTTGGGTGTTAGTCAAAACATGAATTAACATGATTCTATTTCAAGGATTCAACAAAAGTAAAATATGCACTTTATAAGGCAAGGAGGATCAACAATTCATTTGTTTGAACTAATCCAATGAAATAACATATTTCTATTTCAAGGATTCTCCTATACATGCGCATGCAAAATTATCATGAACTAAATTGCAGTCAATGAGAACTCCACACTTCAACCTTTAAAATGCAACTCCCATTAGTGACATACATAGTAGGTGGAGACATAAAAGCCAATGTAATATCTATGAATCAAAAACAGATTAATGTATTATATTATCTACTACAGTCTACATTGAAAAAGATAGATGCCAATAGCATAACACTACGAGTACAATATATCTTTATGTGCATCCACAATCAAAGGCACAACTACAAAACTGCCACATATCAAAATGCTAACTTACACATATATGTCTCCCTAATAAAGCACATAATATTTTTATCAATACAAATCATATAGCAAATAAATGAACACACACCTGAACAATTCCTTTATCAGTTAGGTCCTTATCTTCAAGCCTATACTCGTGCATAACCCAATCAGTACGATCCCCGCAAGGTGCTTTTCCAGTATGAAATATCAGTGTTTTAATCATCCCCACAGTTTGATTATTCTGTTGAACAGCTCTATCCTTACCGGTAGCTTTCCAAAACCCTATTTCCGTAGCCCGATTCATCCTCGACCCACTTCCATACTTCTTCTCTATCGGACAGAAGAAATACCATTCCAAATCCCCATTCTGGAGATAAGATAAATCTGAAAAAACAAACACAACAAAACTTTATTATAAAAGCACATTTAGAAATTAATCTATGATACAAAATTTGTGAAATTAACTACCTGGGAGATCCCAAGGTGCGTATTTGTATATGTCAAGTTCAGCAATGACATCGTTATGAAACTTTTTCCCCATGACTTTCCTTTTGAGGAAATATTTGATCAATTCAACTCCAGTTGGAGAGAATCGAAACCCCGGTCCCAATTTCGGTATAGCCATCGAATCAAATCAATAACAAAATTACAGAATTCAAATCCAACACCGAGGTTGTTTGTTGTCGTAGCGAACAAACAACCTCAGTCGTAAAAAAAATTGATCGAAACCTCGTAACTCAGAAAACGATTACTATAACGTGAACAAGTGTGTTATTATGAAATCGGAAGAGAGAAAATTGATTATGAAAGAAAAAAGAGAGAGATTAAAGAGAGAGAAAAGCGAAACCCTAGTGATCAAGTCCAGTGACGAAAGAAGTTTTTGAAGGAACACCAAAGCTTGCCAAGGTTCATAAAATATGAACGGTGACGAACGGATGAAAACGATGATTCAACTTTGGGGGAAAAAGTCATCGGCGGAACCCTAAATCGGAGGAGGAGATTGAATGATTTCAATCGGCGATGGCGATGGCGATGGCGAGAGCGAAAACCTAAATCCAAAATCGTTTCTCGTGTTGCTGTGAGAATACGAAGTGAAAGTGTGAGGGGTTTCCCATTTATTTATATAGGGTTTTATTTTATTTTGACCGAAGGATTTTATTTTTATTTAAATTAAGGGAAATGGTAACTTGTGCGTTATTCAAATATAGAAAAAAAAACTTATGTAACTTTTTAATCATTTAAATGCACAAAATTTTAGAGAATGTTTCTTCTTTTATGTTTTTTAACATGTGCTCTAAAGGCACAAATTAACACTACCCTTAAATTAATTGTTATGGGAAATAAATTATATTAAAAGACTAGTTAAGGGTGGCAAATTGGGCTCGATCAGTCGGCCCGATCCATTTAACCTGTTATTTTAAGTAAAAATGTTGTTCAATAAACACTTAAACTTTGATTCCAATTGAATCGTAGTTTTTTTTATAGGTTTTCTATAAGTTCAGAATTTGCATTATTTGAACTTATCAAATAAGTATAAACCATTGAGAAATTTTTTATGCTATTTTATGAAAACTACTTACGGTATGTTTACAAGCTTATTTCATATATTCGTTATGAGAACTTATGAAAACAACTTATAATTTATATAAATAGTTGAACTTTTATTCTTATAGAAAGATAGGTATAATACTCTTCTCTTACATATCCTATATGGTAGATGGTTTGATTATTCCGAACGTGTGAATACATGATTCCGATGCGTGCATGAAATTCAGATACAACATCGATATACGTCAATTAAAGAATTTTCATTGAATAATATATTTCAAGGAAAAATGGGTTAATATGAATATTATATTATTTCTTTCTTTGCTATTTTTTGTTTTGTTTTTTAAAGGTTCTTTTTAATTCTATTCAATATATCTCTCTCGACCATGATTTAAACTTTGGTTCACCATTTTGTGGAAGGTTAACCTCTTTTACTAAATTAACTTTGTCGGTTCCTACCTAACTTTTTAATCCTCCTGAATTTAGTGAATCCAAATAGTCTAAATTATTATAGTAACAAAATCATTTCATTTAACTGTGGCAGCAAATATTAAAAGTCATGCTAGTCATTTTGTTATGTCATCTAGAATATTCAAGTTCCTAATTTGAAATAAACTGCATTTTTATTTCCTACAAGCTAGACTTCAATGAGTGTCCTGCTCAATGATCTTTGCATCAACTGACAATGGCCACCATTTGTCTTTGGCTACTAGAGTGTTGAACTCGTCTCTCAGTCTCACATGCTTTTGTTGAGTAGCCTTCAAGATGTGCACCAATCTAATTATTAGCATTGGCTAGTTTAGCTGCTTTAATCACTTCTGATTCAGATGCTTCTTTTCCATAAAGAATGATTTTGAAAATTGATGTTGTATATAAAGCTGGCTCTTGTTGCACAAGACCTATCTGCTTCGTTAAGGATTTCAAATTCATTTCCATGATGTCTTTTCATGTAAACATTTGATGTGTCATTGTTACAAGAATGTTTTACATTATTGGTTACCATAATACTAAATTGCAGTCCGCAACTGCAATTGTAGCTACAATATCTTAAGATTTAAGATATCTCTTCAACGGTATTGCAGCTGCACCTATCACATTTGCCCATATCTTGCCAAAACATCAAGATTTGTGACATAACCACAATCGCGACCACAATTTAGAATCATGTTGGTGAATACTAGCTCACACATATTATACACACATACTTGTAGTCAATGATTCAATGCTCAGAGAAGTTCTAAATTGCGGTAACTGCTATTGAAGATGCAATATAAATGGTTTAGAGGTCTCTGCAACGACTTCACAACAGCAATTGCGACTGTATTTGCTCGCATTATGCTGCAACATCAAGTTTGACAGTGTAACTGCCACCATGATCATAACCACAAAATCACCTTCCTAGATTTCAGACCATAAAATCTAAGTATAAGTGAGATCATTGAGCTGTTACCATAACCATTGTGCCCCACCAAGGCAAAACTCTTCCTGAAGGCACTATTAGATTGAAATCATTAAAAATAACAGTGTTTGGCCTTGAACTGAACCTCCCTTTATTTGTGAAAATGACCAAAAGATGCTGATGTCAATGTCATGGGTCCTTTTCATGATGAATCAGGTTAATTGGTTTGCTTTAATTTGCATAATATGATTACATTGTGGGGCCTAATAATTAAGCTAAGGAAGTTGGGTAGGTGGGAATTCAACCACATTCCTTTTTCTTGTGATTAACCCATTCACCAAACATTCCTTCCTTCATCCCATTATTTAACTCACTCATATCCTCTCCTCTTTCTCATTCATTCACTTACTTATTGTTGGTTTTTGGATCACAATATGCTATTATCTTACTTATTTTGTTTTCGCTTACTCGCATTCCATTCTCTTGTCTCAACTCAACTCACATATATGTTCAAAGAGCATATTATCAGTCAAAGCTCTTGTCTTGGTTCAAAAGTCAAAAAAACACAATCACTCACCAATATATATGTCAAACAAACTTTGGTTTGGTTTGGCCTCCTCACAAAATCACCAAGATCGGCCACAACTATGTGGAGCAACATCCTTGGGGATGGGTGGATTCGGTAAAACAGTGAGCATTGTATCTGGAATGTCAAGACGGCAATGCTGGTAACTTTTGGCCTTGCTATGTGAATGCCTGCAGCAATCAAATTCGTTTGCAGGAACACACGATTATTTTTATCACAAAGTTGCTCTAGCCTGAAAATCATCTCATCAGCCAAGCACCATTTCTAAATGTCCTTCTTGTTGGAATCTCATCTGCAGTCTGTGTTCATATTTTCTCTTTACATGGTTCAAAACAAACAGTCACTCACAAAATCACCAAGTTTTGGAGCTGGTGACAACAATTTGGGATCAGTTATGTATGGCATAACAATGTTAATTACTGGGTGTAAGTCCGTCATGGATATAATGGAATGAATGAGACTGAAGTTGATTATAGAGAAAGAATAGAGCAAAGTATTTTAGTTAGTTACATTAGTTAGATTAATTAGGAGTTAGTTGGTCTAATTGGCTATATAAGTACTCAAGGATGTAACAATTCTCTCATAATTATTTTCTTGAGAAAATTTTCATCTATTCTTTTGTTGATTTACTTATACTCCATGTATGATTCTTGAGGTTTCAGCATACCTCTTTTTGATTTATGAAAAAAAGTTCATCTTGATTCTTACTCAAAACCATTCATTCATATGTTATTCAATGTATTTTATTTTGTGCAACCTTTAAATTTTACGTGTATCAATTGGAATTCGAGATAAAGATGTAGGGATACAGCAACCTTGAAAAAGTGAGGATTAGAAAATCATCTCAAAATAAGGAACAAAATGTAGTCTCAAATTCTGATTTAAAGAAAAATCAAAGAGAAATTACTCTCATGTGGATCATGAAAATGATTTTTTTTTTAAGACAATTTGTGATGATCCTCAGTAATTTGTAGGCTATATCTGCAAATTTAGTTTGCTTTTCTTGACATTCCATCTATAATTCCTTGCAGGGAATTTGTAAGTTGTGTTGAGAGTATAACGATACTGTTATCTTCTGAGGTGCAGCAATTGAGCGCATTATGTGATTTGAGGTCATTGGACCTGCAGCATACGAACTAGAGCTGTCTTCAAATGCCAAAACCCATCCATTTTTTTGCATTTCGAAGTTTAAACTCTTCGTTGGACCTCCCCATCGACAGATCCCTTCATACTAACACACTCATTAACCTTTTCCCTTCTGCAATTCTAGGCTGCAGGACTGTCCATTCTGGTTCAGGACTCAAACAACCAGTGTTGGTGCAGTGGCAGGAGCTACCAGAGTCTCAGGCTTCTTGAAAATCTATTGAAAATGGCACGAATACCAGAGTCTCAGGACACATTTACCGTGATCCGTAAATCTATTGAAAATGGCACGAATAATATTCAAGCCCCAAATCTACTGAGTCTTTCCTTCTCTACTATATATCTAGTAGCTTTGCTTTAATACTTTGAAAAGGAAGCTGAATGCTTCTTAGCCAATGAACTATACCACAATTGAAACCTCTCACAGTAACTATCTGGTATTATTCATCAAAAAAAATTCTAAAAAATGTTGTTTGAACCTAATGTAAAAACCAAGTTAATACTAAGAAAAGTTTTCAACTGATTTTCAAACACTCTACAAGATATGTTACGGAAATAGCTTAAAAACAGTATGACATTATTTTAAATAATAAAGACAATAATAATCTTATATCTTATATATTATGCAAATCTGGGCTTCAGTTAAATTCAAGACCTTCTAAAAATGTCTTATATTCTTTCAAAAAATAAATATCTTATATTAATAGACGACGTAGTTAATCTATAAATTTGAACATATATTTTTTCTAAAAAAATCCTATACATTTTATAAGTTTTTTTAAGAGGAGCTATACATTTTTGTAAAAAGAAAAAGAAAGAAAGAAAGAGAAACTATACATTTTAAATGTTATCAACAGAAAATAATCAAAATCATCAAATTCAAAAACCCTCAAGTCGAACCTTCAAAATATATATACCTTTTTTTTAACAAAAAAATATATAACTTTGAACTACAGATATTTCACGTTTGTTTGTGTGATTGACCTGATGGCAAAGTCCTACATTTTCTGCCCCTTTTCAAGTTGTTCAGTGCCCACCTAAGCCAATACATGAATATTTTGAGTTTTAATACATCCTAATTTATATGGTGGATGGCACATATACATGGAGCAAGAAGTGCTTGAGAGAGAAATTACAAGACTTAATTCGAAATCTATATCAGCAACAACAACACAAGCAGCAGCAGCAAAAGAATCATGTTAGGAATGAATCAATTTAAACAACTTCAAGATCTTGATGTCAATTGTCAAGTTTTCTTTGAAAAATAAGGGAAGGATAGATAGTTTGATCTGATTGTGAGGTCTCATGTATTCTCAAATATATGTACTATATCTAGTTCTCATTGTAGTATTAATGTCCCAAGTATGTTTAGTGGAATGAATCTTGTAGAAGAAATTTTATTCAAATTGGCTGCTATATCATTCGTGACAGCATTTTTGGTGTTGCCAGGTATTGACAGTAGCATATGGTCACAGTATATAGGATGTAAAATTCTAAATGTAAACTCTACACTCTTTTAATAAATTTCATGTTAACCTTCCATTTAAATAGAAAGTCTAACAAAGCATGGTAAACATTGTAGTATATATTGATATTATAACTTGGGTTGCAAACCACCAGACTCTTGTTTTCAAACTTAGTACAGCTGTCAGCCTCTGCATGTCATTCAATATTTTCTCACTTTTATTTATATTTAAAAATTGATAGTTTTCCAATTTGTTGTTGTCATCTGATTTGGACTAGTGCAAAAAGCTAGTATCCAACAACACTCACTAGCAACTCCTTTTAGAAATTGAAAATTAAATAAATCTAATCAAAGAACAAAATATTCATATATGTTGAAATTTGTGGTCTAACTCATCCTTACAAAACCAACTTGTAAGGTGAGGAGTGTCTTCTGTTTATAAACTCTTCTCAAGAGTCTTATCTATCTGATGTGGGACTAAATCCACACCCTCAAAGCCAACACAATGAAGGCTAAACAAGATTACATCTTGACGACCCTAATCTGTCTTACGTGCATCCTTCATTCCTATCACAAGCTTTAATTTCAGGATCCACATCTTCATGTGCAAAATTAAGAATTGTCACTTTGTGCACATTATCAAGGCCAGAGTTTCTTTCCCTAAGTACATCGGCAGAAGCAGAGAGGCTACATGCATTATCACTTTTCTAAATGGTCTTGTTTGAGGAAGGTTGAACATCAAGATGTAAACCAGAAAAGGCTGTCAAAAAGTACTTGTGACGGTATAGAGCATCAACAGTACGAACAGAATCATAAGCATTGACCTAGAAAAGGAAACAAATAAAGCTAGTTTTGAAGCTGAACCAACTTAAGAATAAATTGTTGTAATTTTCAGCAAAAACTTTCAACTTCTTCTGAGGTAAATGGCTCAAACTATTACTGTTGTCACAAACAGTAATAGAAAGTGCACTTTTACTTTTAGGCTAAAGTGAATATATGTTTGCTAAAAGTAAATATATGTTTGCTTTAAAGGGTGTGTTTGTTTCAAGTTATATTTGTTGATTTCCGGGAATAAAATGATAGGAATATATATGCATATGTTTGTTAAAAGTTTACTAAATTTTATTCGAGGGTATAAAATGTTCCTGGGAATAGAAAAAATTTCCCAAGGAAAAGGATGGGAATAAAGTTCTCATGGAGATGGGAATAAATTCATAAATAGTTAGCTATTATAATCCCTATTTTTATGGTTTCTATGAATATTATAAAGCTAACTAAACATATTTTTCCTAAATACCTCGGAATAAAATTCTCATCTTTATATTCCAAGGAATGTTTCTAGGAATAAATTTGATAAACTTGAAACAAACACCCAAATATTTAAACTCCTGTTGACTTAATTTTTTCTTATAAATAGGACTAGATATTGTAGACATTATAAATGTCATTATTGATTGTTCAAAAAATAATTGATACCACATTATTGTTTTTAACATGTCAAGTTTCATTTATTCAATCATAATTACCATTAATCTCTTGATTGTTATG
>Ga0315914_1009507_pt1 | contig 12463 bp, 8 predicted proteins | sample MpolenodulesMG_FD_203920 | JGI IMG/M metagenome (GOLD analysis project Ga0315914, IMG submission 203920) | Medicago polymorpha root nodule microbial communities from Los Angeles, California, United States - elongated nodules | ecosystem: Host-associated > Plants > Roots > Nodule | place: USA... | reverse complement strand
ATTTATACACTAAAATAAAGAGAAGACTAATCAACATGTATAAATACAATTGAATAGAATACTAATAAGCAGGCTAACTAATAGGTTCTAGTTAATGATAATTAAATTAAATATTAACATGTAACAATAATAGGTCCACCCTTTAAAATCTTCCACAACATACTTATCCTTACATTTCGCGCATTTTGAACGAACTTTACGAGAGAGTTGCAGTGTAACGTTTCCACTTTCGTCGGAAATTTTAGGTTTCAGCTTCAAACAACATGGATGAAGATCTATTCCTGTGCTAGAACAACTGTAGACAAAACCTAACACGTCTTTTCCACAAGCATCACAGCGTCTTTCTTTACCTCCAGGTGATTTCGTATGGAACTCGAAATAGCTTTTCTCAAAAAATGGATGAAAGGCATGAGGATCAGGATTTGCACATTCTCCATGTAGGACATAACTGCAATTGATATCTTCACAATGGCGACTTGGTCCAAACCCTAATTCTCCACAACCACTGCATGTGTATGGTGCTCCTGCGGGCTTCAACAGAAATGAATGTTGATGATCCATCTCATTCATATCTTGTGAATTCTGTTGAACAAGACCAAACAAAACTTTGTCAAAAAAAAAAAAAAAGACCAAACAAAACTTGTTTAAACTTGATCAATGTTTGGTCAATAGAAAATTAGAAATAAATTTTTAGATGTATAAGATAAGAAAGCTATAAATTATCTCAATTAATTTTTACCTTTCTCAAAAATCATTATGTTAAAAAATGATTTTTATGTTGAAAGTTAAATTGATATTTTGATTTGATTTTAAAGAAAATCAATTTTAATAAAAGAGAGAGAGAAAAACATAATTTTTGGTGTCTATATTTTCCAATCATACTAATTTAAAACTATTTTAATGTGCAAAATGTTGAAGTTGGATTTTTTCAACCATAGCCTATACTGTCCCTACAAGTCTTAAAAGAATAATCTCCAAATTATTTAAAAAAAATGATTTTTAGAAAATCTAAAGCAAACGGGTAAATATATCACTAGTCCTAAAGATAATAATCCAAAGTGTAAATACGAAAAGCCCCTAAAATTAAAAAACGAAAATCATGCCTACAGCGTATCCTATTATTTGACATGAAATACTTACAAAAAGTTCCAGTGTTGCAATTAACTAAGCATAAGTTTATATTTATAGGCAAAAGAAAGCGCGTCCATCAAGTGACTTTTTTTTGCCAAGAAAAAAAGCAAATGACTTAATTCTTCTTTATATATATATAAAAAAAACAAGTGACCTCTGTTTCTATGTTTGATAACTTTTCCAAGAAATCACTTCATATTATATACACATAATTACCTAGATTTTATTATGGCTGTTTACACTTTGGTCCTACAAATTTGAATTATATAATGATTATTATTTAAAATATTATACTTGGTCAAACCCATCAAATTTATTGTTCGTGAAAATGGCTTTAAATTTACATTGAACTTTCATATAATTTTTTTTTAGGCAAATGTAATGCAAAGTTCATTGAACTTTCATATACCGCGGAGATATAATTAAAAATATATATATACCGCGGAGACATTATGGAAAATGCAATGGCATCTTTTTCATTTTTCTCTGTCAAAAAAAAAATCTTCTTCATTTTTAATTACAATATATCATTAGTATCCTTGAACGTTTCCTTCAAAAAAAATCCTTGAACGTTAATACCTAGTGTTCTTTTTTGAACAAAAATATTCAGTGTTAATAATTACGCACTTTAAAGTCAAATTTTAGGGATGTCTATTATTAGTTAAGATCATCTCTTTCTTACGATAAATGACAAAGTCAATTACTATACTAAGGAACATTTTCATTTATTATAGAAAACGAAGAGGATCTTAAAGTTTAGTAGTAGAGCTGGATCTAAATGTGAATTTATTTATTTTTTGTAAATTTTAATTAAATATTATATTTGTTCACTATTTTCTTTCTTTTTTTTAAGTAAATTTTCTGTTTATTACAACAAAAAAAAATTGCTAAACTTTGCAAGCGTCCACGTTTTGACAATTTTTAAAAGTCCATATTAAATTGACTAGAATTTATATAAAAAAAAAAAAAATTAACAATTTTGGACCTCTCAAATATGGTCCAAGGATGGCGGGGCGGAACCTGGAATTTAAATTTAGGGGGACCAAGTACAAGATTTTTTTTTTTGGCGTACAAGGAACATAATTTGATTAAAAAAAATTAAAATGCAAAAGATATTAAGAAACCCAAAAGGCCTAAACTAATATTTTTTTCTTTTTTAAATAAATTTATAACTATATTATGTATGAGAGACATTGGTAGGTAAGTATAGTTATGATACAAGTATTGACTTAATAGTAGAACAAAGTAGGAAGAGAAAACAAGAACACTCTTGTATAAAAATAGAAAAATAATAGTGTTCTATTTGAATTTTTTAAGGAACTTTCTCTATTTGATAAAATTGATATTTATGTCGTTCTCATATTCGTGTGAATATTCGTTAGACGAGTATTAATGGATATTAATGTATTTACAATATTAGCAAATATCAACAAGTAAAATGATAATTTATACAAAAAAAATGGATTATTATAAAATAATTGAAATTATGTAGAATTTAATCCTTAAATTTTATTATTAATAATTGTGGCACTAATGATCATTTTACAAATGTTCTATGTGAGATTTGGACAATATCTTTTGAATTTACAAAGTGAAGCTCTTGTTATTGAGTTATCCTCTCTTAATCTTATTCCTTCCATTTTGATAAGACAAAAATACTATACCACACTTTTTTTTAAAGGTACCACACATTTTCAGTTTCACAACAACTTACAAATCAAACAAAAGTTATTAATTAAGAAATCTAATTATATTTGATTTCATGATGAGAAGAATTTTATTTAAGCAATACGACAATTGTATAACCATTTTTTTTTATGGATAGTGATTTAAATTTGTAATTGAAAATCATGAAGATGCAATTGCATTTTCCAAAATGTCTTCAACGTCGTGTTCAATACAAATGTTAAGCCATTTAACGTAATCCAAAATTTGATGGGTTTGACTAAGTTTTATATTTTAAATAATAAATCATTATTAAATTTCCGAAATAATTCTAATTTGTGTGACCAAAGTGATGATAACCATCTATGGTACAAATGATATTGAAGAGAAAATCCGTCCTGAGGCCATGGAAGCTTCAATAACATCAGTCTTACGGATTAACAAACTTTTCTTTTGTAAAATAAAAAAAAAATGCTAACAACACACATTCTAACACACACTTTTTAACATACTCTCTTTGATTGGTCAAAATTCGTATGGAACCCATCAATTTTATATGGGCACATGATTTAGTGAGACTCATATGAATTTTAACCAATCAAAAAGAGTGTGTTGAAAAGTGTGTGTTAGAATATGTGTTGCTATCATTCTTAAAAAAAAATATATTTGGTCAAAAAAAAAAATATAAAAAATACCAGGTAACTTATGCGTATTTTTTTGGTTACACGGTAACTTATGCGTATAGTATAAAGTCTTTTCTTGGAAAAGTTATCAAAAATAAATAAAAGAGGTCACTTATTGGAAACGTTTTCAATTGTTGTCCCTGCCAAGTAACTAAGTTAGGACATGGTTCATAGATGAATCTTACTAATTCTTTAGTAAATTATAATAAAATAGTACTATATTTGGTCTCCATTTATTAGTATTATAAAATTCAGTTTTGCGTCTTGGTAAACATAGATCAACTAGTAGAAACAATGCATTATAACATGTATGATAGAAGTCACTTGTTGGACAAGAATTCTTTTGCCTAGAAATATCTAGCTTATGTATGTTTAATTGATATCAACAGTGAAAAGTATTTGGTACGTATTTCATTCCAAATAGTTAGATACACTTTTAAGCATTAATATTATTTTTTTTTTTTTACAGAAAGCATTAGTAAAAATAAATATATTTAATTTTCCATTTTTTTTATCAAAAACTTATTAACTTTGTAAATTATTTTTTGCATTCTTTCAACAGGATTTACAAAAAATAATTAAGATGGATCATGAACACTCAATGGAAAGGAAGCCTCCAGGAGCCCCATATACATGCAGTGGTTGTGGAGAATTAGGGTTTGGATCAAGCTACCGTTGTGAAAATATCAACTGCAGTTATGTCCTTCATGAAGTATGTGCAAATCCCGATCCATACGCCTTTCATCCATTTTTCGAGAGAAGCTATTTCGAGTTCCATCGAAAACCACCTGGAAATAAAACAAGGTATTGTAATGCTTGTGGAAAAGACGTGTTAGGGTTTGTTTATCATTGCTCTAGCACAGACTATGACCTTCATCCATGTTGTTTGAAGTTGCAACATAGTATTTCGGATGATAATGGAAACGTGACATTGGATTTGTCTAAGAGAGTTCATTTAAAGTGTGCTAAATGTAAGCATAAGCATTATGTTATGGGAAATTTTCAAGGATGGTCATATTATGATGGAGATTCTTGCTATCATGTGGCTTGTTTCAAGGATTTGATTCTTCAGAATTGGAGGAGGGGTTATTTTTCTGAAGGAGATAGGGAAGCTCAACTTGTTCTCACACGGTCAAGGAGAGCAAGGACTATGAGCAAGTACACAAAAATAGCTGTTGTGGTGTTCAAGCTAATATTTTCAGCTATTTTTGGAAATCCTATATCTGCTATTTTTACTCTTGTGGAAGCTCTTGCTTGAAATTAATCGACCGGCAATTTCTACAACATAATTTGGCTTGTTTTTCATTTGTTTTCTTTTCTTTTTGGTCACTTTTCGGGGGTTTGAGTTTGATGTTTTAGTGTATAATAATATAGTACAGTTTATGAAGCTTATGAGTGAATAGTGTATTATGAGTGTGTATAATATGAACCTCTTAAAAATGGTCAAATGTGCACCTTTAGTTTTAGTTATTAATTGTATTGATTGATGTGTACAAATTAATATTTATACTTGTCCATTAAAAAAAATTGAGAATATTATAATTGAGTGAATGAGTTCGAATGTCGTGTATTATTAAATAGGACGGATTTGTAAAAATAATAAATAAATAGACTTAATTGCATTTTTGGTCCCTTAACTATTTATGTAGTATCGTTTTGGTCCCTTAATTAAAATTCGCTTTATTTTGGTCCCTTAACTTCTCTCCATTACACATTTTGGTCATTTTCGTTAGTTTTAATTCAAAAACGTTAGGTTTTCTTCATTTTCTTCTAGAATTTTTTTGGGATTCTTATTGTTGAAGGTTGATGGAGATGACATGAAGATGAAAAAGAGAAGAATAAGATGAAGAAAACCTAACGTTTTTGAATTAAAACTAACGGAAATGACCAAAATGTGTAACGGAGAGAAGTTAAGGGACCAAAATAAATCGAATTTTAATTAAGGGACCAGAGCGTTACTACCTAAATAGTTAAGGGACCAAAAATGTAATTTAGCCTAAATAAATATTTTGAATCTTATCTTGCTCTAAGCTAGTTTGTTTTGATGATGTTTTATTATGAGTTCTCTTGTCTTTTGTCATTTTTGTCTTGGAATATGTTAAAGCACCTTAGCATTGTATGTCTCTAGCATCATGTTATTCTCATTCACATTGTCAAAATCATTCTCTGTATATGTGAATCGATCCATTTTAGTCTGAATCGCATCACACAAAGTTTCTTACTTTGAATGAACTGATTCATGCAACCTTTATGACTCACGAAGCTTTGAATCGATTCATTTTAGTCTGAATCGCATCACACAAAGCTTTGAATCAATTCATTTTAGTCTGAATCGCATCACTTTTGAATCGACTCAAAATTGATTGACTCATATCACAAAACCTTTATGCCTTATGTTGAATCAATTCAGAATACTTTGAACATTATCAATCTTCATCTTGGGTTCTTTTGAATCGATTCAAAGCTTGCATGAAACATATCAATCTTCATAACTTTTTCTTTTGCCCAGCTTTGAATCAAACTGTCTTAATCAATTCAAGCATTTAATGAATCGAGACGAAAAATTGCTCTTCCCTTTACATTCTATATCTACTCACTTTTACATAACACAAAAACTATTGAATCATTTGTATCTATTCTCTCTAGGTCAAAAAAACTCATTGTTCATAAATTCTTTAAGATTAAACACTTTTTCTTGGAATCACCTTGTACATTGAGTCACATTGATTTGCTAGGGTACGTGCTAGAAGGGATTGTAAGTTGGTTCTTTCAAGGAGATTGGTTGGGATTAATCAAGGCTCCAAAGTGAAGTGAAAATCTCATTCCACCTCCAAAGGGCTTGGGGGTCTTTCCAATTGTTCTTGCAATCAAAGGGGATTCGTTTCACGAACGTAGCATCGAAGACTTGAGTGAAGAGTTCGAAGGGGTGCACGGGTAATCAAAGATTTGAAAATTCAAGAAGCACCAAATTCAAAGGTTATTTGAAGTTTGGGGGAGTGTTTACATAGAGGTTGAAGAACTAGGATTGTTCCAAGGAACTCTTTTAATCACATTTGTATTCAACATTGTTACTATTAGTGGATGACCTTGGTGGAGACGTTTTTCACCAATAAGAGTTGACATAGCCCGAAGCGAGGACGAAAGGGTGAACAACTATAAAAATATCGGTGCCATGTTGTTCACCATGTTGTTTAGTTTCTCTAGTTCTAGGATGTGTTTGCTGATCTTTGTTTATTATTATTGTAAGCTCTCTTATGATATATGGTCAGTTGATTACAATTCACAACTCATTTTTGTTTGGAAAAACTAATTTATTTTTGAAAAATTGTACCTTGAATCGATTCAAATTGTTTTTATGCAACCACTGAATCGATTCACTTAACTAGTGTATCGTATCAAATGCGTGAAAATCAGATCTTTACTTTGCATCTTGGCCATTCATTCAAAACCAAATAATCTCACTCCTCCTCTCTTCTCCAACGAACCCCATCAATTCCAACCTCTCAATAAACATCTCCTCAACTCTATCAACATTTTTTTTCCTTCAAATCAACCACAATTTTCACCTAACACACCTATTGGCCTCTCCAATTCAAATTCTTCATGGGTTCTAAATTGAACACAAGAGGTGGTTCTATCAAAAGAGGAAGGGGTCGTGGTCCTCCTCCTCCGATTCAAGAACAATTGAGAATTTTGGTTCAAGACTTGTTGTTAGATGAAGATTATGACATGTATATTGAAAAATTTCAATCTAAAAAGGATGTTGCTCCTCGATTTAATTTCTCATTAAGTGACATTCAAGTGGACTAGATGAAAAGGTTGTACAAATGATGCACTATGTCAAGGACTCCAAGGGAAACTGGTATTATGATGACAAACTTTCCTCTGATACATGGTACTATGACTTTGTCACTGTGGCTGAAGGAATTTCTCTCGAGTTGGTAAAACAAATGAAGAAAAACATGGAAAATGAAGACCATAATCTTGAGAATGAGGTTGAAATGGTAGATGCTGAAGAAGAAACAAGTGACGATGATGACATCGACTATGATCCGGAAAATGATCATAATCAAGGCCATGGAGAAAATCATCAAATGATGGATTCCAATGAAGTTATGAATGGTATAAGGGATTTGAAGAGGTTTATGACTCAAAAGTTTGATGCCCAAGACATGAAATTTCAGAAGGTCAATAGGAGGTTTGACGCTCAAGATCATCAAATTCAGGAAATGAGGGATTCCATTCAAATATAGGAACACCTTGGTTGTTCAACTGATGCCTTTTCTGCCTCTCCATGCCCAAAGCTAGAAACTGATGCCAAATGTGTCAGATGCTTAGTATTATCTTATTTTCCACTTGACTTTATGGTTGTAATATTTTTATCATTTTCCACTATATGAATTTTCCCTTTTTGAGGTTGTCAAAGGGGGGGAATATATTTGTTGATTAGACTATATGTGCTGATTAGACTATATGCTATGTTTTAGAATATATGTTGATAATTAGAATATATGCAAATATATTTTAACTACATGCTATGTTTTGCTATATATGCTTGTATATCTTTTACGCTAAGTTTTAGGGGGGAAAAATTGCACATCATCAAAAAGGGGAAAATTGAAGCTTATCTTGCTTTAACCTAGCTTGTTTTGATGATGTTAGTGCTAGTTTATTTCGATGATGTTTTATTGTTAGTTCTCCTGGCTCTTGTCATTTTTGTCATAGAATATATTAAAGCACGTTAGCATTGTATGTCTTTAGCATCTTGTGATTCCGTGTGGGTCAAGCATACTCATTTTCATTGTTAAAATCATTTTCTGCATATGTGAATCGATTCATTTTAGTCTGAATCACATCACACAATGTTTCTGACTTTGAGTGAATCGATTCATGCACTACAAGAAATGTTGCATTTTGCCAGGGGCAGAAGCCCTGGCAAAATGCTAAAAAGCCTTGGCAACTGGATGTTTGCCAGGAGTTTTGCCAGGAGCAGAATCACCAGCAAATCTGCTCATCGCAAATGACTTTGCCAGGGCTTTAGCTCCTGGCAAATTTGCAGGCTTTTGCAGATTGTGTCAGCATCACATCAATCATTTTCAAACCATGCCAGGAACATTGCCAGGGTTAACCCCTGGCAAAATGTGTACGATTATTTATAAAAAAAAACGTTTTTTAATTGTTTAAAAAATCAAAATATTAAAATTTAATAATTAAAATAATTTTAAAAAACATTATCTTTTTTTTTTGTTGAGGTTAATAATAATATTATCAAACTGTTATACACCATAAGAATCCAAACTTCCACTATAAAAAATCACGAACTATTATATTATCAAAATAGCAAGTCTTATAAATATATCAAAATAATACACATTAGATACTACGACAATAAAAAAATACACATTAGATGAGAAAAAATGTATCCAAGATAAAAGCAGATTCTAATCTCCCTCTCTTCCATCTTTATCATCATCAGTGCATGAATGAGTACGTGGATTCTCGTTGTAATTCAACATTCCCATTGATGAAAATACATACGCACAAGCTCACATATTTAACTTTAAAGTGTGAATGAGTATGGATTTCAGTTTCTGATAGATCGTGTACAAGATTCGTACTCACCTTTTTAGAGAACTCAGCTCTCCAAAATGCAAGTGCATCATCAAGGTTCAAACCAACACCCTACTTGTTACAAAGAAAAGAAGAAAAGGTGAGACCACTGAAGATAGATGGGGGAGAGAAAAGTCATTGAGAAGAAAGTGAATTAACTAAATGTCTATTCACAAAGGAATGATCTGTCAAACCAATAAGATAAGCTGCATCATGGATACCCACGTATAAAAATTTGTGAAAACTCTCAACAACTACATATCAAGTAGACAATAAGGATTGAAATCACAACATTAGGATAATGTGATTACTCAAATCCATAAACATAAAAAGGTTTACACTATGAACTATAATCTCATACAAAGGGTTTCAAATTGCTATCTTCACATGGAAACTGCCCAGTCCAAAATATGTGTTGTTATCCATAAAATTGAAGAAATATGAACAAATCATACCATTTATAGAACTAAAACAAATTATTGCTTCAGCATAATTGTTTTCAAGGCCATTTAGTTATGTACATAGAAACAAATTTTCAAGGCCATTTCATGAATGTGTATAAATCAGTAATAGAGTAAGTCCGTTGCAACTGAATTCTCTAAGCCAGCACTATAGATAGAAATCAGTAATTTTCTCTAAGTGCAATTTCAATTTTGTGACTGATAGAGTATATACTAACCATTGCAACTGAATTCTCTAAGCCAACCATTTAGGCTCTCTCTGACTACAAGCTTTATCTACCATTGCAGCTCCTGGTTCACTTCCTGCTACAACATGAGAATCAACTGCTCTCTCTAACATAGGAAAAAGATGAATGTGAAGGAAATCTAAACAATTTTGGAACCTTCATTGATTAAGATTATAAATATATCATGTATTTACTAAATGATCAAAATGATCAATACAGGACCATCTATTTGCTTTCATTTATTTTCTGTTATTGAAAAAAGAACATCATAGTATGATTCAATGGTTTTATGGGCAACACTTAATTATGAAAACATAAAACCAAACCTATAAACGGTTAACATGTACAATTTCTTTCTTACTAATACATAAAAGAAAAGAGAGAACATCCCAAATACCTCCTTGTTCCTTGATAAATTTGTCATGTTTGTAAATTTTAATAATCAACTAGAATTGTAACTTCACACATATAAACAAGCAAATAAAAACAAGTAAAATCATGCAATATCTTCGATTTGGTTACTCTTTTTATACATGTTAACAACCAAAAACATATAATGAATAGAGAGGGAGAATCATGCAATATATTCATGTATGTATTTTAATCTAGGTACAAGTATCAAGAGCATTTTCACAAACAGGTTACATGCAATATCTAAAACTAAAAATCAGTAAAATACTGACCTCAAACGAAAGAGATGAATGAATTATTGATCCACCATTACTTTAATAATCAACTTTCAAAATCTAAATCTTAAGTCTTTAATCCTTTCGTAATAACAAGCAACAACAACACAATGGAACCGTAAATAATGTAGTAAAGTAAACCAGTGGGATTTTGATATGAAATCCAATGGAAAACAACACAGTAATTCACGCACCCACCTAGTGAAGTTGGAAAACAACCACCAATACCCAAATAAATGTTCTTTCCCATTTCAGATTCCTTAACCCTAAAAAACTCTAACCAATCACAAACACTAATTTAGTTCAATAACTTCAAAACCCCAGTTAAAATTGATAAATAAATTTTTAAAAAATTGATTTAACAACCTTATTTCTTAAACTTGCTCATTATAACAATAAACAATGAAAGAAAAAATTGAAACAATATACAAAATTAACAATCAATTTCGTTGTTGAAAATTGAAATGATGAAGGAGTGAGAAGTTTTACCTCTAAGCGGTGTAGATCAGGGAAGATTGGGTGAAAAAATTGAAAACCCTATAAATGGAGAGAAAGGGGGAATGGGTTTCGAAAGGGGGGAGAAAATAAGATCTGAGAGAGAAAGGGTAAATCAGATTAAAGAAGAATCGCGTTTGGTCTTATTTTTTCCGATCGATGTTCACAGCGGCCGGCAAAAACGTCAAACGGAGGAGAGTGGCGAAGGTTTTTAGGAAGATGAAAGGAGGACATGAGTTCTCTTTCTTTCTTTTTTTCTTTTGAGAGATATCGGACAAAAATCATATTGGGTGAGGTTAAGAGTAAAGGCCATAAAGTAAGGGGGCCCTTTCATTTTGCCAGGGGTTATGTCACATTGCTCCTGGAAAATTTGCCAGGGATTTTTGCTCCTGGCAAATATCCCTGGCAAAATGCAATATTTCTTGTAGTGATAGAACTTTGAATCATTTAACTTTTGACTCGACTCAAAATTGATTGACTCGTCTCACAAAACATTTATGAATTATGTTGAATGGATTCAAAATACTTTGAGTCGTATCAATCTCCATCCTGGTTTCTTTTGAATTGATTCAAAGCCTGCATGAAACGTATCAATCTTTGTATCTTTTTCTCTTGCTCAACTTTGAATCAAATTGTCTGAATCGGTTCAAGCATTTAATGAATCGATTCAAATAGTTGATTTTGGACGAAAAATTGCTCTTCCACTTACCTTCTATATATACTCACTTTCACATAACACCATAAGTATTGAATCATTTGCATTTATTCTCTCTAGGTCTCAAGAATTCATTGTTCATAAATTCTTCAAGATTAAACACTTTTTCTTAGAATCACTTTGTACATTGAGTCACATTGATTTGCTAGGGTCCTAGTAGGGATTGTAAGTTGATTCTAAAGGAAAATCGAATGTTAAAGAATAAAGCAGCGGATAAAATTTTTCGATTTTCTTTCCTTGGATCATTACGAATTTACACATGAATCAGTGGTTCGATTGTTACCTCGAAATGTGGAATCTGAAAGCTAGAAACTGGAAACTGGAATCACAATCACAACAATGCAAGCAGCAAGTAGCAAAGCCTCTAGCAAGTCCACACGAACGGTGCTCCTCCAAAACTCGGTGCTAGCAAAGGAATCAGAAGTTTCAGAGAGTTAGGGTTTCTTCAAAAACGTGTAACCAAAAACTTCAGCACTAGGGTTCTATATATAGAACTCCTAGTGTGCTCTACAAGTTAGAAGTCACTATTGGGCTTCAGTAAGCCCAATAACGAATTAAGTAATTCTGCTAACTAATTAGCTTAATTACTAAACGCACCCCTTATATAAGTCATACTTATATATTTCTCTTTTGACCGTTCTTTGTGTGTGGCCCTATAGGTTCTAGTCACGTTTGCAATAATATTAAATCTAATATTTAATACTATAAACAATGAGCGGTATCTAGCAACACATCATTGCTACCCAAGTGACAAGAATGTCAAGTGATCTGACGAAACCTTTCCATGATA
>Ga0315914_1009505_pt1 | contig 12464 bp, 9 predicted proteins | sample MpolenodulesMG_FD_203920 | JGI IMG/M metagenome (GOLD analysis project Ga0315914, IMG submission 203920) | Medicago polymorpha root nodule microbial communities from Los Angeles, California, United States - elongated nodules | ecosystem: Host-associated > Plants > Roots > Nodule | place: USA... | reverse complement strand
GTCGACTAACCTTCCTTCATGCTTGTTGTTTGAATGTCTCATTGAGCTCTTCAAGCAGGAGATGAAAGCTGTAAACTAGGTGGAGAAAATTGACAGTAAAAATGAGTTAAAAAAACCCAATATCAAATTATAACACATAAAAACATTAGTCATATTGGTCTAAGTTCTTTATCAAATGTTGGCATTCTTTTATGTTTTACGGTGCACGATGGGGGATCAAGGAGTTTTAACTAATTGTCAAAATTCAAATTGTTATGATTGATGAACTACCTACCATGCATCATAAAAATGTAGGAGTAGTTGATTATAATAGTTGAAATGAGAAAGAAGGTAGAAAAGCAAGAGTCCCACATCGCAGTATGTAAAGCAATAGAGATGAGATTTACCTATATAAAAATGCAGCGTATGATATTTATAAGTTGCGGTAGGGACTCAGTTTTCAGCGGATGTCATTCGTTGAAATAACTTTGAGGTTATCTTCATTTTGCAACAGTGTGGAATTGTTTGTTGTTTGTTTTTTTAGCCTTTTAATTTAAGATGATATTCTATCTAAAAGGCTATTAAAAACAATAGCACAACAATTTTACCTGTAAAATTGAGTGTGAACACATATTTGACAACCCAACTTTATTTATTTATAAGTTGATGTATTCTTTAATTTCCTAATCACTTTGAATTTCTTGTCGAATAGGATTTATCCTTTCTCCTCTTTTCACTTTAAATTTTGTAATCCTTTCTCTTGTTTCTACCGGCACAATAAATCATGAGAAACTCTTAAAAACAATTTCATGCTTAAGAATCTCTTTTAGAATCTGATTATGCATTCTAAGATTCTCAATCTCTATGTCCAAACCCTTATCTTTTTCAAGGGAATTTTTATATTGTTTTTGCAAAATCTTAAAATTCTTTGCTATACTTTGATAGATGCTAATTAGATTCTTAACAACAATGCTTAACTCTTTACGAGTAAATTAACTCTTTACAAGTAAGTTCAGAAAATACATCATCATCATTATCTACATCAACATCAAAATCTGAATTGGAGGATGTGGATGTCGTCAGAGTCAACATTCAGATCTTCCCATGTTTGCTATGAGACTTCTCTTCACTCTGTTTTTGAAAACATTCTTCTTGGAACATGTCATTTTCCATTTTCAATTTATTTGAGCTATATAATGTGAAACCTGACAAAAATTCATATACTTCATAAATCAAGTGATTGAGTTTATAAGAGGTTAAATTTACACAAATCGCAATTTGGCATATCACAGTTTAAATAATGATTGAAAGAAATATTCACATTTAATGTTCGATAGTGTTTTAAATGAGATTATCTAACTAAGAGAACATATGATAAAAAAAAAAACAAGTATAAAATATATGCACTTAAACTTGGAGATTAACCTTTATCATTTATCAAGTTAACAGTATTGATCCATATATATTTTTTTAAAGAAGTATAGATTTACATTTGGTCATTTTTATATATTGTCAAAAAAAAATAAAAATTGATCATTTAGATTTGATAATAGCTTTGTCCCTTATACGACACACGACTTGGCAATAATTTGTCATTTTATGGAGACTTTGGCTGTGCCACATCAATGAATCATTCTTCCCACTCTCCAATATAAGGGTTGCATAGTATCATCATGCATAAGTTTTACAAATTGTACTTCTAAACACGCTTTAGCTTGAATTCATCACGTTTTTAACTTATGAACTTTGACCAAATGTTTAACTATCGACCATATGCTATATTTTTGGTCCTTGGTACAGATGATTGATATTTAGAGAAAGAAATCCATTTGATGAATTGTTAGATAAATTCTTCAATCCAGACGAAATAGTTTGAACAATGATGGATTTGATGGTTTAATTCAGACAAATTGTTTTGAAAAGTGATTTAGATGCTTCTCTATGCTTCGTAACCTTGCACTTTACATTAATGATCCAAATATTTTGACTTTAGTTTGATAGACTTTGACCAGAGCAACAATAAACTACTTCATCCGTCTCACAATAATTGCCTTTTTATCAATTTTTTTTAAAAAAAATAATTGTCACTTTAGAATATCAATGCAACATTTATTATTATTTTTCATTATTATACCCTTATTTATTGAATTTCATTCAACTTAATTACTCCACTAACTACAATTAATAAGGGTGTTTTAGTAAATGATACTAATTTTACCATCAAAAGCAACACAATTAATCATTTTCTTAATAGTTGTGCATAAACCTTAAACGACTACTTATTAAGACGGAGAGAGTAATGATTTGTCGCTTCTCTCTAGTGTATGTCAAAGATCAGTGATTGCATATATGATTAAATAAATGTGTCTTGTTAACCGGTGTTTCCGGAGCACTGGTTAAGAAGTTAAAAGTAGAAAGAAAATATATAATTTGTATTGGAAAGTGTAATTTTTTAACTTTTAAAACATAGAATATACAATTTTCAAGAAATTATTTCCTTTTATAACTCCTTAACCAGTGCCCCGAGGGCACCGGTTAACATTTCCCTAAATAAATTATCTTGTTCACATTACTTAAGTGATATTTTTTGGTACACATTACTTAAGTGGTTTATCCAAATATTTTCACACTTAATAATGTTATCCAGAATCTTCTTAATCAAATCATATTTTTACTTATTCATTAAAACTCTCTATTAGCAAACATGATTGATTGTTCATTACTAATTTATAATAATATTTGTGATTATTGAACTAAATAATATCTAAATTATTATTCCTAAACTCTTAAGCCATGCTACCTTGAAAGAGATAATCAACGATACATCTCAGTTATCAATTTTAAATCCTGCACTTTGAGACACAAAATTAGTAGACAAATTATTTGTTTGTTTTGTTATCATCAAAACATCAACAATGAGATATCGTATTCTAATCAACTTGATTCTAACATGTAGCACCGACATAATACCAACACATGTGTTATATTAATTACTTTCAACTTTATGGTTAAGTTCACTTTTGGTCCCTAATATTTTAAAAAATGTAGTTTTGTCCCTCTATTTTTAAAAAAGTTTTTATTGATCAATTTTGCGTGAGTGTTTCATATATAGACATAAATACATAACCACATGGGAAAGTTTGAAATAAAAAAACATGTAAATGGAAAATATAATTTATAAAAGTATGAACAAAACTCTAGAAAAGAATGTATAAAATGGTGGACTAACCTTCCTTCATGCTTGTTGAACTCACTCAGAAAGGTAGGAGTAATTGATTTTAAGTAGTCTAGTCCCACATCGCAAATTTGTAAACAATATAGTGGGGATTTACCTATAAAAGTACAGCCTATGACTTACCCAACATACAGTGGGGATTCACGTTGTAGTGGGAACACAGTAAATCTGATGTCAAATGTTTGTGAAGTCCTTTTCCTAATTGATTTTTTCTGGTGTAAAATTTTTCTCCCTGTTATTTGTATGCATTTGTTGGAATGAATTCTATCCCAGATGCATTAAATAATTGAGATGAAAATTTTACCCATAAAATATGTTTGTAAACTTTTGTTTAACACATGGCTCTATTTCTAAGGACAAGAAGATAGCTTATAAGCTTGTTTGATAAAAAAAACCTCAGTTTGATAACAATATTTTTATAACGAATTTATAGTTTATTTTTTAGACGTTATTTTAAGTGGCATTTGTTTTTTAAAAATATATAATGAATAAAAAATGTCCTTTATTTTGCTAAAAAAAAAGAAGTCCTTTTATGCTAATTTACAATTATCAGCTAGTTGAACCGTTAATTTTACCAAACACTTTAATTAGCTTATCAGCTATCAGTCAACGGTCACTAGTTATTAGCTATCAATCATTCGCTATCAGCAATAAACTATAAGCTAGCAACTAACTTATCGGATATCCGTTGTTTTTACCATAGTCTACTCCTTTAAAAATAATATATTTGGGGATAGGGGTGAAAATAGGATAGACCGAGTTAGGCTTTTCAAGGCCTAAGCCTGACATGCTAATTTTTTTAAAGTCTAAGTTTGTCATAGACTTACTTTTTAGGCCTCAGTCTAGCCTTTCTGTTACGACCTGCTAGCCTGTTTAAAAGCTTATATCATATGAACATCTTTAAATAAACAATGTGATATAAGTTCAAATAGACTAGTGAATAATATATCAATTACATTATCCTTCAAATAAAAAAAGATCAATTACATTAAACTATCTTTTGATAATCAACAAGAGTTTTACGAAATTTGACTATATATTGCATCATATTTCATATCTAGTTTATAGTAATACATTTATGTATGCGAAAAATTAATGTATACTAATAAGTTTAAATTATTGAAAAAGCTAACAAGTTTATATTTTAATTTAAATTACAAAATATAATATAATAATATATAATATTATTTATATTTACTTAAATAGGTCGGCCTAATAGGCTTAAGAAACTTTTTGAATGGCTATGGTATGACCTTTTAAGCTAAATAGACTTCTAAAAAAACATAGACCTTCTCTATTTATGAAAATATTTATGAAAAAAGATTGGCCTGATCTGACCTTTTGTAGGCTAGGTCGTATGCCCTTGTAGGCCGACCTAGCCTATTCCCATCCCTATTTGGGACCCAACTTATTGGGAAGTGTTTTATTTTGGAGTTGTCACATAAATATAGTGGTATGTATATCTCTAGTCATTGAAGATTATAACTGAATGCATTTTATTAATGCCTTGCTACTCATTTTGAATTTCGAATTTTATATAGGACAATATAGACTAAAATACATCATTTAATGAATGAATTTAAAAAGTTAACTTTTAATTATCGCAATTGTTATATGATTATAAGTCCAAATATATAGTGTTAAGTAAGACACACTAAATAGACATTTTCCAGACATAATAAACGATCTAATTCCATATTTGGTATTGATGACTAGACGATTCAAGCTTGAGTTCACAACTAGATGATTTTACTTATGTGACAAGATGTTTGATACTTGGTACAATTGATTGATCTTTAAACGAAGTAATCCATTAAATGAATTATTGTAAAATGCTTCAATCTAGACGAAATAGTTTGAACAATGATCCATATGCTTTACTTCAGACGAATTGTTTTGAACAGTGATCAATTTGATTTGCTATGCTTCGTAACTATACACTTTAATGGTCCAAACAATTTGACTTTGGCTTGATGAACTTTGTCTAGAGGAACCATAGCTAATGCTTCATAGCTTCTCCTCAGTGTACGCCATAGGCGAGTTATTCTGATTTATCCATACATTTTTCACACTAATGTTTTCAAGAACCTTCTTAATTAAATCATATTTTCACTTATTCATTTAAAGCTTCTCTGTTAGTAAACATGATTGATTGTTCATTATTTTATAATAATACTTTGTGATTATTCAACTGAATAACAGTTAGATTTCCTAACTTGACTCTTAATTCTTGCTACTTTAAAATAGATAGTCATTAAGATATCTTAGTTATCAACTTTAATCCTGCACATTGAGACACACAATTAGTAGACAAATTGTCTTTTGTTTTGTTAACATCAGAACCTCAACAATGAAATATCGTATTTGATTATAATGATTAAAATGAGAAAGAAATTAGAAAAGCATGAGCACCTTGTTTGTTTTCACTTTTCAATAGTCCCACATCGTAAATCTAAAAAACACTATGGAGGATATTTACCTATAAAACTGCAGCGTATGACATGCTCAATATATTATTGTTCAATTGTTCAATATATTAAGGCTTCTGAACAATGGTGATTAAAATTGTACTATTAAACTATGTGTAAATATTTATTAAATATATATACATAGGGTGTTGTTAATTTACATCTTACTTAAAAACATTAAAGTGTAATTTAGCAAGTTACATTTATCTAAAAATTTTAAGAGGTGTGTTATTTGAACAACCATTTAAGTGACAATTTTTGTAATAACTATTAATTTACAAAGGAAAGTAGATAGTGACACGGAAACCAAAGTAATAGAGAGATAAAGAAAAAAAAAGTGAGTATGAGAGATAAAGTTGTCACATAGGTTGTCACAAAATAGTTGTCAAAATATCATTTCTCAATTTTTAAAGTGTAAGTTAGTATTATATTATTTACACTTATTTTTATAAGTTTTATCCAATCGTTTATTTACATCCACTTTCATCATTCTAAGATGATCCATAGCAAACAAATAACCTTAGTATATGTTTATGTTTTTGCTGTGAGTACTTGGATTTTTTGTATGTTTATTTTAAGGAATTCCTTTACGTATATTACGATTGGAATACTTGAGGTCTTTTTATTAACTCTAGTTATAATTTTATGTTTTTGCTGTAAAAAAAAGTTTTCGTAAAAAGTTTAATTTTTTCTTCTTTCAGAAAGCAAGTACATGTTTAATTTTTTATTAGAAATAATAGTGATGTTCTTGTTAACAAAAATAAAAAAGTTGTTGTTAGGATGGAACAACAAACAAATGTGATATTTACAAACATTAAGGAAACATGTTTCTAATAATTTGTTTTAAAAAATAAAACAAAATTTAATTTACAAATTTATCCCTTGCTTAAAACATGTTTTAAATAGATAATTAGTTTTTTGTTCAATTTCAAGTGTATAATTTGCTAATTTATACATTAATGTTTTTAGGTGAGTGTAAATTAACAACCTTTTATATATATATATATATATATATATATATATATATATATATATATATATATATATATATATTTTGAACAAGTCAAAATGAGATATATTAACGAAAAATTCCGCTTCCTAGCACAAAGAGTGCGAAAAGAAGCAGAAAAATATTACAACAACCAATCCTTATAAGTCAAAATAAGGGTAAACAACGGTCAGTCAATCCCCAAACAAACAAGGGGTTGCTGCCACCACATATGATAAACAAAAGGAAAGCATACATTTTTAGCTTTCAACCAGGTAAGTGAAGTGATTTTTACCTTTTTTCATAAGCTGCATAACCAATTTAACTTTATTAGAGAACAACCGTTGGTTCCGTTCACTCCAAAGAACCAAAATACAACAGAGGCAAATCATGTTGGGGAGGAGTGTACCCTCCTGAAGAAAATATGAATTGATGAAAATGATTCATAACATGTTGGGGATCCATAGAATATACTTCAAGCCAATTCTTCACGTGTTGTCAAAGAGAACCAAAAGTTGGACAATGAATTATGAGATGTGTTGCTGATTCATTTTGACCACACCCTAAAACACACAATTGAGAGTCAAGGGGAATAACTCCACGATGCCCTAAGTTATCCTTTGTGGGCCACCTATTGCGGAATAGACGCCACCCACAAATAGAAACCTTTAAAGGAACACTTTTATGCCACACCGCTTCCGAAATGTCATCATGGTCATGCATCTCCTGCCTCATGAGCATTTGATACACACCACATATTGTGTAGCCATCTCCTGCATTCGAACGCCAAAGCCAAACATCCAGTCTAGAATCCTGTAAAGATGCATTAGAGAGTCAAAGCTTAACTTCTCCCACTAACTCCTCCTCCCAGACCATCAACCTACGGCTCCACCCCCCAAGTCTCCCCTTCGTCACCCCAACCCAAAGAATACATCTCACCCACCGTCATGTCCTTATGAATGGACAAATCATACAAGTGTCTAAATCTCTCCCTCATCGTAACTGACCAAACCCAACAATCCGACCAAAAAAACTTGTTAAAACCATTACCTACGCACTTCATAATGCTCGCTTCAAACTAACTCCCACCCTCAACACCTACACACTCTTGAATTTACACAACAGTGATTAACTCTTCACAAAAAGTTTAAAAAATACATCATCATCATCTACATCAACATAAAAATACCTGACACATGTGTTACATTAATTACTTTCAATTTTCAAACTATGGTAAAATCCACTTTTGGTCCCTCAATATTTTTTGATCCATTTTGTGAGTATTTCATATATATATATATATATGAGATTTGCTAGAACACACTCACTAATTTTTATGTGGGAGTGTTTTAGCAAGCTACACCTTAGGGTGTATTTAACTACTTTTTAGTTATAATTTGCTAAAACACATATTTTAAAAATGGGTGTATTCTAGCAAATGCCTATAGGAGTTGCTAACATACACCCACTTATTTTTTTAGAATGAGTGTTTTAGCAACACCCACCTTAAGGTGTATTTAACAACTTTTTAGTTATATCTTTGCTAAAATACACCTTAATAAAAACTAGTGGGTGTATCCTAACAAACCTATATATATATATATATATATATATATATATATATATATACACACATAACCAAATGGGAAAGTTTGAAGCTTGGAATCAAAAACATGTAAATGGAAAATATAGATTTATAAAAGTATGAACAAAAACTCTAGAAAAGAATGTATAAAATGGTGGACTAACCTTCCTTTATGCTTGTGGTTTGAATATTGGACCCACTCGCTAATGTCTTAGCGAGCTCTTCAATGAAGAGATGAAAGTTGCATGGTAGGTGAAGAAAATAAATAGTGAAAATGCAACTTATTATAATGTAAAACATGAACATTAGCCTAGGTTTTATCTAATGTTGTAAAGAATATAGAGGGGATTTACCTATAAAAGTAAAACCTATGGCTTACCCAACATATAGAGGGGATTCACGTTGCAGTGGGAACACAGTAAAAATGATGTCAATTGTTGAAATTGTGAAGTCTTTTCCTAATAGATTTTGAAAATTGTTGTTCAAACATTTGATAGGGCTGAAAAACACAAGTAAATTACTCAAATGTCCTTCGACAGTTAAATGTCGAATTTTATTGGAACCGGCTGCAGTTAACTGCCGAGGAAAACCTCAGCAGTTAACTGCTGCCGGTTTCCTTTTTCCTCGGCACTTAACTACCGATGATTCCTGAAGCCATAAAATGGCAGAACCAGTTTAGGCAGAACTTGTTACATGTGATTTTACACATTGTAAACACATTGTTTCAATGCCAAATCATGAAGTTAATAAGCGAAAAATTACTAACATAATTGAAATTGAAAATATGATACGAAAACGAACAATTGTCATAGAAATATGTCATCGAAATACAAACGAAGTAACAAATGTCATGAAAATACAATGGAACGAACAAATGTCATGAAAATATACACCAAGTCCTAAAAATCTATCCTAAACAGAAAATACTACTACTCCTGGTCCTGCTGATGCTGGTGTTGCCTCCTCCTCGGCCTCTGGCCCCACCTCCTGGTCATGATCGGCGCGATCTGCTCCCTAACATTTTGCAAGGCCGCATACAATTGCTGAGGGGTCATGCTCTTCACCTCCTGATCCAAATGCTCATCAGCATAGGCAACATCGCCACTAACCATGTCATAGGTATCAGGCGAGCCTCTCGCCTCGTACCGCTCCCACTGCTCTGCAATGATCTGCTCTTCATTTGCTGGCATCGGAAGATCTCCTGAAAGAGGTGGCAAAATCTGAGGGTGAGACACCTTAGTGTACCATAACCACATGCCCTCCCTCCTACGCCATGTCTGCTCTCCTGTCGGCTCACCCCAATCGGGCTCCTTAAGCGTGTGAGTGCGGAAGTCAACGAATGCCTGCACAATCTGAGGCGGTGACAGCTTTACAACATCCGTCGGATGTCTAGGGACCCTCTGGACGTATCCCTACTGCCACAAAACCCTCTCGGGCAAGTGACGGCACACCCTACGAACACCACACATAATCCAGCCTGAATACCAGAAAACCTCCTCAAAACCCTGCATCTCCCTGTGCTCTTCGTACAGCCTCCAACATACCTCATCAAACTGAATACGATCAAGCAATGAGCGATAAGTCACCCCCTCTCCATGACCCTTATGTAACTTCCACCTCGCCGCAACCAGATAGTTTTCAATGTAGTCAGTATTTGGATCAACACTGTAAAACTTAGGAAAATGCGCCAAAAACCATGCCTGCATAAACCAAACAAATCACATTTATAAATTATTACGCACGAAAAATAACAAAAAAATAAAAGTTAAGGTTTACATTTATAAGTTTCTTACAATGAGCAGTGTCATGCTTCCCCCAAGAGCTCTGTCTCCAGGAAAACAGGCCTCAGCTAACTCGTCGTATAGGTATGCCAGTATCATCCCTCCCCATGAATAATTACGCATCCTCGCGTAGCCGTCCTCCATGGTTGTCAGATAGACCAACTCGATGCGTTTGTTGCTTCTATCACCAAACAACAAGCATCATACAAGATATTGAAGATAACACCTCACACAAAATTTCCTAACCCTCTCCAGCTCCTCCATCTCCTCTGGATCCTTTGTATCCGCCAATCTATTAGCCCTATCAAGGTACCTCGTATATGACTTCCTCATCTTCGGATAACTAATGTACCCACCATACTCTATACCGCAAATTTTCTCTGCTTCCGTCTGCGACACACCTAAGTGCCTCACCAGTAGTGCCGCTACCTCATGCTCAACATCTTCTTCCCATGGCTCAACATCTGCCCTTCAATCAGAAGATGCGTAAGACACGCGACATCATCAAAAGTCACAGTCACCTCCCCCAAGGGCATGTGAAAAGTGCTGATCTCGGGATGTCACCTCTCGCATAATGTCATCAGCAAAGCATGAGGCACAGTGGCGTAGCCCAGATAAACCAAATCATGTAATCCACTCTCCCTAAATGGACCCTAAAACCAATTTTGATTCTCGTTTGGACGTCCGAAACTCAAAATCTTATGCCCATGATTAATCGCTTTTACAACACATACCTTACGAACCTGAAATAATAGAAAAATAAACATAGTTTAAACAATGTAAACATCTAACTAAACAAAATAAAACTTAACACATGTAAAAATAAAAATCACAAATTTAAATTGCTGCACGTATTTTTAACCTAAGACATAACACATGTAAAACTTAAAAAAACACATAACAAATACAATTTAAATCATAATTAAACATAAAGAAAATAATAAAAGTTGAAATAAAGAAAATATAAAGAAAATAATTAAACAAACACATATATAAAGAAAATAATTAAACATAAATAAAAAAAATTAAAAAAAATAACACTTACGTTATCTGAATTATACCAAAGTGGCAATGCCACATCCTTGGTATAAGAGTGCAGCAGAGATATATTTTCCATCCGCCAGAAAAGGGAGGCTCCAAAGGTAATACCGTTGGGGCAGCCGCTGCTTCAATGTCATCCTCGTCTGGTATATGCTGCTGCTCTGGTATATGATCCTGGTCATGCCCACCATCAGTCACATCGTGGTGTACCTGAGTCTGATAATTCAAGTACTCCACCTCCTGGGTCGGGTCAACCACCTGTGACTGTTCAAGCTGTGTAGCCTGAGAAGTCCCTGAACCATCTGACCTCCCTTTACCTCTTCCCCTCTTTGGGATGTGCCCGCTTTGCCTCTATTTCCGGTGGCTTTGTGTCATAGCACGCCTACCACCAATCATCTTAGATGGATCAATGGGCTGCCCCTAATCAGACATGTCTACAAAAAAAATTAAAAAATTAACATCATTTTCATAACCTAATCAAACACATTAAACCTAAACTAAACATAAACCTTCACATTTCAATATAATCATTCGCATTTCAATATAACCTTCACATTTCAATATAAACATAAACATTCAATATAATCATTATAATCATCATTTCAACATAAACATAAACATTCACATTTCAATAAACATAAACAGAACTAAACCTAAAACCATTCAATATAATCATCATTTCAATATAATTTGTGTGCATCATTTCCATCATAATCTAAACATCATTCAATATAATTCTCATAACCTAAACTAACTAAATAATCAATAAAATTGTTATTGAGGCATTTTATCAAACAGTTTGCGTGCAAAGTATCAAACATACTCAAAATGTGTTCTTTTGCCACCATTCAAAACCATATTATACTCTAACATCATACAAACATCAATTACAACAACTACATTCATCTATAACATCTTAACAACACATGCAATCATCAAATTGTCAATTTCAAAATCAACCCTAACCACATGCAAATTACTCTAATTTTTTTAAAAATTAAACCTAAACAAACTAACATTATGATCAAAATGATTGATGCAACTTACTTGTGATAATGTGTGGTTGATTTGCTTGCAATTCGCGAAAATGGCTTTGGTGAAAATTGGAGAGAATTTGAGAAGTTTAGACAAGTTTTGCAACTGATATGTTTGTGTTTCTGCTTTTGTTTATGTTCAGCACGCATTGGCAGTTAACTGCCGAGGTTTTCCTCGGTAGTTAACTGTAGCCGGTTCCAAAAAAATTCAGCAGTTAACTGCCGAGGGCATTTGAGTAATTTACTTGTGTTTTTCAGCCCTATCAAATGTGTGAACATCAATTTTCATTGATTTTTGCAAGTGTAAATTTTTTCTCTCTGTTCTTTAATGTCATCTGCCGGAAGGAATTCTA
>Ga0315914_1009504_pt1 | contig 12465 bp, 5 predicted proteins | sample MpolenodulesMG_FD_203920 | JGI IMG/M metagenome (GOLD analysis project Ga0315914, IMG submission 203920) | Medicago polymorpha root nodule microbial communities from Los Angeles, California, United States - elongated nodules | ecosystem: Host-associated > Plants > Roots > Nodule | place: USA... | reverse complement strand
GGGATGAGTGATCTTGGCCTCATGCGAGGTAGAGTATAACGTCGTCGATTGTCCCAATGTTCGCTCTCTTGTGGAAAGCGAAAACCATTTGATGCGTACCACGTCTTGAACCGTTTGTCCAACATATGGAATTGCTGCATGTCTTTTGGGGCCCCTGGTATTTCTTGTGGCAAGCCAAATTGGAGCTTGACCCTATCAGTTGGATGCCATTCAACCTTGTCAAATCATATAAGGTAAGTTGTTGCAGTCCAATCCCAATAGTCATCAGGCACATTGTGTGAAACTTTCTTGTATGATCTCCATTTAAACTAGCACAAACAAAAGAGAAGATTTAGTGTACGGTTAACAAACAAAAGAGAAGATAAATGAATAATTCAAAAATCAAGGGTATATTACAAGATGTTCAAGTATGTCATCAAACTGTTTTCTGTAAGATATAGTGTCGTGGCTTGGATTCTCGCAGTATCTTGAACCAACTCCTATCCATCTAACAAATGATATTAAAAAATTAGTAACTAATTTACCAAATAATAATATTAACAAGAAGTGAGAATATGTGAGGGAATTAATAAAAAAAATGTAGTGACCATGCTTACTTTAATCCTAGCGGCCACTCGAGTGGTTTGTCATTTCTCGGAGCGATATGACTCAACTGACAATATCCCCAAACTTGTAAGAGAAAATGACATCCAGCAAGAGCTTTTATGTTTGGGTGTGACGCCTCACACAAGCCACGATAAAGGTAAAGCAAAACTGCCGATCTCCAACTATATTTTCTTGTTTCATTAAAATCCCTTAACAAATACAATCAAGAGTTGTGCACAAAGTAGGATAGAAAGAGAAAAAAAAATCATCAATTTATTATGTAAAAAATTAATGAATTGTCTATTAAATCTGACAAAAACTATGCTAAATAAAATATAATTTAAGATTCCTTTAAAAGAAATATAATTTAAGATAAAATTTAAAGAAGAAGAAAACACAGAAACGAAAAATTAGTTAAAATTAAGGAGTAAACTCACGTGAGTCTCCTTATGCGTTTTTATATGGTTTTTGGCTTAAAAAAAATACATTTTTTATGATAGTAACAACCTTTGAGAAAATTAAAGTTAAAACTTATTTATATTTCCTTAAAATAATTCTTAGAATTTAAATAAGGATAAAACTTATGTGTATTTTCTTAAAAGTTTCAATGTCCTTCTTCAGATATTTATAAATATCTATGATTTCTCAAATCCACAATTCTCAAAAGTTTTTATAACCACCAAAAGTGAATTTAATATGAATAATAATACAAAAATCATGTAGGGAAATGCATATAAGTTTTGTCTTTAAAACAAAGGATTTGTTTTGAATGACAAATGATAGCAATTGGTTGTTAAAAAAACAAAAAAAAAATTATAAATAAAAACATCAAATGAATATAATCTATACTATATATAAAGAAAATAACATGTTTTTGACTCTTTTGTACTGACTTTTTCTCTTTTCAAAATTACCCTCAACCTTCAATACAAATATCACATATAACAAATAGATAAGAGTAAATTCAAATATTAAAATAAAAGTGCAACAAACACATATGAGTATATACATGTCCAACTTTTTATTTATTTATCATTTACAAAGTGTAACAACTAGATGAGTATATCTATACTTACTTTTTCATTATCTCAATTATACCCGTAAACAAATTTTTCTATAATAAAGATTGTTGTTGATGTCATTTAAAAAAGAAATTTAGATTTTTTTTTTTTGTTATATTGTTTTTTTTTGTTATATTGTTGGTGTCAATGAAATAGATAATCATGATTACTTTGGTTTGTTATAATTTAAAAGGAACAACCATTTATATTTTTAGTTTTAATCAAAATTTCATAAACATCTTTCATAATATTCAAACATTAGCGAAATAAAAAGAGCAGAAAAACAGACACGCGAGTGCTCATCTTTTCACTGGTAGTAATAATAAACTCACCCCTAAAAAACAAAAGTAATAATAGACTTATGAACAAAAACAATAATCATAATAGTAGCAGTAATCAAGATTTAAAAAAAAATTATAGTCATGATATTCACAGATAAAATCCACCATCAACACAAAGTAGATAACTTAATGGAAACGCAGATAAAGTAAATTGATATTACGCTAATGTATATAAATTACAAACAGTAGTTTTTATGAAACTTTGATTAAAATTAAAGGTATATATAATATATATTTTGCTCTTTCACGTTGTAATAAACTATACTTATCTTTTCAATGATACAAACAATATAACAAATATAATATCATTCAAAAAAAAAGTATATTAATCCCTCCATTCCTTTTTAAGTGTCTTTTTAGAAAATTAACACAAAAATAGCGATGTGTATTTTTGTACATTTTCTTCCTATTATACCCTCATTTTAATCCACCAATAAATTCCTATTTCACACACTTTATCTTTCTAATAAATTTAATATGTTATGTTTCTCCCGTAACAAACAATTATTATCTTTTTCTCCAACAAATTCCTATTTTTTTGTGCGCTCTCTTTCATAACAAACAATTGTCAATTTTCTAAATATTGTGCACATCTGTTTAATTATTGTAAGTCAATATAAAAATTATTTCAACTTCACATTTATCAAAAGTTAAGAAAAATTAACTTTCTTCCAACTCATTTAATTAAAGTTAAGGCTTCAACTAATGCTAGAGTCACACTTGAAATTTTTAACAATTGTTACTCATCTTATTTATAGAATTTTAACTCTTCTTGAAATCATTGTTTGAAACAAAATTTTGTTTAAATTTGAAGATAACAAGAAACAAATTTTGTTTTAAAAAAGCAAACAAACTTTTTTTTAAAAATGCGAACTTTAATTTTCCAAATAGATAGCATTAATTAGTTTTACTGAAAAAGATAAAAGTAATTGACAAAGGGTATAATTGACAAATCGTACCCTTAAAATACCAAAAAGACAATTAAATAGGAACAAAAAATTCACTCTAAAAAGACATTTAAAAAGGAACAGAGGGAGTATAAATTCTTATGTTTTTTAATCACACCAGCAAAATAGCATTTTTATGATTAAATTTGTTTAAGGGTATAGTTGAAAGGAGAAAAAATCAACCCAAAATGGTTTACTTTATTTATATATAGTATAGATATAGATACAATTCTAATTATACGATGCGAACACAAATTTTACTTATTCCAATTATATAATATGAAATGTCTCAATTTGTAATGTTAAGTTTGTTTTTAGATTCTATGTTCCGAAAGATTTTTAAATAGGAATTAAAGTAATTTAATGACAAAACATATTGATTTCCGAGTTGATATAGGTTTTAGATTATATTTTCTGAAATTGTATAAAACGTTTCAGAAAATATAATCCAAACATGGATAAAATAAGAATTTTGGAGAGCGTGCGACAACTATATATGATTCAAGAAGTACATAGGTTGCAAAAAGAAATTTTTTATAAGCTTTGTTGGAAGTCTAGTGAGGCCCAAAACAAACAAACAAATTGAATTTATTTGGGCTTATACCAATCAACTTGAAATAACCCCAAGAACATTTCTCTTTAGGCCCCCTAATATCTCTAAGACACCCTAAGTATACATATGCTAGATAACTACGTGTACTTAGGGGTATTATAGATATCAGGGGTTTAAAGAGAAAGACCCTAACTCAAAACTATGTCAATGAATATATAAATACATAACAATCTATTTTACACGTTTTCCGATTTCGCCTTGCATTGGTGGCTTCTATGCTTCCTCACCATCTACTTGATTTCATGATGTGTGTATATAAGAATTTATACGAGTAAATTTAGTATGAAAAACATTAAATGGTATTGTTATTTATGCCTACAGAAGGTTATTTACATTATTACTGTACTTTATTACGGACTCTCGTCATCTTGTGTATTTGATCTTTCTTAATAATATTCTTCATTTGTATTCTCGTAAGTACTTGTCTACAAGTACACTCTATATATAAGCTCTATAAGAAATGTCTTTTAATTCATTCTATCTTTAACTACCGAATTAGAATCTTTAACTGCCTCACCTCACGTTCTCACGGTCGCATAATCCTCATACATGATATTTCAATAATGGATTCTTAATTCCAAATTGATAGAATGTTCACAAATTGGGGCTGAAAAAAGTCGATCCCATCACACCAATAATTAGAATACTCTTAAGTCAATTCTCTCACCACCTTCATCCCGACATCCATCAATGGTCGCACAATAGTTCTGGACATTCCATTAACATGCTTGTACAACACATTTTCCAATTTGTACAACACCTCGACCACAAGAATACCACAAACGAACCAACTCACACATAAATCGAGCACTCTGCATATAAAGGTGGATGGGAGAATGTTTGGATATGGTGTCGTGGGAATGAGAATGTTTGTTTAATTTTTATTTATTTTTTGGTTTATTGTGAAGGAAACAAAAATAAAGAAGAAAGTTGGGAATGAATGGATTTTTTATCAAAATTTTAGTTGCCACGTCATTTTTCGCTTTCTTGCCACACATGATTCGTAAAATTTAGCATTTTCTTTATTTTAAATATACTTTGATTCAATCTTTTCTTTTTAAACGAATATTTTTAGGGTTTTCTAAATACCCCTAAAGTCAACACGGGTCAACTAGATTTTATTTTCAAAAGAAAATGATAGCGTTTGTTTTAGGAAAAAAAATAAAATAATAGTGTTATTTTAAGTAAGAAAATAGTAGTGTTATTGTGGTCGTACTTGCCTTTTGAATATTTTATTTTGAGTCAAAACAAATATCTATACTATATATAAAGAGAATAAATGGTTTTTGACTGCATTTTTCATTTTCAATTATACCTTTAAACATATTCGAATATATGAATGTTATAATTTTGTCATTTAAAAATATAATAATTTATGTTATATTTTCTATATTGTTAATGACATTGAAAAAGATAAGTATTGTTTGTTACAAATGAAAATGAAAAATATCTAACTTTTAATATAAGAATTTATGTTATATTTTCTATTTTGTTAATGACATCGAAAAAGATAAGTATTGTTTGTTACAAAATGAAAATGAAAAATATCTATACTAATATAAAAATTTCATAAAAAATATATTGTTCGCAATTTATGCGCATTGGAGCAATAAAAAGATAGGACAGACCGACATGGAGTGCCCGTCTGAACCGCTAGTATAACATAATGTAAATATCTTCATCAAATATTATTAATATACAATTGTATTAAATAAACTATCATTATCTACATAAAATACAAACAAAAAAAAAAGACCATATGTTATAAAAGTTATCAATAATATTAGTGCTTGTGTTTTATGCATAATATTTATTGAAATTCATATAACTCAGCAGTAACAAAAGAAAAACAATTGCTGATATTGTATTCTGTATTTTTTTTTTTGTGCTGATATAGCTCATAATTTGTTAAACAAACTATTAATATCTACACAAAATATAAAATAAATAAATCATAGCTATCTAAGTTGGGAAAATTTTCAAGAGCATGTGTCTAGAATGAAAATGACGAGCACATATATAATTGATTAACACAAATAATTTCATAAAAAATCATCTAAAACTTATCTAACAATTTTTTTTTAAGGAAAATGAATGAATTATCTATTAAATTTGACAAAAGCTATGCTAAAGTAAATATAATTTAAAATGAAATTTTTTTTAAAGGAGAAAACTGAGAAACAAATAAAGTTAGAATTAAGGACAAAAGTTTAGGTGAATTATCTTGTGTTTTCATATGATTCTTACTTCTTAGCTAAAAATACATTTTTTTATGACTATAACAAACTCTGAGAAAATTGTGCATTTATTAAAATTATGAGTAGTTTAGTCTGAAACCATGCGAAAAGCACCTGTACAAATGCACCTAAGTTTTTTCGTAGAATTAAAATAAGGATAAATCTTATGTGTATTTTCTTAACTGTTTTTCGTGTGATTTTTTACATAAAATACTATAACAACCTGTGATTTATCAAATCCACAATTTTTTCAAACTTTTTATGACCACAAAAAGTCAATTTTATGTGAAGAACCAAAACATGTAAGGAAATGCACCTAAGTTTTGTCCTTAAAATAAATAAAAAAAATTATAATGACAAATGTTAGCAATTAGTAATTAAAATAACAAAAAATATATAAATAAAAAATGTGAAATGAATATAATAGTAATAATACTTATGAAAATAAACAATAATACTTTTTTTTAGGGAAAATAAACAATAATACTAGTAGTATCATTAATTAAGGATGGCAAAAAGTGGATATCTTTGTTTTTTAGGGGGGAAAATAGATAATTTAGGGAGCACACAAAGATAAAATAAATTGATGTTTTAAGTATCCTAAATTAACGAATGCAAACGCAAATGTAATGGTATACTTACAAGCAATTTAAATGATGCTTTGTTATATGAGATATATAACAAAGTTAACCAAATGACAAAGTTAACCAACATTTCATATGAGATATATATAGAGAATAAGAGAATGACTTTGTTGCATGAGAATGAATAAAAATCATCATATTAAAAGAAATGATTGAGATTAAAACATCACACTTAAGTGAATCATGTATCATTGTCACGTGTCACTCTCATTCCCATTCAACTTTCTCCATTTCCATTGAACTTTCTCTATCACCCACAATCAGCTACTGGATCCTCTTGCATGGAACAAAAACACAGAGCGCAGTCAACAAGAATTAAAATTATGACAAAGTGTGAGATGCATTGTTTTATAGAGAAATGATATTTATACAACTATTTTGAAACAATTTTTGAACGACTTTCTTTCTCATATTCACATTATGTTCTTACTCTCTCTTCATTTTTCTCTCTCAATTATTTTTTATCAATAAAAAGATATAAAAAAAAAAGTTGTCACAAAAATTATCATCAAATGGTTATACAAATATTATTACTCTTCTTTATAATTAGTTTTGTTTTACACCTATTAGAATATTCAAGTACATATCCATGATTTCTCAAAGTTGGAATATATAATGCAGTTAACTATTACGAAGTTTGGGTATTTGGGTATATCCGAAGATGGATTTTATCTTACTCACACCGATTTAATTAGGATAGCCGAACAAATTAAAAAGTGGTTAATTTAAGATTGATTTGAAAATAAAAATTATTAGAAGTGTATAACTTTGATTTTCCTCTTTCTTTCAAAAAAAAAACTTTGATTTTCGCCTTTAATTAAAACGTTGTTTGATAGTTTCTCGTAAAATTCCACATCATTGATGAGTATGTGAAATTTGATCTCATTTAGATTTGATCTAATTTGCACCTTTTTCAGAAACACCAAAAATATGGATAGTAATGTCGATATTTTAAAAATAATCACGAGTTTTCAAAATTTTATTATATTGATTATCGACTTTCACATCGGTACATAAAAATTTACATCCATAGATATAAACAAAGTAACGTGTGTGCTGCAACTATTTAACGAATTTTTTAATATAAAAAAAAAACATTTAATAGAAACTTACATTAATGCTGATGGTTTTCATTTGATATTTTTTTTAGGTACATATGTCAAGTGATGTGCCATAAATAAATAAACAAAATGTGTTGCAAAAGTTTATCTCAACTTTTTCATTTAGGACTCTAATGTTACAATCCTTTACAAATACACTGGTATACATTCGTTGAGCCTACTACTTATCATTTGATCCCGGTACATAACATTAATTGTGCAATGAAACCAACCACATGGCAAATTACACAGTACAAATGAACATAATCTCAATTTAATTTCATACAAAGCAATCTAATCATCTCTAATTATCGTTTTCATAAGAAATAAGAAACCATTCAAAACTGCCATACTGGTCAGTGGATCATCAATATGTAGTGCTTGGTGAAAGCACATGCTCTGGTGATTAGAATTTGTGTTAACTTCTAAGATTCGCCTTTTCTTTTTTTTCCCTCTCCGTGTCTTGACCGCCTAGGTGCCTCATCTTCACTTTCACTATCGTCATTCCGATCATCCTGCTGTGACTTGTTGTATCCTTGCTGATACTGCATGTCATCATCAGGACCCCCACTTTGACTGAGCATGTCTTGACTCTTACCCTGCTCTGGTCCTGAACCATACCTATCATTCCGATCACTTGGTCTTTGATCTCTTTTGCCAGTGCGGTTTATATTTTGTGGTGGAGGTGGAGGTGGTGGAAACATCGGAGGCATATTGACTGGCCTGCCACCTCTTGGTGCGTTTGGACCTGGAACCCCCATTCCCCCCATAAAAGGACCACGTCCAGGATTCATCATCATCCCAAATCCACCACCGGGAAACATCCCAGGGTTTGAGGGTCGACCTCGGAACATCATGCCAGCTGGGGGACCCCCAAAATCACCACCGAACCTAGGAGCATATGGACCAAAACCTCGGGGACCCATGCCAAAAAGATCTGGCATACCAAAACCATCGGGTCCACCAGGTCCGTAGGATAATCCATCGCCCATCATAGGATTAAAATTTTGCATTCCATGGATCGGTCTTGCTCCACGCCCAAGATGCATGTGAGGGGGCCACATCATACCTCCTCTGCCCCTACCTCTTCCTTGAACAGCTGGCCCTACAGCTTGACCAAAGCTCTCCTCCTCTTCATCACTTTCTTCCTCTTCCTCTTCTTCATTGTCTTCAAATGGGACAATATCTGGATTTTCTCCTCCATTATCTGGATTCACTCCCTTTGCTTTCTCTTCTTCTCGTTTAGACTCTGCTGCAATTGAGATAGCCTGTAAACATGAGAGAGAAAACAGATTAGTCCAATACTTAAAACATTACAGGGCAATGAATTTATGTGTCCCAAATGCATTCATTAAAATATGCAACTCTTAACAAATAATGGACACACTTGGCATGAAACCAAATATTAACTGTTCAGTTGAGCTTGTTTAAACACAAATAATCCGTGAAACGTCGAACAAAAGATACTCCAAAAAATATATTATACATGTCGTGAGGAACACTAAAAGAAATTGAATGCTCTACATTGGAGTTGTAAAAATATATGTTTGTACAAGATATCTATATTAGTTTCTATTCACCAAAAAATATTGATGATGACTTAGGAGAACATACCATAAGTTCACTATCTGGCTCAGTATATAGCAAGGATGCCAACTGCTCACCGATAGAGGGTTCCAGCTCCTGACAATCTCTACTTATCTGCAATTACGTAACCAACAGAATATTTAGTAATTACTAATTGTCATGAACTTACTTTCCGAAAAAAATTGCAGAATCTGATACCATGTTAAACAGTTTGTCTTTCGGATTGAGCAAACCTTTTCTGTGTTTATTTTGTTTTCACCTTCAATTGCAAAACTGTTACATGTGTTTCACTTTGGTTCTTGTTTTCAAAGACTTGTACTAGTAACGGTGAAAATAGAAGTGTACATTGTTTCTGACAAATTATTGAATGCAGGAAACAGTTTAACAAATAAAAATGAAAAGAAAAAATGTTTTTCCCAGACCAATCAGGCCCTTAAGTTGTTAGGTAAGGGCTAAAATGATTTCATATCTAACTGTAATCATAATCCAATATGATGACCAGAGGTATCACACAAGTCAGACAAAAAATTGGATGCACAATTTGGCTCATAAACAAACAGGAATGTGATGAACAACAAATAGATTTAAACTACAAATATATGAGTACGTGTGGCTTGTTCAGTTAAAAAAATTCGAAATTACAGTGTCTTTTTTTTTTGTAAGAATGAATAGGGGATAAAAGAGTCTGTTAATAGGACCCCTTCTATATTCTCATTTGATACAATCCATGAAATATAATAAAATAAGGAAACTATAATGAGAGATAATCTAAGGTACTAAAAAATACCCCATGACTACTGCAAGATACTTTTCATTTCTAACAAAAGTATATCTCACTTTTTCTAACAGGGCGTGCAACATCTATAATCCATGAAACTTCAGAAAGTATATCTTAAAAACCCTTATGCAGCATTAAAATTAAGGACCTTTCAAAAATGGCTTATTATTGATCTTATCCTGAAGATTAATACCACACTTTCTGTAATATGGCACCATAAAAGATTTATTCTGAAGATTAATACCTACATATAGGTTCCACAATCATCATGCATCCACTGTTAAGTTAGAAATCAACACTATATGTCCCAACATTAGAAAGTCGGTTGATTTCGCTGACTGACAGCTATGACAAGATCTATATCAACTCTCATTTGTTAAATAACAACCAGGTAATATTGAACACTATCAATGGTCACGAGGGACAAAAGACCACCCATGTTTATATGTTATGTTTTAGTAGATTAGGATTTTCTACTTTGTGGGTGATGTAAAAAGCTACCCGAAATAACCAAGCAGTAAGTCACAGATAGAACATTACAAAGAAAGTCGGGTAAAATTCAAAGTGCAGCTATAGGGAAAGGAGGATTCAACAACAATTTTATAAGGATCACATCAACATCCAGATGAATTCAATCCTTTCTATATTCAACATGGAAGGGACGTCAAGTAACAATCTTCGTGTATAAGAACCACCAACAGCAAGAAAAAAATGGTGCAGCGAGAGTAAAACAAGAATGCAAGAAAACAGCTTTTATGAAGGGTAAAAAAATGGATAATAGAATTGGAAAAGATAATACCTTCACCGGTAAGTTCTCATTGTATGGATTTCTCAAATGGCGAGTTTTGTGGAATGATAGTTCACATAACTGCAAATAAGAAATACAATTAGACAGATTATTATGTAAAAAAGTATCCACACGTCATTATGCAGTTCCCAATCCTGGTTCATGGAGAAATTTCTCCCTGTTACAATACTAAGACACAAAAGCATTAATAAAGCCACCTTAAGCGAACAATATAAAAAATAACTTATTGCTTAGACGTTTGGGTTTGTTGAAATATTAGGAAAAATAATTTTTCCTGTTGCAATCCAATAAGAGAGCATACAAAAACTGAATCCCTCGAAATTTACAACACGAAGCTTTTTTTTTCTTCTTTTTGGATGAAAACAAAACCCTTATTTCTCAACAGAGCTAATTCACTGGGTGCGATCATTAAGTCAGTAATTCTGGTGACTATTAGATAATCATAAGAGGCTCCTACTTGACAACTTTATGTAAAGAATGGAAGTGCAAAACTCCCATTGAGGTCATGTTTTATGTTTGGGTGCAAGTGGTTAATGCACACTTCAGTTAACGTCAAATTGTTCGGGTAGCGTAGCACCCAAGTTTGATCCCTGGCTGAAACAATCTTGGATCAAACTTTACTAACTTCTCGGCCAAACTCCAAATTGTCAAGGTCCCTAGGAACCATAGGGTTAAGGCAAAAAATCCAAATTACATGTTGCGCATTTGAACGAAGCTACCACAGAGCTCTATCTCCTGATACATTCTATATTTAAGTTTAGTTCAAGCTCAATGTCACACATATGTGGTTCGTGAACATTATATTTCTCCTTTCACCTTTGAGAGTAATTTCCATGTCTCATATATATTGGAAAGATTAATGAAGCTAAAACTCTATGGCATTGCCTGCGTGTAAGTTAACACAATTCACAGGTGTATTAAGTTGGAGAGAACCGTGTGTTTATGGTGACAAAATTCTATTTTGATAGTAGAAATTATAGAGCCACAGAATTTTGTTTTCAGTCCTTGAATTCAGGTGCAACAAATACGACATCCACTACTTCACCACAACTATCAACTCTTGCACCACAAAAACATATAGAAAAGTCATCAAAAGCCTCTCTAAATTATATGGTCACCATAAAAGACAAAGGTGCCCCTTTAAATATTATATTGCGACCAAAATGAAAAAGGTATCTAATTTAAAAATTTCTGAAGCATAGCAATTGGTAATTTTCACTTTCGTTTTGCTACAGTCTTATTAAGTATGCTTCCAGTTTGTTCAATTTCAACTTAGGATTATTGCTATCACTCAGATAAATTGAGTAGGGTAGATGATGAAAGAGTTTTTGTACCTTCAACCACTTAACAGAGAAATTACGTCCATAATGTGCCGTTCCATGAGCATATTTCCAGTTTCCACCAGCAACAGAACCACCAATTCTGGATGTCATCTTTGCACAACCCTGCAAAAATATAGAACGGTTTACGTCCAGTGGCTTTGCGAAAGCCAAACAAAAGTCTCCCAATGTATTTCTTCTCATGCAGAATAAAACATTGGGTTTATATATCATTCACACAGCAAAACGAAAGAAGCAAAACCAATTACATCCAACCACCCCCCTGCCCCCCCAATGGGTGGATCCAATATAAGTTTAAGTGTGGCTACAGCCACATCAATAATAATTCAAATTTTTTCTATATATATGAAGGGTGTCTATTTTGACACTACTATTTTAGGTCTGGATTACCCCCCCCCCCCCCAAATCACTATGAATAGCCTAT